>Ga0163217_1072270_pt1 | contig 11426 bp, 14 predicted proteins | sample SynspAceP_FD_185933 | JGI IMG/M metagenome (GOLD analysis project Ga0163217, IMG submission 185933) | Saline lake microbial communities from Ace Lake in Antarctica - Synechococcus sp. Ace-P (PacBio error correction) | ecosystem: Environmental > Aquatic > Non-marine Saline and Alkaline > Saline ... | reverse complement strand
GTACTCTTGCAGCAGTTCGGATCAAGGCAAGAAGCGGCGTATTCATTACACTTACTTTTTTGTGAACAATTTTTCACCTTCGTGATTTGAAGAAGCTAGATCTAGTCTGCTCTAACTTAAAGAAATATGATCAATGAGTGGCGAAATGTTGTATGGACGTGTGAACTAATTTCGCAAGAGAAGATTCGGTGTACTGCGCTGTTGCTGCTTGCGTCCTGCTGTGAGTGGTCCTGCTGTGAGAGGCAACTGATTGAGCGTTATTTTATGCCGTGGCGATAAGATTACGCTCAAGCTGTTCGTGCGCGACTGCTGGCTTGAAGAGCTAAAGCTTCGTCGACGGCGTCCATGGTGTAAGAAGGCGTTTTCTAAAAGTGCTGCGCTCTTTAAGCAGCTCTTGAGAGCTGTGTCTGTCAGTAAGTATGAATTGTATTTCATATTTCGGAATAGTCGAAATGGCGATTTTGTCACGCTTTTTTGGTTCTCTAATAATAACTTAAAGAATTTTTCAGTGGAGTAGTCCAGAAAGTAGGCTGATTGGGCTTTTGAGTCAATGTGCCAGCTGGGATGCTGATGGCTTATCATACACTGAGAAAAGTATCCGGTCAGGATTTCGGTAAACTGGCGCCGTTTTGGATTGTGCAATACTTGCTGCAATTCAGCTTGATCACGTATTTCTGGCAAGAAGGCAAAGTCTTGCGGGCGTGGGGTTAGGTTTGTGGGGCTTTTAGATGTCTTCATGGTTAGCTTTTCTGTAGGCGGGCTGAATCGTCTTTCGTTTAGGTAACGTATTTTGATGTTAAAGAGTGTCGTTGCGGGTTACTTATGCGGCCTCTCGGTTAAGTTCGTCATTTATTATAAAGATCCTCTAACAAGCCGATTTAAGACATCGCGGCAAGAGTTAATGGGGAATCCGTCATGACGTATGTACTTGTAATTAATGGATGAGCGGTTATCGTTTCTCAATTCACCGCTCTCCTGGTGTGTTTTTGATCACGATCGTGGTTACTACTCTCAGGTAATTTATACTTGCCGTATTATTCTACGTGGTTCTTGGTTGGGATTTTCGAGTTTGTTCAAATTGCGTATTGTGTTCTATTGACCGTCGTCGTAAAGCGGCAATTTTGTTGGCGCTTTGGGCTTACGAGGGCAAATATCCGAGCATTGCTTTGTCTACCGTTTCTACTTGAGGCGTGATGGCTTTGAGAGGATCTGGTGCGTCGTCTGCGGTGGTGAACGGATATTAATATTGCTGATGGAATGGTGCTGTCGTAGGAGAAGGGTCTATAACGCTAGCATTCGTGTGGGAAACGCAGCCTTGAGCGTTTTCTTTGTACCGCTTGAATTATGTTGGCAAGTACGCTAAACTAGTTATCTGGACGGTGAGTTGTTGCAGAAGAATCTTGGAGTATCTGCTTGATTTCTAAGGCTTAGTTGTTCTGGGGATCCGGAATGATTACCTTTCACGAACGATTTGGACACGGTCCATGTATTTTGACACGCTGGTATTGACCCAACGAGTCTCAGTTGGAAGTTGTAGAAATTTATCGCAGATGGCGTCCTGGCGAGCCGCAACCAAGGTCAGCGAGGTCTATTTCAAGGTCTGTTTTACGAAGTGTTATGATTCTTCGGGGCGTTGTCGATGAATTCACGCGTTAGTCGTTTAGTACTGGCCGGCATTTGATAATTGATGAATCGTTGCTGTGTAAGACTTGCTGGATATCCGTAATGTAATGGCTGTTGATTGATTCGATACTTGGGTAACGTCGAGTTCGTCTGTTGGCGATGGCTGGAACAATTCGAGTTGCCTTTTGGTGTCGAGCGGCAGTGAAAGGCGTGTCTTATGGCGGAGGTGATGGCCTAATGCCACAGACGTTTTAAGGCGAAGCCTGTTGTGTGCGATTAAAGAGTTCTTTGTTCTGCCATGTCTCAGTTTATGGCAAATAACGCTTTCTGAAGTGACGAAACGGGCGTGTTTCAGCGTGGTAGGCCTGCGTCTTACGCGTGGCGTGCTGGTTTGGAGTTCGTGACGTACACGCCATCACTATTGGTGTGTTTGTCCAATCGAACGCCGAGGTCTCAACATCGGTTTGATTAACTCGCTATCCTACGCGCTTCAACAGCTTACGTTTCTTGGACCTTATGTAAATTGTGTGGCAGAGGGAAGATGATACCGTATTCTCTGCGATCGATGTAGCAAATTGTTAATTGCTCAAGGTAGCGATCGTTGATAGCGAGGGTTTTGGTTGATGAGGTTGGTCGTGCGTTCATATGCACGAACCTACTTTTGATTCGAAGAAAAAAGTACAGTTAATGGACGTGTCTCCTCGTCAGGTTGTTTCGTCGCGCGTTCTTTTGATTCCCGTTCCTTGACATGATGATTAACCGTTGCTCTGATGGGATCACATGCGCGTCAGGCTGTACGAGCTTAGGCAGATAAGCCTGTTGTTAGGTATGGATGGAGGTAAAACGTTGCTAAGAAGCTTGGTGTTTGTATTCGCGTTCTCGGGGTGTGTGATTGATTGTTGTGCTAGTCGTATCGTTGTACGTTGAACAGAAGAGACTATCGTGGTGAGCAGGTTGTGGTTCTACCACCTGTACTTAATACCGTGCCCGGTCTAAACCAGATACATGTATCCAGCGCATTGTTATGAAGGGGAGAGGTTGCCTCTGGCGATTTTGGCTGATGGTCTTCTGTGATTGGGTTGATTTGGGCTTGGTCAGAAAAATGCTGGGATGCCTTTAATGGCCTTTGATGGTTAAAATTCCAGAAGAACGTTTAGGTTGAGCGTGTTGTCCGGGAGAGATCCGCCTTACTTCACCATTATTTAAGACGATGACTGTTTTTTTTTTTTTTTTTTTTTGGACTGCGTGATTAAGAGCTTGGCCCAAGAAGATCCACTTCTGAGTAGACGGAAGGGTGAAGTGGTTTCGTAAACTGGATACAATCAGTATAGTTTAACCGGGATGACGTAGAGAAGGTGATTTCTCGTTGGTAGTAAAATAGGTGAAACTAGCTGAGCTGAGAGAAGATTTGAGAGACATAGTTGGTGGGAAGCGTTGACGTGAAGAAAAGTTTCAGCGAGTTAGGAAGGTACACGAGGTACAGTTAGATGTGAAATCCATTTATGGGATGTATGGAAATGATTCGCGACTGTTTATTGAAATGGAACTGATCAGTTGTAGGATTGAAGAGAGTTTGTATTGTTGAAAAGAGAACGTTAGAGGGTTTGGTGAAGTTGGTACAGAGAGGAGGAGGTACTGGTTTGATAGAAAAGCGATTTTACAGGAAGATATTATATATTTAGATTAAGAGTGTTAGATGAGTGTGATAAATGAGAGAGAGTTGATAAGGACTTGAAAAAGAAAAATAGTTTGATTGAGAGCAGTAAGGATTGATGACTAATTTGAGATTAAAGTAAAGTTAAAAGGGTGAGACCTTGGAATGGCCCGTTTTTAGAGTTAAGGTATGTTGCTATAAAAGTCGTATTGATTGTGTTAGTGGTGGTCGTAATGGTACAAGGTGTCATATTAAGATATGAAGTTGGAGAATGAAGTTTAAGATGAGGTGATAGTTGATATCGTATTGAAACGTTGGTGTTAATCGGTATGAAGTGTCAGGTTTTGGGAATAATTGGTTGAGGGTCAAGGATTGGGTAGTAAGATAATGGGATGATTATTGGTAGAGGCAGAGAAGCAGAAGAAGTTGCAGAACTAGAGCTTCATTGATGAAATTTACATAGGTAAGAAGGGATCTTGAGTGTGAAAGTAGGAGATTTAGAAAGATTTAACAGAAGAGATTTTATTTGGAGTCAATTAAACAGGTGGTGTGCCGGGTGGTGACTTTGATGGTGAAAGGTTAAATTAAGACGGTGTTGAGATTAGTGAATAAAGAGAGGTAAGTAATTGTTTAAGGAGTATGTGTGCTTTAGAGAGAAATGTAGTCGGTTATGTACATGTTGAAGTTGAAACTGGTGAGACAATGAACAGAAAGTTATTTACTGTTATTCAAGAGTTGGTTACATTTAAACAGAAGTGGGTGGTAAAGATACAGTTTGGTGGGAAGGTTTCGGTGGATGGGACGTGTGGGTATTCTATTTACTCCATAGTTTGTTGTTGTTGAGAGTAAAAATTTAATTACGAAAGTGAACAAAACTGGATTTACACAAAGATGGTTGAGTACAAGTGTAGACAAGTGAAGTGCGTGAATTTTGTAGTAAAAGTTGGTCAATTAAAAAATGTAATGAAGAGGTTAAAGGTACTAGAAAGTCAAGTAGGCAGATTAAAATACTTGAAGATTTAGTTGTTCAAGATAAGAGATACTAAGATTGATCAGTATTTGAATAAAGAACAGTACGAAATGGCAACAATGTTATTTCGCAAGGTTATTTATTAGTCTGTAAGATGTATAGTTTAGTAGTGAAAAAGAATTCGATTAGTAAAATTGTAATTTAATTAGAGCTTCGAAGTTGTGAAAGGTTCTGATTTCTAGAGTTAAGTTTAGTGTCTTACGCAAAAGAATTTAGAAGGAATAGTGAGTCTAAAAACTGAAAAGTTGAGAGATGAAAAAGGGGTAAATAAGATATAAACTGGATAACGTTTTGTGGATGTCTTAAACTGCATGATTATTAGATATGACAATTGTTAAAATTGGAAAAGCAATCTTATAAAAGGATGAATAGAGTTTGTAGAAATAAATTTACGTATTAGAAGCAGTAGGGTGAGAATAAGTTTGACTTTCGTTTTATATTAAATTTGCATTAAAGCTATTTAGGCGATAATACAAGATTTGTGATTTTTAAGTGATTAATAGTTTTAATTAGAAAACAACCGTTAAAAACTACTGGGTGATAAATGATAAGTTTTTACGTAATAAATAGAGTTTGGATAAAGGAACCGGTTCAGATTGCTGACAAGAGTGTTTAAGTACAAGTTAGAACGAGGTTTTCACATAGAATTTAGGTAGTAATTAGAATGATAGAGTTGAGATTTTCCATAATTAAAATTAGAGAGATTCATTTTTAAATAATCAGAGTAAGATTGAATAGTAATGAAGCGTGATAAAGTTTAAGAGATGAGAGTGTATTGTAAGTAGGAAGATTTGATAAAAGATAGTAGCAAGATTATTGTAGGGAAGGTGGTTTCAATTTAGGTGTTAATTAAAAACTGAATATAATGGTCTATTAAGAGGAAGATGTAACGATTAAAGGTTGATAAGTTTAGAAAGAGAAATTAAGACGTTAGGATATAGAAGTGATTTCTTTAGGAAAAGATGTATTAAGAGAATTTAATATGATAGTGGTCTGAGTTCTGTGAAGGATTTATAGAAAAGATAAGGATGATAGAGTTTAGAGTTTAAATTCAGCATGGAGGTAGCATGTTTTGAAAGAAAATAAACTATAACAGAGGATAGCTATATAGCAGAAGAATTATAAATTAATAAAAGTAGGCTGGGGTTATAAAGTTTTGGTTAGGAGAAAGTATTTGTACAGGTCTGTAGATATAACATTGCCTTAAATAGATGTCTATTATGGTTAAAGTACAAAGATAGCTGATGATAAACCAGATAATAAAACACAAGAAGAGCGATAACAAAGAGTCTATCTTAGAAAGTTTTTTATAATGAAGGTAAAAGGCTTATTATGCCTTCGTACGGTAGACTGGATGAGGTCTGGATTTTAATAAGGAAACGGGGTTGAATATTGTTTAAGCGAGGCGATAAGAAGAGAACGAAAACTGAAGAGGAACGGATTAAATTTTAATTCTATTTAGGAATAACGTGGTTAAGTGAGTATGAGAATGAAAATGTAATAACAAAGGCATTGTATCACATGAGGTACGTTGAGTAATATTTTGCTTATAGATCGACTAGAATTTAAAGGTTATATGTATCCTTACAATAAAATTTTAGTAAGGGTTTAAAGCTGCGCTAGTGTTGTACGAGAGTAGAGTTGTAGGGAGTTACATACTAAGAACGATGTTGGAATTAGGTTCAGTTAGATTGGAAAAAGGCAATATGAGTGGAGTTGAGTAGTTAAAAAAAGAGATAAGGCGTAGACGACAAGACATTAAGTGGTGAAAACCGAGGTTTGTTGCAGTCAATTTAGGAAGGGTGTATTTTGGTAAATTAAAATTGAGACAATTGGATGAAAACAAAGAAAATTTTATGAGAAGAAAAGGGAGGCATTTTAAGTCTTTGTTGGATGGGAATCAGATAAGATGAGACAGACGATTCTTTTAATGAAAGGACCGAGAAAAAGGAAATAGGATGGGGATAGAATGGAAAAGAAGATCACGAACACGGTTAAAAAGTGAGGTATAGTCAAATGTGCGAAAGTACGGATGGAAGAAGGTGGGTTGAAAGAAAGAATGGCATGATTGAAAAGGCTGCCGTGAGAGATAAAGAGAGAGGAGGTTGGAGTGAATGGAAAAGAGATAGATCGTAAAGAGGCAGGGAAAAAAAGACCGTGAGGACGGAGCTGAATGGGGGGTTGGAGCGGCAGGAGCAGTGAGGGAGGGAGGGCGCAAACAGGGAACAGGGAGATGGGGATAGAGAGGTGAGAAAAGACAGGAAGTGGTAAGAGGTGAGGGGTAAGGTGAAATTGAAGGAGACAAGAGCAACTAAGGTGTAAGCAAAAGGGGCAGATGGGTGCTGAAGAAGAGGAGGGGGAATAAGGGTGGGAGAGGGAGTGGCAGATAGGCAGAGGGAGAAAAGGTAAGGAGGCAGGGGCAGAAAAGAATGGGGGGAAGTTATGAGAGGGGGAAGGGGATGAAGGAGAGAAAGGGAAGACTCACGAAGATGGTGTGGTGCGACTACACTGCGGGGAGAAGCACAGCCCGATGGCAGAGAGACAGCAGTAGGCAAGAAGAGGACGCTTAGCTGGGGTGACGAAGAAGGAGAGGGGAGGGGAGCCTCGGGACAGGAGGCAGACTCGCGCCACCAGAAAACCTGGTGTGACGGCACGGTAGAGGACGGGAGGCAGGAGAAACGAAACCTGTCCAGTGTCAGGTACCGATAGGGGTATGGCTCAATGGGGAAAAGAGCAATCGTGCGGCCGGGGAAGGAATGGACGGGCTGGATGACGAGGGGTCTGGAACGCATGGACGCAACGGCGGCGTGAAGAGTCGGGAAAGGAGGGGGATGAGGGAGAACCAACCGGCTTAAGGCGGGCTTGGGGGAGCCAGACTCGGGAAAACTTCCACCGCTGCGCCACCGGCCAAGCACGATCAGATCCGCCAGCGGACACGCTGGTGGGGTGCCGGTTGGCCGATATTGGGTCGTGGTCAAGGGGAGAAGGGGGCCTGGCGAGAGCGGGCTCTCACTGCTGGATAGGATGAAGAGACCTGGCAGGCGAACTGAGCGTGGAGGGGGATTCGTCTCAAAATGTGGGACGAGGCACGGACCAACACCCGCAGCCAGGTATAGCATCGGGAAGACTGGGTGTCAACCGGTAGCCCCACTTGTAGTATACTTGGGGCGTGGCGTGTCCTAAGAGCTGTCGGACGGGAGGCGGGGCGGCGGCGCCGGGAAATTGAGAAGCGCTGGCAGCGGAGCAGCGAGACTTCATGGTACGCGTGGTCGCACAGGCGCGAAGTGAGTGTGTTGGGGGGCAGGCCGGGGGACGCCCAGGCGCGTGCGGCCCACAGCAGCTTCCGGCACACCGAGGAAGCCTCTGAAGGCCAAGAAGACACACCTGTGAGGGCCGGGTGTGAAGGTTGCAGGTGGGTAGGCGGTGGGCGTCCAGTGAGGAGGGTCAGCCCGATTCAAGGTGCCAGGTGCGGTGTTAGTCAGTGGTGGTGCGGGAAAAAGAAAAGAGGTGGAGTTGGTGAGAATGAATAGAAAAGGTGAAAATGTGGTGGGTAGGGGAGGGCTCGTAGCCACAGATCAAGAAGTCCTTCTGTGAACTGAGTGAGGAGCCACGGTTGCGGGGTCGCGGAGGGTCGGAGAATTGAGGAGCGCTTTGGGAGGGGCCCACCATGGGAAGAAAGTGGGGGTGAGTTTGCGCGGGGCGGGGGGAGAGGAAGGTAAGGGGAGCGTGGATGGGTGGGAGCGTGGACAGCGGCAGAGCGTACGGGGCGGAGAGTGAGGCTATCGCAAAGGAGGGCCTGACATGAATGGCCAGCGTGGTGACAAGCGGCCGGAGAGAGTGGGATGGGAGGTCGGTCTCGAGTGGGTTGTATCGGCCGGATCAGGAAGAGCGCAGAAGCGGGAGCAGGGGATCCGCGGGAAAGAAGAAGAGGTAGGTGGTCTCGGCGGTCGCCGATTGCCGCTGGTGATATGGGTGAGTGCGTGGGGAGGGACCGGGTACGGAGAGGATCATGGGGGAAAGATGCTGCGTCGCGTACCACGAATGTCCGGCTGCTGGCAGCGCGGCGCCACTTAGTGCACGATGAGTGTTAGGGCGCACCGAGGTGCAGGGCTCTGTCTACGGCGAGCATACCGACTCAGTAGCCCGAGGGAGTTATCTACTATCGTAGTGCGTGTCAAGTGAGGGGAAAGGGATTGAGGGGAGGCGAGGGGGGCCAGGATACCGGGAGTGCACACACGATAGCAGGGAGGCTGGGTGTGTGGAGAGGGGGAAGAAGGTACTAGAGAAAAAGGCGGGAGGAGTATAAAAGTGTGAACAATGGGGAAAAATGGAGCAGGAGGAGTGGAAAGGGGGGTGGGTTATGAGGGGGTTGTGCACGGGCAGCGCCCTGACAGAATGGCGGACGCAGGTCGGATGGGTGAAGGTGAATCAACGGTGCGCGTGATGCCGGGCTGCTTACAGACAAGCACACAGGGTATGTGGACGCGAAGTGCACCGGGAGCGCGCGGGCTGCTCTTACTACAGTGCTGAGGTCAGCGCGGGGGCGGCTCTGGGTGCGGGAGAGGGCGAGGGGGGGGTGTACGCCAATGCGTGGAGCTACGAAGAGAAGGCGTCACGGGCCTAGATACCATTAGAGGGCGCGTTTGGCCGGGAGAGAAAGGGGAGGTGGTAGGGGCAGTCGAACGGGAAAGGGGGATGGGCCAGGCGCGAAAAGGAGCCGGCGCGGTGTTGCCGATCAAGTCGGTTGGGCCTCGGCCTTAAAGAGGCAGCGTATGGCTCGGGCGCAAGGATGGAGGCACTGCAGCAAACATGGTCGCGACCACGGCGATAAGCGCTGCAGCGGAAGATTGGGGAAGAGCTACCCAGCCGGGTTGGGGTGCTGTGTTCCGGTGGGTGAGCTCCAGGGATAGACGAGTAGCCGCGTGGGTGCACAGCGGCAGCGGAAAGGAAGGATATCATTGCCTAGTGTTCGTCGCGTGCGCGCATCAGGGACATAAGGGGGTGTGTGGGGCGGAGGTGCGGCTCACACGCGCTACACCAGGTGGTGTGCGGTGATTGTGCGAGGAGAGGAACTCGACGAGATTAGATGATAGCTTGGACGCGTGCAGCAGGGTTATAAGTGCCGACGAGTGTGCGAGCGGCGAAGGCGCGCGGAGGCACCGCAGCGGAATCGAAACGCGTGGATAAGGGATGAGGAAAGACGGACTCGGGAGCTTCGGAGGGGGGGACACAGTTTGCCCTGTGTGGGTGTGTGGAGAGGGCCGGCAGAGCATGGTTCAGGTCGGAGGTGAGTAGCGGCTTGTCTGCGGGGACGCGGTACGTTGCGGGTGTGTTGAGCTGGTGTAGAGTCTAAGCCAGAGCAAGTCGGCGTGTGGTAAGGCCGGAGGAAGGTTGGAGGGGTGATCGTGACGGTCCTGCGGGCGTGGGTGGTTACACGGGGCCGAGTGCATGGTGTATCGGAGGTGAGGAGAGCGCAGAAGACAGAATGGGTTTGCACGGGCTTGTGCCGGAAAGACCCAGCCGACGCCAAGGTACAGGCTCATCGCCGAGTGTAGCGGGATTAGTGGTTGGGCGGAGAGGAGGGCTTCATGGTGCGCAGTTGCCGGTAGGGCGACGGTGGCACAGGGAGCGGGTATTGAGAGTCGACCGCAGGCGGTGAAGTGCGGTGGTGCCCAGCCGAGTCGGCGAGGAGACCACGGAGTGTTGTACTTGTGGAGTGGCGGGGGTGCTATGCTCGGAGAGGGCGGTGGCAGAGAGTGCGCCGCGGTGTGGAACTGGGGTGCGCATGGCGGACAGTAGTGCCAAAGAGGGCTCGGGTGAAGATGTGGAGGGGCAGGGCTTGCGGGGCGGTAGTGAGGGAATTTGAAGCGACTGAGCCGGCGGGCCGCAAAGCCGGATTGAGTAGGGGGCGTGGGGTGTGCTGAGATGAGGGAGGGATGCGATTGGGGTGAAGGTATAGGGTGGGGAAAAGAGTGCCGACTCAGCGTGCCGATTACGTGGGATGATTCCCCGCGGTATGTCGGTCCGGTGTGAGACTGAAGCCGCGCTAAGGATGGTGTGGCACTGGCTGATGCAGTCATCGACGGTTTCCTGGCAAGGGACTACGTGGCTGGCGTCATTCCCTCTCGACGCGTATTAAGGCAAAACGCCGGGGGAGCAGGTGCCCAACACAATCCGTTAGCGTCTGACGGGACCAGGCTAAGTGGCTCGGATGCTCAGGGATTCCCTGCCTGCGTTGTCGGCTCTCTTTACTCGAGGCAAATCAGAAACGAGCCGATCATGGTCATCGCCAAGGTCGGGCCTGGCACGCACTCTAAGGAGCGGATTGTCATGCCTCCATCAAAGAAAGGAGAGACCCCGCTGACCAAAAATCCGATGCGGCAGCCTGGCCCAGGGTGAATAAAGGCCCATGGCTACTTCTGCGGGCTTACATACACAATGGCGAATTGCTAGAGGGTATTTCTTTGACTCTGGTCGATTTGTCTGTGCGATTTTTCTCAATGGAAGGACTTGTCCCAGTGTCATGGCCCATTGGTGGGTCAGGATAACAGTCGGGCAGAGTGCGTTGATATGAATATTTGTGTGGCCCCCCAAATTCAGCGGCCATGGTTTCCTGCGTCAGTTGGTCTGAGGGCTGCCTCTTTTGATGCCGCATATGCACCTAGTCCAGGAGTGCCGATGAAGGCTCCAATCGATGGAGGATGTTGAACACTTTGCCGTGTCCCCTTCTTGACATCTGCGGGAACAATGGCCTGAGAAAGAATTCAAGGCTTGAGCGAAGATTGGACTGAAAATACATCCACTCAAGTTTCGTCCTGTGTGATTTTCAAGGATCGAATCTGAACCCTTGGCGGATGCCGTGGCTATTGTGGTTGACAAGGACATCCCATTCCGGGGGAAAGGCTAGTGCTCTTCACCTGCTCGTCCTGCTCCCGTCGATCGACGAAAACGTTCTTCTCGACACCCAGCAGTTGCGATGAGTGTTCTCGACATACCTTTGATCGCTGCTCAGTCCCCCTTTGTCCCTGCCGATTCACGTGCGCCGATTGTCTGCGCCAGCTTCGGAGAATCTTCAGCAGAGATTGCGCGCAAGCCCAGGCCTTTGGAGCCTCCCGAAAT
>Ga0163217_1099455_pt1 | contig 11427 bp, 8 predicted proteins | sample SynspAceP_FD_185933 | JGI IMG/M metagenome (GOLD analysis project Ga0163217, IMG submission 185933) | Saline lake microbial communities from Ace Lake in Antarctica - Synechococcus sp. Ace-P (PacBio error correction) | ecosystem: Environmental > Aquatic > Non-marine Saline and Alkaline > Saline ... | reverse complement strand
GAAGTTCTCCTTGCGTCGCGTTGTATCTAAAGTGCTACAGCTGTTTACGCCACCACCATCTCGGCAAAAAGATCTCGATCGCATTGAAACTTTACGGTTCGGCGGGCCCGTTTGATAGGACCCACTGGGCCTCACCCACGACTGTCACGGGGGGCAGTCGCCAATACCAAGCTTATTTATAAGAAAGAATTTCGCATTACTGGTGCACGATGTCGATCTGTGGCGGCGCGACCCACTTGGACATTGGCCTTCTCGAGGGAACTAACCAGTTCGTCATGCACTCTGAGAGCCACATGATCAGAAGCCTCAGACGCGAAAAGCACTTGTGGCGGCCGTGGGGAGGCTTGTATTGCTGGGTAGGACAGGCACTGGCCAAAGGTATGTTCTTTACAATTTGCTTCAGGGCGAATTTGGTTACTCGCACGGACCTTATTCGTTGTCACTGGACGATCATCCGATCAGGGGTGTGGGCTTGTTCTAATTTTGTCCAAATAAGCTTGTCTTGAGCCGGTAACTATGCCGTCGTGTATGGGACGAGGCGCTATTTGCCCGTTGATAATTTGAAAAGGTCTGCAATGTATGATCGTCTGAAGGGCTCTATGAGACTCAGCAGAGCCGGTTTCCATTAAACATTGAACAGAAATATCAGCCCCGCGCGCAGTATTTACTCGGCTTCACCGTTTTATTGCGGCCTAGCAAACCGGATATCATTTCGCCAACGTTGACAGGGATGGGGGCAGCGACCGTCGTTGTGTCTCCTGGCTCATTTGCTGTTTCCGGGAATAACTTTTCCAACCGAAACCAGTACATTCGGGCGCATACAAATTCACGTCGAGCCAGTATTGCGCTCTCTTGCAAGCACTTCAAGACCGCGGCCCATCAACACATTGGCATTCGCGTTTGTTACCATTTACAAGGCATTGACATTCAGTCTTTGTCTGGACACCATTGTCCGAAAAAAGCCCAATTACCAAGCACAGCATTTGGCTGATAAAGAAATCAAATCTCGCCAGGGAGGGTGCGGTAGGGTGACGAAGTGCTGCTAGCAGGTGCGATTTGGATGCGGTGCCCAACCAGTTGCTGGAACTGAGTGGGCCGCGCAGATAATTGCCGGTAGACCTACGAATAATAGTGTAGGCCACTACGTAAGCGATTCCAAACCCGCCACCAAGAACGCTTCAGCGGCACCAAACCAGTCCAGTCTGGAGATGTCTGTCAAAACGATTCCAGAAAACTTTTGCCCCTCCGGGCTTTAATTCGCGGCAGCCTTATGCACCCAAAAGCAGCCAAAGCAAATTCAAAGTCCCAAAAAACCGCGGTCTTCAATTGCCCGATCGGTCGAAGTATTAGGGCGGCGAGATATCTTTGAACTCTTGCAGTCGGTGATTGGCGGAGCCATTCAGGGCACAGTGGACAGGTGACCAAAACGGCACGCCCGTCAGGGCTCGGCAATTTGGCCATCACTAGCCAGCAGACTGCTGGCGTTGGGTTTTACTTTATCGCGTTTGGATTTTTTGGATTTGCCATCCTTGCCGTCGCTTGGAAGAAAATAAATTAAACAGTTATTTAAAAAGGTCTAGCAAACCGGTCCAGGCAAGACGGGGGGCAAATCAACCCGTTCAAGGGGTGCTTTGGGAAAAATATGATTCTTCGAAGCCGTCAGACCCCCTCATCGCGGCGTGTTTGGTCAATGGCACTAATTATCGCCTTCGGACTCTGGCGCCCCGGAACTTTTTACTTTCTTGACGCTCGGTGGTCAAAGGGTTCAGGGTTGCGTTCCCAAAGTGCAGGCTTACAAATCGAAGAGAACGGGGCCAACAAGGAACCCGCAACAGTGCCGCGCGCCTGCAGAAGAGGCATCAAGTCTGCCGTTTCCACGGCGGGACACTCGACGGGGCCCAAAACCCAGAGGGACGACGACGTTGCGCTTTGCAAGGAGCTGCATGTACGAGACTACCGCAACGCAAAGAAGCGGGAGCACCGACGCAGCGCCCGCTCGCACCGACTGAGGGTCGCTATGCGACATTGCCCTTTAGACACTCTTGCGATGAACAGGTGCCGGAAGCAAAAATTGGCCGACGGTAGGATTAAGACGACAGGAGAGGCGGCCGCTGCACTCTGCGCAATGGCCCCGAGACCTCTTTCACCCGTTAGAGTGCGTGGATCAAAACAAGTCCGATAGTTTTAACGACACAACCGTAAACGATTAAAAAATGGAAGCTAAACCAAGGCACCCGCATTTTCTGGCGATTCGTACTATTCTATGCAATTGGGTGTAAACTACTTGACGTATGATCTTTTGCCTCGTTGAAGCACAGAGTAATTCTGCACCGCATATACGGTGACCAACGTGCTTGTTGTACTTCTAACACCCTGACGGAGAGTTTAGCCGAGAAACGGCCTGTGACAAAAACCGAGCGACCGAAGGCCCAGGACAATTGGCAGACCTTTTTTTTGAAAAGCCAATTCTCACTAGCAACCAATCGCTCTTCCCTATTGAGATGCGCGCGCCGCTCTCCGCTCCACTGGAAGAGCTCGATGAATTTCTGGCCCAAGGGGCCGACGCAAGCAAATAGGCCGCCAATTCGCGACGCGTGGCGGCCGAGTTCATGTACAACGCAATACCCAATTCCCCGTACAAGCAAAAGGGTGGGATCCAAAGCTGAATCAACTCTTATTCGATAGGACTTGGGATCCACCGAATCACCGCTACGACCACACCGCGACAAGCAGCTGTCGCCGAGAAAGAATAAAGTGGCGCGAACTTCCGACAAATACGGCAATGATAACCACCTGTGAATACAGCCACTCTCCGGAACGGCGACCCGACAGCGCGGATGCGCTTCAAAGCGGGTGTGCCGGCCCTTCTTTGCAGCGGGTCCGGAGGCTGAGGAAACGAATGGCTCTGACGCGAGGTCCGCTCCACAATGAGGAATGTAGCAAGATCTGTTCCAACCTGCAAGTGCCACCATATGCGCTCCGAACCTGCGAATTTAGGACGGCCCAACCCGAGCTCATGCGATTGCATAAAATCTGTGCGAACAGGTGTATCTATAGCCAGGCAAGACCGGACCGTCGTCCTCCGCCATTGGCGCGATAGCTGCGCAGCCGCAATGGCCAAAGCCACTCCAAACGCCTCTCCGGGCGCCCCACTTTAGCAAAAAACTTTTTACCACCGGTTATTTCTTAATCACGTGGCGCCCGGCCCACCCATCCGTGAACCGAACTTCGCGTTCGTTCAACGCGAACGAGTCCTGACAGCTACTTTACGGAGCCGTGAGCTGTGCCAAGTGAAATGATGGGCAGATTTGGCCCCGTTGCCAAAATCGTTATTACCAAACTATCACGCATTCAAACTACGCCGAACGGAATCGACAAAACTGTCGGAAGGGTTGGAAGGATGCTGCTAGAGGGGGGTGGCGCGACCGTCCGAGATTCGTCGGTCGCCGCACAGCGAAGCCACTCGACACCCGGAAAAACTGAGGCCAAATGCATCCAGCGAGTCATGCCTGAGCCTCAGAATACGGTTTGTGCCACACCCCACATAGATCGGAATGGTTACGGAGTGTAAATGATGAAGCGCACCATTGCTTACGCCGAAAAAACCAGGAGATCTCTTGGGATCTGACAGACTAACCAAGTGGCAGAACGCAAAAGAACGGGCGAGGCCGAGGGAAAAAAACCGGGCTGCCCGGCTGTGGATTTCTGACGACTCGAAGCGTCAACGCAAAACTGAAAGTGGCCCCGAGTTATTTGATTTATCAGCCACACCTTTTTTTCTGCGCGGTTTCCGGTTATGCCGAGGCACACTGTTCCCATGCGACGATGATAGTGGGAACCATTCTTTCGCTGATAGCGGATGGCGCATCCGAGTGCGGTATCGTCAAACTCTCGATTGGTACCTACCGAGTCCTGCTGAACAATCAGATCCTCCCTAGAGTAGTTCTGAGAATGGCCCCATGTTCCGCACCTGTGGGATCACCAGTGGTAAGGAAATAATGCGAAAAAGCGGTTCGCGGTTAAAGCTGAAAGGCCTCGACCCCAGGTGGACTGCCAGCGCAATTACTAACAGCTCTAGAGGCGCTGTACGTTCACTATGAACAGACCTCCGGCAGCCGCTCGAACTGTGGGAAAAGGCTGGCCATCCGACAGCTTCGCGCTGTTTCATCGTGGTTTGTAAACAATACGGCTCACGGATCAGAGTCGTGAATTTGATGGACTACATCTCAGGCTTCACACCGTTTACTAACTCCGGACAAGCCGTGAATCGCCTGGTGAGGTGATCCTTAGCCTTTATTTCGTTAAACAAGATGACACAGTATTACGAGAATCCCGCTTGGGCGCCCACGTACCTTTGTTGAGTTCGACATGCGACGCAACAACTTGGGGCGAGCGTCCAGCTTTGGCACCGCCCTTTCGCTTGGATGAAAAGTTTCGGGACCAGATTGGCAGGCTCCCAACGATTTACTCGAATAATCTCCCCAGTTACACAGCAGTGGCGACCATTGGTGCCAACCCATCCGATGCCAGACGAAAGGATCTGGCCATGGAACGTGTACGCGCGGTGCGCGAGGGCAGAGACATCGGCCTGCGAGATCGCACCGACTTTTCGCGGGATATGAACACCGTCGCGCAAGTGCCTCGGCGCCGTTTGGAGGGAGTTCCATGCGCGCTTACCCGTAGATCTTGCCGCTTCACACCGAGGCCTTGAGCTTGAAAGGTTCGGGATGCCAACACCGTGACTCAACGTTGCTGGGGGGTTCGTGAGCGATCTTGGCAGGCACACAGTTGATGTGCGAAACAGGCGTCTATCGGCCGTGGCACTCGGGCGGCCAGTCTGTTACGACCTAAATGAGGTGAGGAGCGTCCGGCTTTTCAACTGTTGAGTATGCCGACGTGTTTTGGCATTACCGTTCAATTTTCCAGCCAAGCCTGTCGTTGCTCCTCCACAGCACACACACGAGGGAAACCAATCCAGCTGTCAGAGCAGTTTCCGCCCCTGACCCGTGACTCCCTTGAAAATACGCTTCCCCCTGTCTTGGGCTACAGAACAGAACTTCCTGAAGAGGCGTCTAACTGCGTTATTTAGTGAACGACCTTACATGGACCTGTCACCCGAACTTAGTCAGGTGCCACACGCTACCAACTCTGGCATTATTGGTGCGGGTGTCAATCCTACCTTCAACCAGAGAACGACAACTGACGCTCATCGGAAAGCACATTGCTTTCGGCCCTTCACAGTCGTCTTATGAGCTTGAACTTCGCACTTGGTCAACCAACCAAGTAGGTTGGCCTAGCCGGAGCTGGGGTAACCGGTGACCCGCAGCTTCACCTATTTGGGCCAACTCAAACGCATTGCACGCACAATGGCTTGGGACAAATTATCTGGTCTGCCAAAGGTGGCACTATTCCGTCAATTGGAGTTCTACAAAAACCCTTGGCTGACCAAGCCTGTGAAAAAAATCACCGCTGCATCACTTAGGGGTCGCTGGAATCGGGTAGCACAACCCTTATCAAGGCGGTCTTGGACCCCACAACCGCGACCAACAAGGTAGTACCAACGCATGTGAACTTCATTATATCTTCTAAGACTGAACGGTTATGAAACCAGTAGCGCAACGCTCTGTCACGTGGAAATTGGTCGCGCCAATCTCTGCGACAAGCGGCATTGGGACCAGATAGCTTGTTTGTCGAGTTGCCAGAGGGTCGGCATTCCCAAAGTTTTGGCATACGTAAAAACCACCAGGTTTATAGGCATGTTGAGGCTCGTCCAGTTATAGATTACTTGCGTGAAATCGCGCAGATATCGTACCAGACTTGTACTTCACTCTCTCTAGTGGGACGACGGCAGGACAGGTCGAAGAATTGATGATCTTTGGTGCATCTAGTCGTCTCTCGCGGAGATTCCAAAGGGTTCAAGCGGAAGATGCCCGTGTGGAACAAAAGAAGACCATGGGACGGTCTACTGGGTGCCGGGTGTCAACCAATTGGAACACACGGCCGCTGGGCCGTTTGCCGAATTTACAAATGTTTGGCAAAGCGAATCTGGATTTTTTCCTACAAGTGGCAGCTGAATTCAACGCAAAATGCAGTCGAACTATGTTGGCATCTTGCCAACTTCAGGGAAGGAAGCTGAAACATGGTGACCAGGAACAATAAAAAACTGTCGAAGCGTTCAAGCATGGAAGACGCTAACGGAAAAAATATTTCCCTCAGCCGAACAACCAGTCTTTTGCTTGCAGGCGTGATCAGCAAGACCATAAGCAAAAGCGTTATCCGCGTAACACCGGAACCTGGATCCTCAACTGGGTGGGTAGGTGGCGTAGAGCAAAGACCTGAGGCGCTTTTAGGCAGAGCTTGGGTCTGACTCGGTTCGTTAACGCCCACCTTTTGTATATTTCAAGAGAAAGTTTCACCGAAAGCTCTTAATCGATGAATTTATTACGGCAGTCGCGTGAAAAGCGAATATGAGTCAGGCCAGATAACCGCCGACTTGTTTTTTCTGACTTTAACGGCATACCCAAGGGATGCTGACAAAACCGAGTTTTACCAGCATGACAGAATTGGACGGAATCGCATGATTCTTGGCGGACAGCCTTCAGTGCATGGCAAGTCTCGCTGAGCGTGAGGGACTGCGAGCAAGGCAAGTGCGACGTTGCTGACTGCGATTCGATCCTCTTGGCTATGGATCAAGATTGTATCAATATGGCCCAGCAAGCGGTTCCAGTGGTCCAACAAAATCTTTTCAGGGAGCGGGCTTTTTTTTTCGGGGGAGGAACGTCAAAGACGGCAAGACCGACCATATCATGGGCCGATGTTCGAGCCTGGAGCAGGTGAAGGCATTTCCGCGGGATACTGGCGAGATGGGGCTTGAATTTAACGTTTACGCTACCTCACGTATCTCCCGGGATCGGCTCACATGTGCCGCGATCTGCTGACGGACAATGGTTTCATTATTTGTGCAAAATCGGTGATGCAGAATGTTATCTTGTTGAGAAAATTTGGCTGGAACGAGATTTTTGGCGCCGGAGAACTTTATCAACTCCCTTATCGCCGTCGTGCACCCAAAAAATTGGTCTTGCTAGCACGGCAACTGCAGGACGTTTTTGATTAATTCTCTGGTGCGGCAAAAAAAGCCGAAAACCTTAAAGTACGCGCCTCTTTTTGAGTCAACAAGAGGTTATGAGAAAGCGGGCTATACCCCGTATTGACGAGATATAATACTCAGGCCGCCGGTCTCATTGGGCTCTCGTCATTTCATAATGTGAGCCCTCTATATGCTGACCAAACCTGGGACCAGGAACAGAAGTATGAAGTCACATCTCATAATGCGAGCGGGACTAAGGCCGCCGACGGTTGCCTGTCCTGGTACACGTGAGTGGGCTATCCACCTGAGGGTTATCAGCGTATGTACAAAGCCGACCGACTGAGGCCGGCGACTTCCACCTTCCCGGCGGTCGCAACAAAAGTTTATATCTATATATATTTTCTACCTGTTCCCCGCCTTAAACAGCTATAACAAATTCTTCTGGACAGGGGTTTTTGGCTCCGAGCCAAAGACCCGCATTATGTAGTGGAGATATCTAACGAGCTCATTGGGGTCCAACGATGCGTCATCCTGGAGATGGCCTACCGCACCCGCCGGCGTGACCCTCGTGCTCGATCCCGACCTGCGGTTCTGGCACAACCGCTAAAGTAGCCGAAAACAATGGGGCCGCCGTTTGAAGAAGGGGATTGGTGGACGGTGGAGGCTATGCTTGGATTACTTCACGCGTGGCGCTAGCGCTGACCCGCGCCCCGCATCATGGGGCCAGCGGGCTACCCCTTTTACCTGCTTGTTGCCGATTCGCGCGATGGCCATAAAGAAGCCGAAGTCACCCACCAGCGCGCCGAGGGCACCCTAGTCCTGTGCCACGGGGAGATGTTCGCCTGGTTTCGTCTGATGATTGCGCGGTGGCACCACACATCCACCCTCAGGTCCAATATGACCAATAAATGTGGAATCGAGATGTTTATGGGGGTAGCCAATGCAGCAGAAGAGCTGGAGCAATTGTTGCCGCGAGCAATACAAGGCAGCTATTGAGGATGTGCTCTGTGGAACAATAAATGCGTCGCCTGAAAAAAAGTTCATTAGGGCAGAGAAGTGCCGAGAGTTCCCGCATCAAGCGAGGGAGCACTAGCACAAGGAATGGCCGACGTTACCAGAAAATCATGACACTGCTGATGATATTGCGGTCAAGGAGGCAATTAGCGCCGTGTATGCCTATGGAAGGGCGGGAACGAGAGAAATACAGCATCTGACTCTATCGCTTACCAAGGCCGATTCCTCGATTGATTCCACCTCCTACGGACAAGCCCACGAAAAACAGAAGGCGGCGACGTGTTGCGGTCCCTTTACAGTCGAGGAAGAGATATGAGTCCCTCACCGCTACACCTGGCAGGCAGAGGTGATTATGAAAACGACAGGTCCTTATGCCGAAAAGGCATGCTCTCGAGTGAGGACTCCAAGGGGTATGCTGCCTAAGCAAAGTTTCGAACAAATCATGCCGTTGGGAACCTAAAACTCTGCCTCACATTGAATCCAAGGGAGATCTCAGCAGACACAATAAGCGCGGGTTAGGGAAGACCGCCGATTCACTTTCACATCGCTGATGCCCGGGCCTGGCCGCTATGATAGTGAGATGCGCTTTGCGCTGAATGCTGCCTTATTGATTGAGGGTGGCTGTCAAGACAGACACTCAGTACAAGCGCAAGAAGGCGTTCCACCGTAGCATGCCAATTTTTCACATTGGGAGTCCCGGACGAAAGTTTAGGTACCGTTCACCGCGCTTGACCTCGTCAGAGGCTGCCCCGCGAAGACATGGACACGGGGAGTTTCTCGCCCACTGCAGAGTTGTTCGAGTATTGCCTTTGTTGCTAATTTGCTCCTGTTTGCCTTCAATCTACGAAAGCTCATGCAACGGAGATTGCAAAGCCCATAAATTGGGGCCGCGGACACCCCTGCTTGGAAGGAGCGCCGGGTAGGTCTCCCTATGAACCGAGCTGATCTGCATATGGCTACGAGGACCTCAAGAATACAGGCAAAGGAAACCTTCCTTTGTCATATTCCCCGGAGTTGAGCCTTGACATCACCCAAGTGCTTAGATGAGCTCGTAGGAAATATTCATAAAGGACCCGCGCATTCGCTTAAGGGGTGAATCCCCCATCCGGTTCCGCCTTGGGTGTTTAAACCGCAAACCGGGTTTGCGAGATGTCGTGGCGTCGGACGGTTAATTTTAGCCATCAATGCAGACGCAGGGGTAGCCTGCATTGGGGTTCATTGACACCCGTCATCCTTCTTGCCTCATAACGAGAAGAAAGCTTCTTCGTCCGGCGCGATGCTACTTCTTGGTGCCCTGAACGCTCCCCTATACAGTTCTTCTGCGAAAGACTACGCTCAATGGCCGAAATCAACGCTTGATGTGCACGCCTTCAAAAGTGTGCCAAGGGCACACTTACAATAGCGACACCATCACGTGCATAAATTGAAGCAAACCCAAGAGTGGGCTCCTTCGTTCTCCGCTGGTCCAACGGTGATAAAAGGACCATCCATGCCCGGCCCGAAATTGGAACGTTAATGAAGCATGTTTTTACAAGGCGCCGTCGTCCTTCTCTCTCATGCACAGTGGGAGTCGTGGACTTTGAGGAGACATGTGCCTCGTTGCCTGGACCCACTGATGGAGGAACTTTCGCTCTGCTCACTAGGTTATTGCGCAGCTCACCTTCCCGACTGGTACTCCAGGCTTGGCTCGGTTTGGCATGTTGGTGACTTCAACAGGCGGTGGTGAGCACTCTAAGGGAATGTCTCAAAACTTCTATGAGCAAAAAAGCGGTCACAGCTTCAAGAGACGACCACCTGCATTGACATGCTAGCGAGATGAACCCCGGCTAGGCCCGTCAGAGCGGTCTTCGTAGCTCTTCACCAAGCCTAGAAAGGTGCCGGACAAGTACCAAAAATTCGTCTCAACGGATTCAGTCTGATAGCCCTGAGGCTATCAGATACAAGTCTTCTCGGGAAACAATGATCATGCAGCAGGCCTTGATAGTTGGATCGAGGCTGTGATGTGGTAACCGAATGTGAACAATAATATCTGGGCAAGGATGGCAAACCCATTCTATCAGAAAAACCAAGCCAACCAAACTTGGTCAAATTCATGGCACTTTTTCGCCGCATATATGGATTGGACCATCACGACATAATCGCCTTAAAGATGGAGTTTGACTCAACGGACTGCTCCCGAAAACGATCGAAAAGTTAGCACTTAGAAAGAACGCACGGCTCATATCAAAGGGCACTGGTGCTGCACAGTTGCGGTGCGCCGGAGTGGTACAGCTGCTTTATTGGTAAGGAACCCCGGAGAGTTCAAGCAGCAGCATGGCGACGTGAAGGGTAAAGAAAGAAAATACGCGTGCCCATTACTGTTCCTGATTAAGCACACCAATAAATAGGCCCTGGCGGTTCTGCATCATTCCGCTCTTGTCCGCTAAAGCAATTGTCCACTTTTTGCGGGGTCGCACTGAAGAAGAGACTGCGTTGTCCTTATGGCGTCTGTCCTCCCGGAAAGTGGCTTGACTGAGCGTCTATTCCTGCGTCGTGCCGACGAGGGATTCTTCTAGAGTTGGCTGTCGCATCTGCCTTCAGAAGCAAAGCCGTGACCAAGCCCGCTGGAACTTAGGCCGGTTGCCCGGACACCGCAGAGGACTTGAGCCGGGTTTGTGACCGAGCTGCGCGTGCTGATCCGTATGTCATGTCATTTCTCCCCGGATGCGCAGCGACGTGGTTCCAGGCTCATTAATAGCCAGTGCGATTGTTAGAAGTGCTCTCGCTTTCCCTTTGGACTGAAATGGACAACATTACCTGCACCCTGCCCAGAACAATGAGGTTGATAGAACGTGGCTATAACGGCCCGGGCACGGGTTTCTGGTTCGGCTGGTACCTTGGAAAAACAGTTGTTAGCTAGTTGACACATCTTTCCCGCTTGTTATACGCCGGCGTGCTTGTGTTTCTGGCTCGCCGTATATCCGAGACGCAAGGTTGTGCTTACAACAATTTGCTCCGATACACTCGCCAACAGCGGGCATTACCGTGCAAAAAAACCTGCACAGACTGAATCAGCAAATGAACCCCGCTTGCAGAACGACTGGCATCTAGAGTTTCCACGCCCCAAGTTAAATGGCCGTATTTGCAGGCTTTCGGTTTCTTGTACGAGCATTGCGGTTTGGCTTTTCCGCAACAAACTGCCTTGTCGGTAGCCCTATGATACAACTGCAAAAATGGGGGTTACGGAGAGAAGACGTTCCACCGAATCATTGAAAAAATTAAACCAAGCGTTTCATAGGTTTCAGCGGCAGGTTTCGGGGTGACATTAGTGAATGGGACCGATCTCG
>Ga0163217_1050392_pt1 | contig 11427 bp, 19 predicted proteins | sample SynspAceP_FD_185933 | JGI IMG/M metagenome (GOLD analysis project Ga0163217, IMG submission 185933) | Saline lake microbial communities from Ace Lake in Antarctica - Synechococcus sp. Ace-P (PacBio error correction) | ecosystem: Environmental > Aquatic > Non-marine Saline and Alkaline > Saline ... | reverse complement strand
TTCTTGAAAACCTACGCCGCTCACTAGTGCGCCCTAATACTAATCAAGTCAAGCTTATGGCTGGACTCGGCTGCATCGGCTCGCGATGAACGAAAGTCAGTATTACGGACAGAATTCTGGAAATAACAACACTTTACTGAGGTTTTTTTTGATTCTGAACTTGCATTCGTCTGAATCACCCTTAATTGCGCGGTATGGAAAGGACGTTCAGCACCTGGCCATCCTTTATACGTTCCTGTAGTCCTTTCCAGAAAAACTGGCCTCGAACAGATTGCGTGCTTGCCGCGAAGGCGCCGGTGGCGGATGTCAGCAAACAGGAAAGACCGAAACTCCTCAGGGAAATACGTCGCTGGGTCCTACCGAGTACCAGGGCTCCGAGCCATTCCTGCTCTGAGGTAACATGGCCTCGGAATCTCGCGGAAATAACTCCGTAAGGTAGCTGATTCATCGTAATCGTAGAAAACACCTCGTCATGACGCGTCAACCCGAAATTTTTTCAGCAGCATGTCGCTGGAAAGATGTTGGGCGGCCGCCAGTTCCCTTGATGGCTTTGGCCGTAATCCATCAAGGCTTCTTTGCGTTCTGTGTTTCGGGCTGCCATTTCCAGCTTAAAATGTTCAGCGGCGTTCATACGGCGCTCGGTCCAGCAGTGCCGACCAGGATCACATCCACCTTCTCAACACCGTAGAGGGTGCCACTTCCAGTAGCTCGGCCAGGCAAATCGGGGTCAAAGCGCTTTCACGCGGAAGCGAAAGTTCGGCAAAAACTCCTGGGTGTCTGCCAGACGACCCACGCGATATTTGCGTATTTACCAGCCGATAGCGGATCAATCACGGTTGCCCGCTGTCAATGTTCCGAAGGCGCGAATTTGTCCTTGATGATCTTAATACGGTATTTGAGCCGGGGAGGGTGAACCGTTCAGACCATACCGCGCACGCAGGTGCCATGATTGAAGCGGTCTTCGCTTCTTCGCCGATGCGCATCAGGCGCCCGGATAGAATTTTCAGACTTGCCTGCTTTGTAGAAAACAAATAGCGTATAGAGCTCGGCTATGTGCTTGCCAGGCAGCAACTGTTTAAGGAAGGGCGACCATTTCGGCGGTACGGCAGCCTTCGACATGAAAATAGGAGCGAGTGAAGGGAAGATTGATCGATACCTGTGATTCGTCAGTGATCAGGGGTGAGTCAACGTGATACCTTTCATGTCCTGATTTATCAGCGGCAGCACAAGGCCCTTGTTCTGTTGGCTTGATGACTCGGCCGACAGATAAGGCGCCTTTATTGCGATAGAAAAACGACTGGGATCAACTCTACTGTAAGGGCCGCGATCCTTTTGTGCCCATTCCGCAAACCCTGGCAGGTTGCGATTCATCTTGCAGTTCGCGTTCGAGTGCCCAGGGCGCATCGAAGCTGTGTTCATCAGAATCTTGCCTTCACCAGCCCATCCAGCGAACCATCAGAAAAAGGGCCCGGGTTCAGGGGGGATGCGCGAGGGCGCCGTTGGTCGCCGGGCGGGAAGGCTATGCACGAACATGGTGATTATCGCTGATCTGGTCGTGCTGGTGCAGTGAGGTAAAGATTCGAGTGAACCAGGTCTCGGCCGCTCATCATCGAAGCGCTGGTCTTCAGGGTGATATAGGCTGGCGGATATCGGCCAGCAACCCACGTCCAGAATGAACTCGGCAGCGGGGAACGCTCCAGCTCGTTTGCGTTTGCCTGCACGCAGTCTTCATACAAGTTGATACGCGGCTGTCACGCAACTGAATGTCACTTCCACCTGGCCTGCTCGGAAGGCGGCAGCGGGCCCGGGAGTGATGGTCCGAGAACTCATCACGTAATGATCAAAAGCGTCGAGATAGCTTGCGCGATACGCTTGGGGCTGATAGGACATGGAGTAGTGGGCGCTGTGCAAGTGGAATTTGGCAGAATAGCAGTAGGGGGCTGGATGAAAGTCTCCTGAGCGGCAGATAAAAATACCTGCCGCTCACCTATCTGCGCTGGAGGCGTTAAAAGTAGCTGAACTGTTTTGCAAACGGCGAATCATTTTAGTATGAAAAAGACCTATAGCGTTCCTGGCTGCCTTGGCCGTCATATTCATACTGTTGGTGATCCTTCATCTTTCCTCTCAAACTCTGGTTCGCAAACGATGATGAACGAGGAACAATGGCGGAGATGGGTGACTACACCGGGGCATGTTGAGGAGGTAGATCTCTACTGGTGGCGCGGTGCCTACAGGCATTCACGGGCTGACATCCAGAAGAATTGGTCGCGCATGTGCAGGCGCCATTTCTGTCGTCGCCCACGATATTGATATGCCCTGAGCTGGGGACGGTCCCTGTGCGGACATCATGCACTGGTAGCCGTGTTGCGTTTCACCGGGACCCCCGAGTTGAACTTGTCGATTCCGAAATCGAAAGTGATCGCCAGACCGCGTGAGGGTGTCGGACTGTGCGCGAGCGTCTGCGTGAGCAGATATTTGATTCAGATCGACGAGCTCCAGATCGTCAACGGTACTGTCGCTTTCCGTAATTTTCAGCTTCTGAACCGAGGTCAATGTCTTACGCCAAGACCTGAACATGACGGTTGCTTAAACCTCAGCACCTCGCGAGAGTAGAGGGCACGCGTGACGCCAGCCTTGACGGGTTACTGCCGAAGCTTGCTGGGCCATGCGCCGATTGGAAACTGCAGGCGCCTTCGATCCCTTTGCTTTTGAGATGGACGATTTCGAGGTGCGTTTTCGTGACTACCGAAGCTGGATCTGATCAACTTGAATGATTTTTGCCTCGGGCCTATGGCAAGTTCGATTCAGCAGTGGCCAATGGGCGAGTGGTTGTCGAGGCTAATTCAGGCGATGATTCGCAGTTGACCGGTTACATCAAACCGCTGTTGCGCCATCGAGGTGTTCGATTTCGAGCAGGACGTCCAGAACGAAGAAAGGCTTCTTTCCGCGGGTGTGGGAAGCAAAGTCGGCGCCGTGGAGCCGTTGGTGAAAGAAACCGCAAGCGTGACCAGATCGCGACGGCGGGTCAATTCTCAGTGGGCAGTCTGCAAAATGGCCGATGTCAGCCCATTACAGCGTTTTTTCGCATATTGCGAAACGGCTTTATTTAGAAGCCTTTAACGCCGCTTTGAAGAAGCCCGCGGAACGAGTAAAGACCATGGCCGCGATTCGCATAAGCGAGTCCGCGCAACCGGATTACTTCTGCATCTCTGCTTCGGTGAACATGTCGCTGAACGCATGCTGCCTCAGTAGCGCTCTCCGAGTCGGCAAGAATCCCACAATGGTCTTGGCCTGCATCTCTGGCTCTTCAGCATGCGTACCTCCGCAGCCATTGCGCGCCACAGGGAAATGCCGCACGAATGCCTTCCTCACGCATCAGCGCAGCGCCATAGCCTTGGACTCTGCGTCTGTGGACCTGTCGATACGGTCGACCAGCAGACATATCAGTTACCCGGCAAAACCCAGGCGCCGATGCCTGAATCTGGTTGGTGAAGGCTTGACCCCTGGCCATCGCGCGTCTGGGTTAATCACCGGTGAGCTGACGGCTCCACCGCAACCGGACAGAATGTTCTTCTTGCAGGTGTTCTTGATATAACGCAAACGGCGGTAATGGTACGCGGCTGCCCCACGCTTGAAACAGCACATCAATACTGCCTTCGGATATCTTTCCAGATTTCCGGCCCGGTGGTTTTTTCTGAATCGCCGGAATTGGCCGGATTTCAAAACTGCTGCAGCAGGATATGGTTGCCGGTCCTGCGCCGCGATCTCTTCGGCTGCAGCGATAGCGCCTTTCAGCCCTTGCGGCTCATCAGACCAGCTCGGCACCAGCCGCTTTTAGCACTTGCGCCGTTCAGGCTCTTTTGAGGCAGGCATCTCAGTATTCAGTTTATAGCACGTGCCAGCAGGGACAAAGGCGAGGCCGATTCCGTATTGCCGACGTCGCTCGACGATGGTCATACTGGCTTCAAACGCCCGGTTCTTCGGCGTCCCAAGATCATGCTGGGCGCCAATACGGCATTTGACCGAATACGGCCGGATTGCGGCCTGTTCAATCTTGGCCAGAATTGTAACGCCCGAGGGGCCAATGCGGGTTGATACGGACAGCGGTGATTTGCGATGGCTTGGGAGTTTGTCTGCTGTAAATTTTGCTCATGATGACATCTGTGGGTGCGGGGGATCATTCAGGACTGAATAGTAACATCCAGGTTCACAGTGCGCTACCGTCACGTTATAGTCGCTGTTTTGACCGGGAGCCAATTACCGCTGGCCCTGCCTCAATTCTCAGGAGGATAACCTGAATGAAATTTGAAGGTACTGACGCCTACGTATGCTCGGATGACCTGAAAACTTGCGGTCACGCTGCATTACTCTTGAGCGCCCTTGTTGGTCAAGGCGCGAGCCAGGTACCGTTCCAAGACCATGTCGGCCGACAACTGCCGAGTTCATGGGCGCCAATTGCTCATCACTGGCACATCAAGTCGACCACCAAGGGCATCAGGGTCTTTATGAATATGATGCCGGTCAAGCCGTCTTGCGTGTTCAGTTGGGCACTGACAAGGTGCACGATGTGCGCAACTACATCAAAGAAAGGCCAAAAGCTCTGGGAAGCTTCGAAGCAGAAGAAAAGTCTCTGTGATTGATGAGATCGACAGGCTTGGACATCGAGTTCCCCAACGATTGCTCAGGAACTCGACAGATGGAGTTCTTACGTTTTACGAGACAATGAAACGATCAAGGCCGACAAACGCCCGATCATCATCATTACTTCGAACAACGAGAAGGAACTTGCCGGACGCTTCCGCGCCGCTGCTTCTTCCATATACAATGCCTTCCCGATCGCAACACCATGCAGCGCATCGTTGATTGTGCATTTTCGGGAAATCAAGAAGGAGCTGGTATCCCGAAGCGATGGACATCTTCTTCGAGTGCGCAAGGTGCCTGGTTCTGAAAAAAGAAACCGTCACCTCGAGTGGTTGACTGGCTGAAGTGCTGATGCTGATCAGATCCCGAGGCAGTATTGCGGTTGATTCGCGATCCGGGACCAAGCGCTATCCCGCCGCTCTACGGTGCGCTGGTGAAGAACGAGCAGGACGTGCAGTTGCTGGACGTCTGGCGTCATGACCGCCGCCAAAAACGTTTAGAAGGAGGGCGGGCCCTATGTTATTTGGGCCTGTCAATGAAAAATGCGTGCTATGTACTAATACAAGTGGGCCGGCCCTCTCGGTCTCCGTAAGACAGTCTGGCGTGCGCGCTCTCTCTCGTCGCCGGTTACTTGCAAACAGTGGTGTTTGGGTTTGTCGCCGGATATGATGACGGAACCCAATTCACCCTCGGAAATTACTGAGGCCCGTGGCGCATCCGTCAAGCGAAATGGTTCAAGGATGAGCGCCACTTCGACAAGTTCGATCGGGCTTTTGGGGCCGATATTTTCAATGGCCTGCAAGACATCTGGAATCAAGTTGCTTGAGCGCTTGATCCCCGCAGGACTGGCTGCGCAAAAGAGTTCGAGAAGATTTGCTCACGATGAAGAGGGCGTGAGCAAGATTCAAGTCCCTCGGCGGGCTGGACAAGCTTGATCGAGGAAGTTCAGAAACGCCTGCGAGGAGAGCAGAAGAGCCTCACGAGAGGCGGCAACAAGTGATTGGCACGGCGGTACCAGTTCCGTTCGGTTTCGGCGTTATAACCGGAAGGCATTCGCGTTGGCGACGCCGCAGCGCCAGGGCGGGGCGGCCAAGGTCTGGGATCAGCGCGAATACAAGAACCTGGATTATTAGGTCGAACTGGGCACGCGCAATATCAAGGTAGGCTTTGCGTCGGCCTGCGCAAAGGTTCCGCCGCCAGGCGCGCGAAGAGCTGGATATTGATGGCACCATCGACCACACCGCCGTGATGGCGGCTGCTTGAACATTCAGTGCGCCTGAGGCGGTCGTAAATGCGGTCCAAGGCTGTTGTGTTTGTTGATATTCGGCGCGCTCGATGGATGCGCACATCCAAGTTGCGAGGAGCTGTTCTCTGCTTGCCGTACGAGTTTCAAGCACCTGGAGTATTCTACTTCCACAACGTGGCCCGTATGAATCAGTCTGGAGAACAATCTGGCTCGTACCAACGGGTACTTCGCCATGGATCTTTGCTGCCATAAATACGGCCCGGACTACAAAGTCGTGTTTGTCGGTGACGCAGCGATTGGCACCCTACGAAATTCACCCAGCCCGGCGGCAGGCGTCGAGTCATTGGAATGAGAGCAGGGCACGTATGGATCAGACGCTTTTGGAGAAGTTACAAAAAGAATGATCTGGATACAACCCCTATCCGAAAGATGCATGGGCACTACACCACCTCGACACGCATTCGTGCGGGATCTTATCGAGGACCGGATGGTATCCCTTGACGTTGAAGGGCTGGAGGAGGGCATTTGCGTTACTGAGTAAAATAGCGTTGGCTTATTTTACTCAGGAGCGGCAGCGCAAGCTGCAAGTTTTAAAAGCGGATTAGCGGTTGACTGGCAAGTTTCAGGGTTCACATACTGCTTGCAGCTTGCAGCTTGCAGCTGCAAGCTTGCAGCTTGCCAGCTTGCAAGCTTGAGTTGCAGCTTGGCAGGCTTGCGCTTGCAGCTTGCTTAGCGATTGCTGACCTTGGCTAGCACGGGCGCCCTACACTGACCTTCTTCTGTCGGCACATTCACAGTGGCTTTACGCCATCCACGACCTTGCTTTTCCCATCCTTGATTGGAAACCCGCGTGGCCGATTTACGTGCGCGGTTTTTTCGGCAGCTATTCGATGACTTCAGCTTCGATTCCGGATCTGGTCACCCAGGCCACTGGGCGCAGGAAGCTCATTTCCTGACCGATTAGATGGTGCAGGGCCGGCATTTCACAGGCGATAAGCGCCCGAGATCAGGCGCCGGAAAACATGCCATGGGGCGATGCGGCCTTTGAACGGCGTGCCGCGCCAAAATCCTCATCCCAGATGCACCGATTAATGTCCCGTACTTCGGCAAAACAAGAATCAGGTCACGCCGGTGGACGCTATGGCTACCTCGGCTTTATCGCCAACCTGGATTTCGTATAAGTACGGTTATCAGCATTGGAACATTCGGGAGTCTCCGTTTGCGGTTTGGGCATGGGCGTCAGCCATTCGTCAGGTTCTGCGAGGACCTGGTCCGCGGTTGGTCTCATTTAAGGATTTCATGGCGGGGCGTTCATTCATACAATTGCAGGGATTCGACCTGCGACAGTCCGGCTTGCTTGCAAACGGCCTTGCAGGCTGCTTGCAAACCCCGCCGGCCACTCACCGGGTCGGCATCGCCACGATATATGCACCGGAGATCCTTCGGCAGGCCGCTGCGAGTGGCGCGAGGTCGGCATCTGCAAGAGTCGGTAAACAGGTCTTGCCACAGGCGTGCACTACAGGCAAAACCAACAGCGGATTCGCTATATAACGGTTCAACTTGGCGGATCCCGGCTAGCCAGTCGTAAAGCTCCGTTTTCCGCGCTGGGCGAAAAGGCGCGATTTGAACTGCCAAAGCTTCAGTTGGTTTTATGCCAAGGCGGGCTTGTCAAAGCGCGCAGCCGGCCTTCCCAGGGTCGCAGTCTGCTCGGCCAAACCGGCTCAGGCCGAGGGGTGGGCATTGCTGCGCTGAGATAACCCCTGCCAGTTGGGCTATGACGGAGCAGAAATCCTGAACGATATAGGATCCCCATGCTATGGCCCGCACAACACCGGCTTGCCTGGGGCCAGCGCCTGGCTTTGTTGAAGCAGTCAGAGCCAATATCGTCGGTGACCCTTGTTCCAGGCGTCGTGGTCGGAAAAATGCCAAGAGTGCCGCCGGCGCGCGCTTTGCCCGTGCCGCTGCGTCCAGCGCGACGACCGCATTTAACCGGCTTTATTAAGGTTGGCTGGGGCCAAGGGGGTCGTAGCGCGCGGGCATGTTTCCGCCATTGCTGGCTTGATCAGCATCAAGGCCTTGGTTGCTTGCCATTCTCTGGTAGCCATTTGATGCATTTTGCAAGGGGCATTGGTCCTCGGCGATCAGCGTGCTGGGTTTGGTAAAACCATGGGCGCTTAATTCCTCATTCACGTACCAAATGAAACAGATCATGTGTTTTGTTGTTTGCAGGCATTTGCATGTACTTTTAGCCATTCGCATAGACGTTGAACTAATGACAAGCCTGCCCAGAGCGGGATGTTCTGCTGGAACAACGTTACCCCAGCATACCACAACATTGTTCTCTGGGGTAAATGATAGGGGAAGAGGACCAACAATAATGGAAGCAGCATTCTGAATGGACAACGCGCCGCTGGACGACCAATGAATCGACCTGACCCAGTACAGCTCGATCGGTTGATGTGTTTGAAACGCTCATGCAAGAAAATTTCCTGATCTTCGTCCAAGCCTTTACCAATATGGATGCCACTCTGACCTAACGGCGAGCATGGATCGCCTGTCGGGTATTTCCGCCAGCTACTGCAAAACCGAAAACGATCTGGCAGCCGGCGATCGTATTGCCATCCAGATGCCCAAGTCATTGCAGTTCCTGGTAGCGTGTTTGCGCTATTCGCGCCGGCCTGATTTGAGTCAATACAACCCGCTTGTACACCCGCGGCGGGAAATGCGCACCAGTTCAAGGACTCGGTTTGCCAAGGCGCTGATTTTACATGAACCTGTTTGGCCCACCTTGTAGAAGATTCTCCCGATTACCGATCTGAATATCTGTTTGAAAGCGCGGCATGGGCGATATGCTGCCGGGTCTTTAAAGGGTACTGGTCAATAACGGTGTCCAAACGCGTGAGAAGATGGGTCCCGGCCTTCAACCTGCCCCAGGCGATCTCATTCAAGGACCGCGCTAAAGGCCAGCAAGGGCAAGCAGGCACCCCGGTCACTAAAACCCTGGATGAGACGTAGCGGTATTGCAATACACCGGTGGCACCACCGGCCGTTCGAAGGGCGCAATGCTGACCCACGGCAATCTGTTTGGCCAACATGCTGCAGGTTTACGCCAAATGCAGCAAGGTAGCAAGGACGGCAAGAGATCATGAGCGACCAGTGGTTGAAATCAGTTATCTGTCCGCTTGCGCTGTACCATATCTTTGCCTTCACGCGGAACTGCATGTGCATTGATGCTGGCGGGCATCACAAAACGTGTTGATCAACCAACCCCCGCGACATTCCCTGGTTTCGTCAGGAGCTGAAAAAGTGGAAGTTCTCGTCGATGTTCGGCCTTAAGACGTTGTTCGTTGCGCTTGATGGACACCCTGAATTTACCGATATCGATTTTCCCAATCTTCAAGAGCACCACCTCGGCGGTCCGCGCTGGTCAAAGTACGGTCCGAGCGCTGGGAAGCAAGGGAACCAACAGGCCGGATTTGTGAGGCTACGGCGTTGACCCGAATGCTCACCAGTCCGTGTGTTCAAGCCCGGTGATGGTCTGGCCAAACTGGTAGTTGTGGGCCTGCAGCAGTGCCGAGCACAGCGATTAAAGTATCGGCGAAAACGGTGAGGAGTTGGCCTATCGGCGAACGGGCGAGCTCTGTTTGTCAAGGTCCCGCAGGTCATGAAGGGCTACTGGAACCGCGACGACGCCACCGCCGAGATGCCTCGACGCTGAAGGGCTGGTTGAAGGACCGGCTGGACGTCGGCAGTAATGATGGGATGGCTTTTGTATCCATCGTTGACCGGATCAATGGATCTGATCATCTCGTTTTCCGGCTTCAACGTTTATCCGAACGAGATCGAAGACGTGGGGTGGCAGCTCACCCCAAGGTCGCCAATGCCGCGGCATTGGTGTCTGCCGGATTGAGAAATCCGCGTGAAGCAGTCAAGCTCTTCGTAGGCCAGCGTGGATGACCTGAGCACTTGACGAGCTCAAAGGATCTATTGGCCCGGCCAATTCCAACGGCTTAAAAAGTGCCCAAGCACATACTGAATCCGCGATCCCTGCACCATGAACCCCAGTGGGCAGATTCTGCGTCTGGAATTTGCGCGGGACAAATAACCTTGCTTCCACTCTCTCGCGGCCGGTTCCAGCCGGCGCATCACCCGCGCTTTGGCGCCGGGTTTCCACTTCCGCTATGTTACCCTCCTTGACTTGCTCTAAGCTGTTCATTCCAGGCGCATTTGCCGGCCCCGTCGTGGGCCAATAGGTGGTAATCTTGATCTGGTAAAATAACTGCTAGGTTCTTCGGCCACTTTTCTACTGTATGCGGTTTTTGTTTCATTGATTGCCCGCGATTAGCAGTTCTGGCACCAGGCAATCTGTTGACGCCCTTAAATGCGTTCGCGCTGTCGCCTCATAACCCATTAAGATAGAATCGGCTTGCGTAGCCGAACCAGTTCAGGAGCAGGCATCATGCTTGAGAATTTCTGGAAAAGACCAAATATCCAGCGATATTCCCGCCGAAGATCAATCCGGATCAATACCCAATATCCTTGCCGGTATTGAAGGATCTGCCAGCGCTTTGCAGGGACCAAAGCGCCGCTTTCAGCAACCTGGGACAAGACCATCACATACGGTGAAATGTACAAACTGATCTGGCGATTTTGCTTGCGTATTTGCAAAAGCCACAGTGGCCTGCAGCAGGCGACCGTAGCGCTCTCCCAATCCACGATAGTGCTCACCTAACCACTCCCTGCACTTACCCGAGTGTCCCGTTGTCCGGGTGCCATGCGGGCGGCTATGTGCATGTGCGTTCAATTACCAACCGCTGTTACACCCAGCGCTCGAGATGAATCATATCAGCTTCACAACCGACTTTCTGGCGCTCAGCTGTGATCTGCCTGGCCAACCTGGCTCACCTGCTGAGCAGGTCGTTGCCCCAAGACGGGCGTCAATAAAGTTCATGTAGTGACGAATCCGGCGACATGCTGCCGCCGTCAAGCGGGTCTTAGTGATCAGATTTTTGGTCGTTCAAGCACGTGAAAAAGATGTGCCAGAGTCTCCATTCCTGGCGCGATCAAGTTCAACGATGCACTGGCGCAAGGGCAAAGGTCAGGGGGACCTTTACCGAAGGCCACGCTGACAGGAGCATCGGAATATTGGCCTCCCGTACTGCAATACACCGCGGTACTACCGGTGTAGCCAAAAGGGCGCCATCGCTGACGCACGTACAACTCCGGTATGGCCACATGCCAGGCCCAAGCCATGGATGGGGCAAGGCAGCATCAAGGATTGGTTCAGGAAGTACTGATTTTGTTCCGCTGCCGCTGTATCCACATCTATGCCTTCAACCTTTTCACTTGCATGGGCGGATGATGATTTCAAGGCGGTAACCAACAACATTTCTTATTTTACCAAAAAAAACCCACGGGGGGGGACATTCCGGCTTTTCGTTTTCAAGGAGAAATTTTGTTTTCCCAAGGGATAGAGATATATAGAGATATATTTTTGGTTGGGGGTCCATATTTTCCTTCTTTTTCCTTTCAAACCGAGA
>Ga0163217_1028867_pt1 | contig 11427 bp, 16 predicted proteins | sample SynspAceP_FD_185933 | JGI IMG/M metagenome (GOLD analysis project Ga0163217, IMG submission 185933) | Saline lake microbial communities from Ace Lake in Antarctica - Synechococcus sp. Ace-P (PacBio error correction) | ecosystem: Environmental > Aquatic > Non-marine Saline and Alkaline > Saline ... | reverse complement strand
GCCAGCCGCGTAACCGCTTGACCGGTGCGGCAGCTGGGCTTTGCCGGGCGCCCAACAATCTTGCGGCACGATGGAGCTTGCCTGTGGAAAGCCGATGGGGCGGCCTGGGGCTTGCTGGGGGCGTAGGCCTGGTTGGAGGCCGTTGTCGTTGCTGCGGGCCAGCAGGCTTGGCCGGCGCTGTGACCGGTGCGCTGGCATTGCATGGAGCAGCTGGCGCGGGCTGTCACGGCCTTCTTGACCGAGAGCGATGCCTTCGACGGAGCAGGGGTGCTGTCGCGTTGGGTTGCCCCTGCGCAGCCTTGCCGGGGCAACTGGCCCGGGAGGCCCTGTTGCCCATTGGGCATTGATCAAGGTTCGCGGATGCGGCCGGCCTGTCATCGCTGATCGAGCTGCTGTGGCTCTTTGGCCGGCGATCGACAGCTTCTCGGCCGGCATCGAGCACGTCGCGGCTCTCCCAGGCCCAAGTCCCGGGACAGCGCCTCACTAAATTCTGGACTTTTGCCGCTGCTGGTCATTCAGGATCTCCAATTCGGTCGGCGGCAACGGGTTGCCGTTCCGAAGCCCCACGCCACGGTGCGGCCACTGTTCATCTTGCCTCAGCGGCTGCAGCCCGTGCGTCCTCCAGCCGCTGTTGAAGTGCCGTGTGAATGGAATCCGCCACCTGCAGCGCAGAGCCCGTTGCAGTTCTTTGCGGCGTCTGGCCTCCTCAGGCACTCCAGGCCGCTGCAGAGGTAGGCCGAACGACATACCCTCATCAAGCACCACTTGTTTTGCGTGGCAAACGGGGACCACCCGCAAGAGCAGTCGGCGATCCAGGAGCTGCCTGCAAACTCACGCACCGGCGCAGAATTTGGCCGGCACGCCTCAACGAGCCCGTCTTGGCTGATAGCAGCCTCGCTTGTAAACAGCCTCGGCCTCTCCATCGGCTTGCAGCGCTTCGTTGGCCGGCCTCATCAGAGCTGGCCCACAGCGACCCCCTTCCGGGCTCGCCGGCTACGAATTCGCCCTGAGCGTCCTCGGCGTCGTCCCCTTTCCGAATTACGTCCTTGCAGGGGTAGAGTCGCGCAGGCGGGCATTTCTTCCTCGGCCGGATCGCCTGTTCAGCCTCCAGCCGCGCCTCAGCTTACGGGCTTTGGATTCTTCGTCTTCCTCGCGCAGGCCGATCAGTTCAGCGGCTTTTGGCATCCTCGGCAACCTTGGTCGATATTCCAGAGGCATGTTTTGACTGTCGATTTTCTTCCAGCCGGTCAGGCGGGCGGACGAGGCGCACGTTCTGACCTTCGCGGCCGATCGCCAGCTGAGTGCGTCAGGTGGCACCAGCACGTGCGCGTGGTGGCCTTTCGGGGGTCCACCAGCCGCACCATTTCGACGCGGGCCGGGGGCTCAGTGAGTTGGCAGGTACTGGGCCTGGATCAGGCAGACCAGCGGATCACGTCGATCTTTTCGCGCGAAGTTTCGTTGACCACCTGCTGGATTACCGAGCGCGGCACCGATTGCAGCACCAACTGGACTCCACTCACGCTCGATGCTGTCGACAGCCACCTTGGTGCGTGGACCCGACCGAGGGGACGGTGGAATGGCTTCCCTGGCCACGGCCACGATCCGCACCCGACCCTTCCCTAGGATTTTCGGGAACATTACGTTTTTCGAAGAGTAAACCACCAGGGCCGGCATTAGCCCCTGGAGACGAACAACTGGGGGCGCGACGCGGCCACTTCGGAAACTTCTTTGAGGAAGACCTTGAAGGTGGCGGTTGGCCGGATAGTTGCATTGGGAAGCTTGGTCGCGGCGCGGCAGTCTCAGCCTCCACCTCAGGCCTTCCAGGCCTGAAGCTTCACCGCCATGATCACCGACTGTTTCGCTCGAAGCGGATCACCCGGGACGTGAGCACGGATCCTCCAGGTCGGCGAAATTCCTCCTGGATCATGCGGCGCTGCTGATCGCGCAAGTTTCTTGGCCAGCCACCCTGCTTGGTGGTGAGAAGCCGCCATCGGCCGAAATTCCTTTTCCGGGGGACATCAAGCACCACGGTGTCGCCGATTGGCGTCTTCGGCTACTTTGCTGAACCTCGACGAGCCCGATCTGGTTGATCCGTCGCTCTCACTTCTTCGACGATGATCTTGCTGGTCAGAACCCGGTAGCCCTTCCTCAAGTCGAGAACCGACGTTCAAAAATGCTGAAGATATCCTCTTTCAAAAGGATTCCTCACTGATGCCGAGATAGAGCGTGCGGCGATAGCGCTCGTAGCTTTGAGAAGGGTTCCCGCAGCGCCGCTTCCACCACCTGGGTGGGCGTTTCTTTTCGTCGCTGATGTCCTCGATCAGGTTCTGCAGGCCGTGGGAGAAGAACGAGTGCCATCGGATTCAAAAGGAAGAAGTGGTTGTGGAATAGGAATGGTCGGGCGTTTAAGGCCTGGGCCGTGATCAGCCGCCGCTCTGCACATCAGCCCGGGGGATCTTGCGGGGCGACCGCGCGTCAGGGGAGGACGGATTGGTCGTCCCGCCCGGCCAAGAGACCTTCTCGGGCTATCGCAGCTCCCTGCTGTCCTGGAAGCGCCAACTTCCACGGGAAATTCACGAAAACTGTGAAAGTCGCGGTCGTCGGCAAGGACCTGTCGCCGATGCCTTGGGCTTGATGATTCTCCAGAACATAGGGCCTCGGGCAGTCGCTACTGACCACAGGACCTCGCTGATGCAGCCGCTGAAGTCGGCGCATTCATCCAGGGTTGACATCGGCCCCCATTCGGGCCTGCGGATCTGGATCTTGCAGGCTCAAGAGGAACACGGTTCGTCTGGATCTGGATTGTCAGCCAGCTCCAGAGCGCAGGCGTCAGCCACCGGCTGGCAAAAGGAGCAGCTCGGCTGTGAGGGATCGCTCAATGGGGCAGAAACGGGTAGCGGTTTCACAGAAGCCCGACCGGCTTTTGCAGTGAACTGCCCCCGTTTCGGGCAGGCCTGATTGAAGCCATTGCAAGAAACTTTTGGGATTATGCCCGCCGGGCATTAAGCAATCGTAAGCGATGCCCTGGCGGAGGACTGCATTCAGCTGGAGGCGGCGGTTCGCCAGCGCCTACGGCTCCAGCCCCATGCGAAACGGTCCGAAACTGGGCGGTTCGCCGTAGATCGTCGACCTGCACGGCCCCTCGCTGGGTCACGTCCTGGTTGAGGCAGCGTGGGGTTCCTTGACGGTACTGACAGACCCGGCCAGAGCTTGGGCCCGGGTGCCCGGGAGCTCCCTGGCTGAAGATCCACTTGCTCCTGCCCCCGCCAAGCCCCGGATCTCGACTTGCCAGGAGCGCAGCACCGCTTGAGGGGTTCCAGGGAGGATCGTCCATGGTTGCCTGCCGCTGTCTGGCAACTTAAGCTTTTCCCCCAGCATTGGGCTTGCCATGTTGCGGAGCCGTGTCCACATAGAGCACCCTTCAGGTGAGGGCGAAGAGGAACGGCTAGGTCGAGGAATTGGGTGAGGGGTGAATCTGGATCTAGGTGGACCTTGTCGCGCTGGAAACGGCTGGAAATTGGATCTAAAGAGTTGATCGGACAGGAGTTGCGGATGCGATGGCCACTGACCCCGCTAGCAATTCAGACCCGCTTGCTCGACCCACTCCCTTGGTCCGCGTTCTCCAGCTCAGTGATCCCACACTTGCTCGCCGAGGCCTTTGCTTTGTATCGGGTGTCAAGCCCATGCGCGGGCTGCGGCTAACGGGCTGAAACAGGCCTTAGAGCCTCAAGCATCGCCCCGCCCGACCTGTTGCTTGACTCAGCGGCGACCTCTGTCAAGACGGAGAGCTTGGCCGGTTAACCGCCAGCTGCGCCAGAACTCGCTGGGCCCTCGGGATTCCCCTGGCCCTGCTGCCCGGCAAACCATGAACGACCCTGCCTTGCTTCGCCAGGTCTTCAGCCAGGAGGCGCCTTGGTGCCGACTGTTTTTGGCTCCGGCGGTGCTTTGCCGCTGGGCCGGCTGGCGCTTGATCTGCTTCTCCAGTCACCAGGAGGGGGCAAGCACCGCCGAGCCATCGATTGGGGCCCAGCTCGAAATGCTGGGTGCCAGCTGGCCGGCGATGACGCTCCCACCTGGCGTTGGCCATCCCACCCGGCCCGTGCCGAATCGGCAGCCAGCCTCGATTGCCGTCGCCCTGCCAAACAACCGGAGCGGTTACTGACCCTGTTGACTGCAAAGTCCGGCGGTCAAGGGGTGGAGTGTTCGGCCAGCTGGCACCAGCCACTGGCAGGGCGCCTTGCCGGGGCGACCGGAGGTGCCCCTGCTGCCTGCCCCTTCCACCCTGTGCGCCTTTAGGCCGTCCAGCCCTGCCCGTTGGGAACGCCCCGTGGATCCCGGGTGGACGTTGGCTACGAACTGGGACCCGCCATGGGGTGCTTGGCGGCAGGAGCTGCTGCGCTGGTCTTGCCCGCCGCTTGAGCTCGAGGGTGCAGGTGCAGGCCGTCGGCGTGCTTTCGGGATTCTCGTGAAGATTTTTCCTCCCTTAGCCTTGTCGCCCTGCCCCGTACTGCCGTGTGCTGGCCCGGCCTTGCCAACCGATTCACCTTCCCGCCGAGCCAGGCTTGGCTATGGACCGAAGGCCAAGCTGCGCTGGCGCCGCCGGGTTGGCCCCGTCTGATGGCTGCCCTTGGTGTGCGATTTGCTGGTTCTGATGCCCGCCTTGCCGGTGCGCGGCTGCCGCTCCGCTCGCTATCGGCGAAAACAGCCCTTGGCAGGCTCCCTCTCATGCGCCTGTGCCGAAAGCAGCCGTCGCTCTGATTGCCACCCTGCCCACAGCTTCGTGGCCCAGGGCCGCCCGGCGGGGGGGCGCCGCGGTGGTGCGGATCGATGCGGAGCGGCAGTTGCTGTCCGTCAAGGCCTTCGACCTGCCCTGCTCGATCCGCTGTTGCGTTGATCTGTTCGGGCGACCCTGCCGGCAGCATTCCGTGGAGCGCGGCCAGGGGTTCGGGGGTGGTGATCGTGCCAATGGCTTGTTTGTCACCAATGCCCATGTGGTTGGAGGGGCGGACGTTGGTTGAAGTCCACCCTGGCGATGGCCGCCAGGTGGATGGAAGCGTGTCGGGGGCGGATCGGTCACCGGATCTGGCCGTGGTGCGCATTCCCGGTCTTCAGGCGAGTTGCAGGCCGCTCCCCTCGTGATTCCGAAGCGCTGGAGTGGGGGATTGGGCGATTGCCTGGGCAGCCCCTACGGCCTTGAGCGCCGGTCACCCTCGGGCATCGTCAGAGCCTTGCACCGCAACATCAACAGCCTGGGCTTTGCCGCAAGCGGCCTCGACCTGATCCAGGACCGATATGCGGCGATCAATCCCGGCAATTCAGGCGGCGCCAGCTGATCAATTCTTCCGGCGAGCGGTGTCAGGCAGTCAAACACCCGGTGCGCTCCGGACCTGGGGCCGGTCTGCGGATTGCGATCCGATCAATCTGGCCCGGGGTGTGCCCGACCAATTTGCGCAATTGGTGGGCAGGGTGATCCACCCTACCTCGGCCCTCCAATGGGCCGCCTCACGCCCGCCGCGCCCCGGATTAACAAACAGGACCCGATGCGGGTGCTGCAATTGCCCGACGCGATGGCGCCCTGTGCAGCGTGTGTTCCCCGACAGCCCCGCCGAACTTGGCCGGCCTGCCGAGTGGCGATCTTGTCGTTTCCGCCGCCGATCAACCGGTGAGCGACCCATCCAGCCTGCTGCAACGGGTTGAAGTCTCACAGTGGATGAGTTTGCTTGCCGCTCCAAGGTGTGCGTTGGAGCCAGGGAACTGCAGCTCTCGATCCGCTCCTGCGGCCCTGCCCCACCCCGGCATGAGCGGAACCGGCTTGGTTGCTACGTCACGGCCCCTTTCCAACCTTCATTGGCTGAGCCTGCAGGACCAGGTGAAAAAAGGCGGGTGGGCTGAAGCGGCTGGTCGAAGCAGATCGCGATGCCATGGTTGGGTGGGAACTGGGTTCTGGGTTCAACGGCGCGCTGATGATCCAGGCCCTTGCCGCCAAAGCTCCGCTCCGGCCAGACTCTCCGGCATCACCGGGTCCACACCTTCTTCCAAGGGTAAGTGTTGGCCCGCCGACCTCGGCATCCCCCTGCAGAGCCTCAATGCTGTCGACCGCGGATCGATCTGGCCATCGACGGCGCCGATGAGTGGACCCGCACTTTCAGGTTGATTCAAGGGAGCGGCGCTTGCCATGTCCAGGAAAAGCTGGTGGGCTCGGCGGGCTGAGCGTTTCGTGGTGGTTGGTGGATGCCAGCAGAGCTGGGTGGAGCGCCTGAATTTGGAGTTCCTTTTGCCGGGGAAGTGCTGCCGTCCGCCTGGCGCCAGGTGAAAGGGGATTCTTGAGGGCTATGGGCGCAGGTCACCCTGCCGATGGCCCGTGCGCAAGGCCGACCGGTGGTGACCGATTCAGGGCAACCTGGTGTTGGCATCTCAAGCTGGCCGACTGGAATCGAGGATCCCGCCAGCCTGGAGGGGACAGATCCAACCAACCTGCCGGGGGTGCTGGAGAACGGGCCTGTTCGTGAACATCAAACCGACAGGTGCTGGTGGGGGAGATCAGCGACGGCCCGGCCGGTGGTGCGGGATCGGCGAAGCCTGAGCCGCAACCGCACCGATTCGGCATGGCTGTCAGTCCCTCGGCTGCGCGCAGGGTGACCACGGCGGGGCCGTGGCCTCCAGCGCCGCGCGGTTAAAGCTGATCAGGCTGTGTGGCGGCAGACAGGGTTCTCACGCTCAGGGCCGAAGCTGAAGCGGGCCCGTGCCGGAGGTGGGGCAGGGTAGTGGTTGGGGCCAGGCCAGGTAATCACCCAACGCCTCGGGCTCCAACCCCAGAAAGATGCTCCGGCATGGCGAATCCGTATCGGCCTAGGGGTTCGGCCGCTCCACCAGGAGTTTCAAGTGCTCCGGGGCGAAAGCGATCGCTCAAGCAGCCGCGTCCTCCAGGCTGGGCAGACCACAATCAGGCCCCAGTCACCCAGTGCACTGGCGGCAGACTCGGCGCGGGGGTGGTCCAGTAACTGATGCCTCAGATGGCAAGCGGGTACGCCTCGGCCAGGGCCGCACTTAGTGCCGTGAGCAGGATGGCTGCGGCCAGGGGGTCATGTTCGGCCTGCCGGGCCAACAGATCGGCGGCCACCTGCTGGGGCTGGGCGCTGGGTCGGCGATCACCAGAACCTCGCTTGGACCTGCGAGGGGAGTCGATTGCCAACCAGAGCCATAGACCGGCCTTCTTGGCAGGGTCACGTAGAGGTTGCCGGGGGGCCAGGTGATCACTCAACGAGCAAGAATCCGATCGGTCCGTAGGCCCAGTGGCCGCGATCGCCTTGGGTCTCCCCCTACCGGTACACCTCCTCCACCCCCGCCAGGGTGGGCGGCGGCGAGCACGATCGGATTTCTTGTGGTCTCGCGCCTCCACGCCGGCCACCCGGGCCGGTACGGATTCATCAGCACCGTGCTGGGGAGGGCGGCGCGGCCGCCGGGGATGTAGAGCCGGCGCGATCGACCGGCCGCCAGCGAGCGTCCGAGCCGTCGCCATGCACGCCGCTGACGCTGATTCCTGGGGCTTCTGGCTCTGGTGGAAATCGCAGAATGCGCCGGTGGGCCGTTCAGGGCTTCCTGAAGATCCAGCGGACACCTGCTCCCAGGCGGCGGCGTGATCCTGGCTGGGAATGCGCAAGGGATCGGGGGCGGACCCCATCGAAGCGTTTCGTCACTCCAGCAGGGCCCCGTCGCCCTCACAGCGCGCACCTGCGCAGGCATGGCCGCCACGCGCGCGGTGGCCGCTTCGCTTTCGGGGTTGCTGGTGCGGGCGGCGATGCGCTCAGCCGCTGCCCGGCTGGGCCAGATCGTGGAGCGCCGGAACGGTCAGCGGGAGGGTGGCGGCCACGCGCGAGCGGACAGGAGGGAAAGGCGAGATTCAAGCCTTAGAGCCCGGCCCAGGATGGGAGGGCAGCGTCGCGTTAAGATGAAGCGTCGCCGATCAGCGCCAAAACTGCCTGTTGGCCAAATTAACAAGTCTTCGAAGAAAAAGCGCTCGAGGTTGCGAGCGCAAATGGCTGCTCACCCGCTCCTACAGAATCGGCGTTGCGGCACGCTGGATGAAGCGCTGCCTCACGGCAGGTTCTGCTACAACAGCAGCCGGATGATTGAAAAACCCGGTGTCGTGAGTTCGCACCAGCTTGAACGCCAGCCTCAGCAAGATCCGACAGGCGGTCAGCGTGGCGTGAATGCCACCGCAACACCGGCGCGTAACCAAAAGTTCGGCCTCAGTGCCGTGTCAAGGCAAGGCGATCGAACCCACCGCCACCCAGCGCCTGAAGCCGCTCATCCGCCCCCGAGCCAGCACCACGGACATGGCCGCCACCAGCCAGCCGCAGTTCCAGTCGTCGAGACCCTTCCTTCAGGTTGCGTCGATTTGATCGACAGCCACTGCCAACATCGTGTTTCGCAACTTCGAAAGCCAGATCTCGCTGACGGTCTCCACGCTGGCGGGAAGCTGAGGTGTGGTGGCGCTGCTCCACTTCCTGCGTGGAGCCTGGCGAAATTCCGGCGATCCGTGCCTGGCGACCGTTTTCGGAAGCTGCGTTATTCCGTTGGCGTGCACCCACTCGATCCCCAGCACTTGAGCGCAGGCACTCCAGCCTGCTGCGGCAGGCGGCCCTGGCCGATCCCAGGGTCGCTTGCGATCGGAGAACTGGGCCTGGATCTTTTCCAAGGCTTGCGAACCTTGACCAGCAACTGGCCATGCTCGCCCCCAGCTTGATCTTCGCCATCGAGCTGGATCTGCCGGTGATTCATTCACTGCCGCGGACGCCGGGATGTGGCCCATCTCGAGGAGTTGGGACGGCGCCAGCAGGATGGCCGCTGTCCCGCGGGTGTCATGCATTGTGGCGCGGTACCCCGATGAGATGAAAGCCTTTCTGTGCGCTCGGTCTGTCGATCAGCTTCAGCGGCCTGTCACCTTCAACAGTGCCGCCGAAAAACCCACGCCTGTGCCCGGCAGGGTTCCTTTCCGATCGCTATTTGATCGAAACCGATTGCCCCTTCCTGGCTCCCGTCCCGCGGCGGGGCAAGGCGCAAGAGCCAGCCTTTGTGGTTCAGTTTGCCGAGCGCATGGCCGTCCTTCGGGGAGGAGTCCTTCGCCGCAGGGGCGGCCACCAGTACGGGCCAATGCGGTACGCTGTTTGGTCTTTCCAGTCCATCGTCACGCCCAATGTGTATGATGTTTATTGGTTCTGGCAGCGCGAGCGCTCCATTATTCACGGTCTAGCAGGCCCTAAACCGAGCTCCATTAGGAGTGATCCATGGCCCGGGCGTGTTCTCTTTCAAGGGACACCGTGGTCAGCCCCGTTGGGCTGCTTGCCGCCGGGAAAACCCCCTGTCGGTTTTCCCCCTACCGCTGACATTGCCGTCTTCGGCCATTCCACTCCTTCCCATCCGTTTTCTTGCAGGTCCACGCATGAGCAGCGCGAATCATGGGTTTCGCCAAGACCGTCACTACTGCCGATCTTTGTGGAGGGTACAGGGCGGGCGGGGTTTTTAATGGTTCCGGGAGGGGTCTGATCGAGAGCTCGGATAGCTTCTCGCCGATTCTCACTGGACTACACCGGAAAAAGCTTTGAGCTCCATTCGTTGGCCACCGAGTACCGGCTGAAGGCGCCACGCCATGACGTGGAGAGGCAAGCGACGCCGATGCACTTGCCTCGCAGGATCTGTTACGTTCACCTGCCGGCTGGGTGAACAAGGAAACGAGAGATCAAGGAACAGGAAGTGTCATCGGGGGGAACTTCCCCTGATGACCGAACGCGGCCACCGTCATCATCAAACGGCGCGAAGGCGGGTGATCGTTTAAACCAGATCGTGCGCAGCCCGGGCGTCTACTTCAAAAGATGAGCAGGACAAAAACGTCGCAAGACTTTAACGCCTGTCTGATCCCAACCGGGGGCTGACTGAAGTTCGAAACGCAAAGACGATCTTTGCACGTTGCGCGTCGACAGACCCGCAAGATCAATGCCCACGTCTGCTGGATTTGCGGCTGCGATCGGTCTGTCCGATAAGACGTTCATCGTACCTAAAACTCAAGGCATCCCGAGTACTACCGCAAAGTCGATCGAGGCGGGCCAACGCGAGGGGCATCAGTTCCGAAGACCAGGCCCGCTTGAGCTCTACAAGAAAGCGTGCCCGGTTGAGGCCTCCGTCGGTTGGTGGGTGGCCAGCGCTTCTGCACAGCCGTTTCTTCGATTCCAAGCGCTACGACCTGGGACCGGGTCGGCCGTTACAAGATCAACAAAAGCTGCGGCCTGGACGATTTCCTGATGCGGGTTGCGAACCCTACTCAGAAGATGTTTTGCTCTCCAGATTGAATTACCTGATCAATCTGGAAAACTCGATGTTGGCGGCGCTTTCCTTGATGACATGACCACCTCGGTAATCGCCGTGTGTTCGCTCGTGGGATACTGCTTCAGAAACCAGGTTCGGGTTTGGCCTCAACCGCTTGGAGCGAAATCATCAAGGAGCGGATGACGGTTCGGCGAGACGAATCGCTCACCCTGCCCAGCGTGTCAACCCAAGCCCTTGGTGGCGGCGTCAAGGAGTTCTGCGGCCTCAGCCAGCTTCAGCCAGTTCATGGATCAGAACCAACCCCTGCGAACTCACCACAGCGGCGGATCAGCGCCCTCGGGCCCAGCGGGGCTCACCGTGAGCGGCCGGGTTTGCTTGTCGCGAACATTCACCGCGTCGCACTACGGCAGGGGATTCTGTCCGAATTGAAAACGCCGGAAGGTCCGAATGCCGGGCCTGATCGGTTCCCTGGCCACCCCATTGCCGGGTGGAATGGAATTACGGGCTTCATCGGAAACACCGTTTCTGGCGGGTGCGACGGCATCGTCAAAACAAGCAGAACGATCGATCTACCTCTCCGCTGACCTGGAAGATGAGTGCCGCGTCGCCCCTGGCGATGTGGCCACCGGACGCCACCGGGCCACCATCACCGGCCGAAGCTGGTTCGAGTGCGCTACCGGCAGGATTTGGAGAGGACGGTGCCACCGGAAGCAGGTCGGACTAACGGTCAAGGCTCTCCGCCGGTTTTTTCAGGTTGATTTCGGTTCCAGGCCCACTCCTTGATCCCTTTCCAATTGGAGTGCACAGATACCGACGACCACAGCCGCCCTGATGGCTCCAAAACATGCCAGGCGCCAGGCGGTGCCGCTTGCTTGCGCCCGGAGCGTCCCCCTGGTGGAAAACGGGCCTTGGAAACCCAGGGTCGCCGTGATCGGGGCATGGTGCGATCACCGAAGGGTGGAACGGCCACGGTTCCACCTTTTCGTGGATTTGCCCACGGGCCAAATCCGTTTGATCAGGGGGGATGCGGAAAAAACGGCCCAAACCCCGGGGGAAAACCCCCCCCAAACATTTTTTTTCCACCACCTGCAGAAAATCTCTCTC
>Ga0163217_1096351_pt1 | contig 11428 bp, 16 predicted proteins | sample SynspAceP_FD_185933 | JGI IMG/M metagenome (GOLD analysis project Ga0163217, IMG submission 185933) | Saline lake microbial communities from Ace Lake in Antarctica - Synechococcus sp. Ace-P (PacBio error correction) | ecosystem: Environmental > Aquatic > Non-marine Saline and Alkaline > Saline ... | reverse complement strand
GCAAAGAAAGAGCAAAGTTTGAATTGCAAGCCGCATTAGCCGGTTCACGTTAAGGACTGAACAATCGGTCAGTGGTTTTGAGCTCTGCCGCTGGTCGTCTCCCGATTGGCATCACCGAAACAAACCCATCAATTGCTGGTCTAAATCGTTCCGTGTGACCACCTAAGTGGTTCCTTCGGCGCCTTCGATCAGAGCTGCCAGAACCTTGCTGATCTGGCGCCCAGGCGATACCAATGAACTCTATACCGTGTGGCCGGAGTTGAGGCTGTCAGCACAGCTCCAACCAGCGCAGGGCCACTAGCAGAACCTGCTCAACGGCTTTCATCTGTTGGATCGATTCCCACCCTCTACGCCTGGGTCGGGCGCTGATGGCTGCGCAGGATTTTGATCTGCTGACTCCGGCGTCTAGTGCTTCCAAATCCCGGGCAACGCACTGGAGGCTTCCGTTGACCAGCTGGCAGCCGGGCAGCATTGCCGCTGGCGCTGGCATAACAGGGAACAAAACAGACCAGCAGGGCACGCGCTGGGGAACGGAAAGAAACAGGGTCAAGGCAGCTGAGCGGGACGGGAAGGGGTCGTTGAGAATGTGGTTGGTCATTGGGCAATCCTGGCTCCCATCAGCACAACAACACTGCCACTTCCTGAGGCTCCCCTCAGATCCAGGCCCGCCCTTGCGCTCACTTCACAGACTGGATTACCCGCCGAGCGTCCTTGTCCCGGGGCAAGTGTCCAAGCAACTCGACGCATCGAGGCCATCGAGGTTGACCCGCGTTCAGAACCGCCACCACCGTTTCCGGCGAAATACCGCCCGCCAGCCACCAAGCACCCACCCAGGGCGGAAGCCTGCCAAACCATCGAGCGGGATCGCCGGCCACTGCCGCGAGCTGGCGGCCACCCAGGCATCGAGCAGCCACCCGCTTCGCCACCCCGCTTGTAGGATGCACTGGTTGAGGTCACTGGGCTTGGCGATGCGCAGGGCCTTCAAGGGACGCCAGCCAGGGTTGACAGTTGACCGACATCCACTCCGGTGTCTCCTGGCCATGCAGTAGCAGCAGCGCGCGAATGGCCGCCCTGCTCGGGGCACGTACACCGGCCATCAAGATTCCCCGTCCCTCCGGGTCTGCGACAACCAGCCACACCGGCCATTGGGGTTGGCAGCCCCATGGCCCAAAACAGGGCAGGGGCAAGCCTCGGCCGGATTAACCAGCGGGGGAGGTACCCGGCCAGCATCACTTCACCGCAGCGGCATCCACGCGAGAGCAACGCCACCGCGCGCCTGATCCGCTCGGCGCAGGCCAAGATTTCAGCAAAACGGAGCAGGCACGGTGTGGATGGGAGCGAAGTTGTTTCTAGATCAGACCTTGACGTCTTCAGCCTCTACCTGGGCATTAGCGGATTGATCGCTGTGGGCGAAGGGATGGTATGCTCGTGAAGATTCGGCGGCATTCCCTGAGGATCCAACCCAGTTGGTTGTGATTTTTTCCTCTTTTGGGGGGGGGGGGGGGGCCCCCCTGGCCACCGTCAGCTACTTGAGCGCAGTACGGCCGCACGCTTCGCTGCGGACCATGGCCTCCGTTCTAGGGCTCTGGTGATGGCCCTGCTCACCGCCCTTGCTGCTGTTCGTCTCGTGCTGCTCAACGAACATGAGGCATTCCCTTTGTGGCCATGGCCTACGGCGTCACAGGTCCGCAGCATCACCAGTTCCTGCTGGCGGTGTCCGCCACGTGGAGCCCGGGAATGCCACGCACGCACTGTCGCCCTGCACCGGGGTGGCGGCCGCCGTTCCCTTGTCAGCCTGGTGCTGGCCTCGGTTCCTTGCTGCGGGCAGGCCCATTCAGGTGTCCATGCTGCCACCTGGCCAGGCTGAGGTGTGCCGCAGCTCGGCGTCCTCCACACCTGGTTGCTGGGTGTTTTCATCTCCTGGCCCGCTCTGCCCTATCGATGGCGCTTGATCGCTCAAGGCCTGGTCTGGCAACTTCACCGCAGCCAGCGACCGTGCATTCAGGTGGCCGCCGGTCATCGGTCGTTTCCTGTCGCTGATGGCATCGGCATGGCACGCTATTCGTGCTGCGTGGCGGCCGGCTTCGGCGGCCTCTGCGGTTGCATCACTGCTGGGTTGGTTCGGCCTTGGGGCTTCGCGCTTCTCTCGCTGGAGGAGGCGAGCGCGAACTCAAAGTGGGAGATCGCCCCGCAGCCGTGCTATTCCGCCGGTTTTCTGGAATCTGATGCTTCCCTGCACGACCTCAGCCAGCTGACGGCCCTCAGCGGGTACGATTCCTCCTGCCGGCTGTGACGTGTTCTTGATCTGCGACCGGGCGCGATGGCAAGGGGGATTCGCACGGACCAGCCTGCAAGTCGTTGCCCCGATTGCACGCGGCCCCATGGACGGCATAGCGCGTGGGGTGATTCATTCATCAGCAGTTAGATGCCTGCCCTTCGGTCACCAAGCGAGCGAAACCGCTCTAGGCAAGCCGCCCTCCAAACTCGATGCCGACGGCGTAACCGTTTTGTGGTGCTCAGCAATGCCGGGCGTGCCCTCGTTGCACATCGAGCGCCGGAACTCTCGAGCGTGTTGAAGCGCCTGGCCTACGGCCTGCCCGCGCCACTGATCGAAGGCGGCCCGGCGGCAGGGGGCCTATCGCCCTGGGGCTGGCCCTGGGCCAGGTGGCCCGGAGCATGGCACAAGCCACGCACCAGCGATCCAGACCCCGAAACCATCCACGCAGCAGCGAAGCAGGCTCCGCTGGGCTGGAGGCGGAAGCGCTGCCGGGCGCGCAATCCGCGAGCTCCTGGGGCTGCAAGGGCAAAAATATCAAAGCCGCAGGGGGCTAACTGCCTTCAGCGAAGCGCGCAACAGTGCTCTGCCAGTGCCGATCGCTGCCAGCGGTCAGGGTGTCGAGCTGTGGAGTTGGATCGGCACGAACACCTCCTGCCAGGCTGACGACAAGGATTCGCAGCTGCCCTTGACGTTGCTGCAACCAGAACTGCCCTGTCTCCAAGAGCTGGGACACTGCCAACCGTATTCCACCCCTAGGCAGGCATTCCAACCAAATCTGTCCGCAATGCTTCTGGCAAAAAAACCTGCTGGCTGCCAGGCTTGACGCCGCTTCCCCGAACGCCAGGGGCTACTGCCCCAGCTCTCGTCCCATCGGCCTGTCGCAGCAGTCAAAGATAGCGAGGCCGCTGGGCCAAGGCGGCCTGAGGCCGGGGGGCATAGCGGCCAGTCAGCAGGGCATATGTTGAGACGAGCCCCCATGCAGCACGCCGGCCGACCACTGGGCCGGCGCCACGGATGGACGATCCGCCCCGCTCCTGCAGCAGGCGCCAGCTGGGCTCCACCCTGCGTGTGGGAAGCCCAACGACAGGGTGGGCCGCGCCAGAGTGTAAAGGGCAGAAACCGCAGAGACACACTCGCGGCCACCGGTTAGATCCGAGAAGCTATCGTCGGATGGCTATCTTGCCATTCTGATTTTCCTTCTTCACTAATATCCTGCTCCGTCTCTCCCAACCTATCCCCGTGCGACTGGACCGCCTCCTCCTACCTCGGGCTCTTGTGTGTGTGAATGGTGGACCCTGGAGCCAATGCACCAACGCTCTCTAGGCCCAATCCATGGCGTTGGGCTTCTGCCCTGATCCCGCTGGGCCTGCTGGCGGGCGGTCTTCTCTGGCTGTGGCGTCGGCGGCGGCCTTGTGTTTCCCACAATCCTGCTGCTGCTGGGCCTCAGCCCGGACCAGGCCCTGCACAGCAACCCTGCGATCGTTCCCACCACCTGGGGGGCGCACCCGTCTCCCCACCTGGCGGGCCGGTCCGGCGGGCTGCCGGCTGCGCTTGAGCGCCTATTGCGTCGGACTCAGCGCTGTGGCGCGGGCTGATCTTCAGCCGGCGTGGGCGGCTGCATGAGTGCTGGCACCTTGCTGGCCCTGCAGGCGTTGAGTATGGCCTTGCTGGCACCTGCAGTTCTGACCCCGACGAGACAGACCTCAGCGCAAAGCGAGGATCGCCGGCCGCAGGTGGCCCGGCCTGATCGGTTCGGGGCTTGATGGTCGGCGGCTTTGCCGGCCCGGACTCCTGGGCCTGGGCGGGGGCCTGTTATTGTGCCGCTGATGTCGGCGGGCCCTGCGATATATTTGCGTCCCAGGCGATCGGTCAGCACCCTGGCCGGTTGCTCTGCTCCAGTTGCGGCGCGCCTCCCGCCTTCCGTGTTCCTCGGGCCGGATTGCTCATGCGCTCCCGATGCCCTGCGCTTCGGAACGGTGCTGCGTCGTTCTCTGCCCGTGGTCTAGCTGGGCCGCTCAACCGGGGTCCAGCGAGCGCAAGAACTCGACCTGTCCGCTGCGCTTGATTCACCATAGCTGCTCGGGCCGCCGACTTCGGCCGTCGCGCCCTCATGCTGGCCTGGCGATTAGGCAGGGCATCCAGAACGACGGAATCGAGCTCAAAACCCAGCAATCGCCGCCCACCTGGCCCAGGCTACTGCGACAACGCAGTCCGTGGCAGGCACTCCGTTCGTCAGAGCAGGAAACCAGCCGTGAGTGACTCCACAGCTCAAGCGATACGGAGGCAATAGGAATGCCCTTCGTTGCGCTGAATCCTCATGGGGAAGCAGCATCGCCACATGGCGGCGAGCTCGGCCCCTACTGCGGTCCAGCACCAGCGGCAGCCAGGGATGGAGTGCAGCACGGAGACTCCAGAGCCGCAGTCTGGCCATTCAGAGAGCTCGCTGGCGGATCTCCTTCAGGCCGGGCCAGTCGAAATGGATCCAGTTTCGCCGGCGCTAGCTCCGCAGCAACAGCCGGTGGCAGATCATGCCAGTGGCTTGACAGGGGCTTAGATCCAGGCGACGGATCTGGTCGGCATGATCGTGCATCGAAGTCAGGGGAGGAGCCTCAAAGAGCTATTGCACCACCCATGCCAGGACGTGGGGGGCGCTATAGGGGCGGGATCGAGCTGAACAATGGTGGCACATTCATGTTATCGGTCGCTTTGCCAATGGTCAAAACACTCAGTCAGACAGAAGTGCTTCAATCGCCCTTGGTGGTCGACCGCCCATGCCGGCGTGCTGGTCCACTGGCACATCGCCATTCTGCGATCAGCCTCACAACGCCTGATCGCCGTTGGACCTTGGCAGTGGGGCCTGAGAGGCTGCTAGAAGCAAACCACACCGCAGTCGTCCATGCCTCCGCTCGCAGCGTCTTGTCCCCAGGGGCGAAACAAACAGAGTTTTGACGCGGGAACCGAGGATTCAAAGACGCGGACGGGCAAAGAGGTTGACGCAAGCCAGGTGCCCATCAAGGCCGTTCCCGGCGCGTCTCGCCTCCGCTTCGGGTGGTTCCAATCCACGTCGGTGAGGGCGCAGGCAGTGCTCTGCAGAGCGTGATTGGCCTCACCGTTCAAGCTGGGTCGGCCTGTATGCTGGCGTGGTTTGACCCACTGGCTTCGGCCGTGATCAGCAACGGCTCCGAACAGTACCAGCGAAGTCAAGCGCCACTCGCTCAGAAAATACCCTCGGCTGCGCGCCTATCGCCGGGCGAACCCAGCCAAACCGTTGGTTGCGTCCTAACTCTTTTCCACCGAGAGGACGGAACGGCTTGATCCCAATGCGCGACGCAGGAGCATGTGAGACTTTGCCCACATGACTGTCTTGCGCGTCTACTGTCTTGTCTGGTGAAGCTCCCCAGCACCTCCTCTGTGCGCCTCAAGTCCTCTGTCATATGTGTGTCTCATGGACCGCTCCTCCCTTCACGCGCTTCACACACCCAATTTCCTGCCCTGTTCCCTGGTGTGTGTGTGTGTCCTCTTCTTTGTAGACACTCGAATTCACGATACGGTCAACCTATCGCATACTATGTGCTCTCTTAAGCAGTCTCATCTATATCATCAGACCGAAGTGGCGCCCCGTCAAGATCCCGTTCCCTTCCCATTCCGATGCTCCGTGATGAATCACCCGGCTCCTGCCTCGGCGACGTCCTCAGGAGTTGGTCTCTACGCACAAGGCCCTGTACTGATTCGAGGCTGGCATGTGTATGCCTGCCGCGATCCGCCAAAGCGCGGGCGGCGGCAGGAAATCGGCCATTGCCCCAGAGCGCCGTCACCCATCTGCAGGTTCGACCTCGGGGACTCGAGAGCCGTGTGTGCCGGCTGGAATTTGATGCCTTCAAAGGCAGGGTCTGCCATTCATGCCTTGGTCTTGCATATGCGGCCGTCATTGCCCGCTTTGCTCAATGGCACTGCAGCGCTCCCCCCAGGCATATGAGCTGTCGATTGGACGACCAGAATCACTTCCGGCCTTTCCTGCGCTGATCCCAGCTTCTGCTTGTCACACGTGTGATTATGACCATCTTGCGCTTATAGAATTCACTGCTCCGAGTTCACCATGTCATCTTGCGTTATAGCGCGCCACATCCGTCTAACTCAATCTGTAGCTGCTATGCTCGACTTAGCCCATCCTGCACCTCGCCGGATCTCGAGCGCCTCTCTAGCGGTTTCTCAACTCGGGAATTCAAATAGCCCCATCGCATGGCAGCGGCAAGCCCTCAAACCTGGCAAGGATACTACAGGACAGCAAGCTCCTCTCCAACATGATTCACCACCCCAGGAGTTGCACCGTCGCTTGCATGGACAGCGGATTCATAGTGTTCGTCCCTTTCCCGGCTTGCGTTAGGCCGACACACCACTATTCCGTGCACAGACTATCTCGCTGTTCAGAAGAATCTCCCTAGGTTCCAAAGGTAAACGTCAACCGGTGGCTACGTTCAGCCAGGACGCTTGCCGTCGGGAGCGTCTGGCTCGCCCAGCGATGGTGGCCATCCGGAGGCTTTCCTGTCTACCGCGGCCCCACTGGAGCTGGGGTAACGCCAAAGCCAGGGGCGGCACCAGTTTTCGAGCTCTCAGAAAAAGGCCAAGCGACCCCGCACTCGCACGTGTGACTGGATCTTCTCGATTGCAATCTCGGTCGGTCTGGACTGTATTGTTCTGGGGTCTGATTAGTTCTGGCTGGCTGGGTCTATTCTTGATGGCCACACCTCCAGCCGAGGCGCTCATTTGATCACCGCTTAGATTGCAACTTGACTTCCCAGTTTCATTCACCCTTCGTCCGCTGGAGAATCCCCTCGATTGTCGCCACAGCCCGTTTGCGGCTGGGATCTCTTGATCTCGTGGTCGCGCCGGCCGCTCCCCTGGGGGGAGCGCCGCCTGATCCCCTTCGGCGATTGGCTCCCAGGCGGGCTCTGGTGGCTTGTTCTATATATTTGGCACGCCTTCAACCGGGACTGCTTCCCGGCACCGGGGCAGGCGAGCAGTTGGTGTTCAGAGGAAACGGGGGCTCTCAGACGAAGCCCGATGAAGGCGCGGTGAGGCGAGTTAGGGCGCCTGCTGGCCATCTCCGACACACCACCGCACGGAAGCCCGTGAGAAATTCGGGTCATCGCAGAACGCAGTGCGCTGCCCCTGGTGCGGCAAGGCAGGCCAGGCCAGCGCGCTTCTTGGTGGGCAGTCGCTTCCAGGTTGAAGCTGATCGGCCAGGGCGACGGCCTCGACCTCCAGGCGCGCCATGAGCTGCTCGGAAAGCTTCGATCTCCATTGCCCTGCGCCCCCTCAGGCCAGCTCTCGCCGTCTCTGCCGTAAAGGCCCCGCCACTCCTGCGCCCGCAGCGATTGGATCCGCCCCTTGCCCTGGCAGCTGATGGGCCGCACCGTTCCTCGAGCGTCTGGCCGTCTGCCCCGCCGTGATCTCCGTGCGGCCTCAAGGGTCTCAGCACCTTGGTGCCGGAGGCTGGACAACATACCAATGCTGACGCTTGATTCAGGGACGATGATCGGTCTTACAAACGTGACACCTCATACTCTCGTCGCTCGCCCTGGATCGCGCCCCGCGCCGACTCCAGCTGAGCGCCCTAGCCGCTGGGGTCTGCTATATCCGGCTGTAGTACAAATTATATATATAACGCCGTCAACGTCTCGCGTGATGTGCGGGAGCGCCTGCGCTCTCGTCTGGCCAATCTTGAGCGCCGGCTTGCCCTTTTGCTCAGGCGTTTCTGGTGACGTTGCGCCCACGGCGGCACGATCACTCTGCAAGATTGTGACCTGTGAGGCCTGAACGGTGGGCCCTGCTATATTCGAGCTTCACCAGGTGAACGGCCCGTTCCCCACAGCCTGTCCCACTAAGAATTTCCCCGGGCGCCCGCCCCTGGCTCCGACTTCTCATCGCCGGTCGGGAAGCCCGGGTGCCGAAATGGGCCGCCTGATCTGCTTTGACGGCGTTGGTGCCTCAGCCGAGGTACCGGCCTGTCCAGGAAGTCTTGAAGCGTGGGCGGGTCCGGGGCCGGCAACGAATGAAATCTGAAGGCTGTGCTAGTGGAGATGCTGGTTGATACCTAGCACCGGTGCTGGGCGTCAGCCCTCCTGCGCAGTGACACACGCTTCGCTCCGAGGCCACCCAAAGGTGCCTAGCTCGGTCACCCTCCAATCAGTATCTCCTAATCGGGGAGCTTCGCGTCTCCTATACATACCCGGAAAGCTGCTGCACTCCCTGTAGACTCGGGCGCCACGTCCTTGTCCCTCCCAATATCGTCTGATTTTCTCCCACTTCTGTGTGTGTGTGTTTGGTGCTTCATTGTACAGTCCCACCGTTCGTGGGCACACACGCGGCGCGCGCGTCTATACCCTAGCACCGCCCCAACGATCCTTGCGCGTGTGGTGGTTGTGTCCCGTGCACTGGTACTCATCGATGTCATCGTATCCTACTTCTTGTGAACTCCCTAGCCCGCATGAAAATATCACATCTCTGGATGAACTCGTCGAGGAAACACATGCAAGCCCTCTCTTTACAACGGTCCGCTCCTGCCGATTGCAGTATCCGCAGAGTTGCGGTGGAGCTCCTCTCATACCAGCAGCGCAACACTCGACGCACGCCCACTTCGCACACACCAGCCGCTGCACACACTTCTAAAACAGTCTCTAACTGTTAACAGTGTTGTTACCTGCACTCTCTCGCACCCCGCTACCTCACGTCCTCGTCGGCGGTGTATGACGCCCTTGCATCATCCGCTCTGGCTCTGCTCTGGCGAGACGGTGCGCCTGCTTAGCGCACCCGCTTCTACAGTCCCGACTTTTATTGTTGTGTCGCTTTTGTGTGTGGCCGTGTGGGCTGTTTGATTCTGTCTCCCACTCCTCCTCCACCTCTCTCTGCATATACTCCCTTTAGTCCGTCTCTTCCTTTCGTGCTCAGGAGTGAGCCAACTAGACAGCACGCTCTTGATGATCCACTCGTCGACACCCCTCGTCTGTCCGTCAGGCGTCCGACTCCCTTTTGAGAAGTGCTCACTCGCTCCCTCTGGCCCTGGTCTCACCATATAGCACGCCGCAGCCGCGTACCTGCCGGGGGACACCATTCCACGCCACACCACGGCCGTTTGTAGCCCTCGAAGACGAAATTCTCAGCGCGCATTCTCGTGTGGAAGTCCACACGGTTTCGAGGGATGTCGATCCACCTGAGGCCACCTCTGCTTGGTGAGGGTGAAGGTGCTGTCGTGCTTAGGGGGTCACAAGCCATCTTGGAGCACGCGACTTGCCGAGTTCGAGGAAGGCCGCTGAGAGTTCGAGAAGTGGTGCGATTTACCGATGCCCCCTCTGCCGTTACACCCGCGACTCACCAGAGCAACGGTCGTCGATGTTCATCGATGTCTTGGTGAACTGAGGCTGCCTCGCCATCGGAACCGCGGCTGGTCGGGGTCGTGAGGGTTGACTGGTCATCGGCGGTTTCCATTGCCTGCAACGGGGCCAGTAACCTGGCACTTGCCCCGTAAAGCGAGCCTCATAGGGTGTGCGCGCGGTTGCAACCGAACATGCTGGGATAAAATCATGCCACCCTCTGGCTTCCTCCAGGCTGAATCCTGCCTATTGGCACGCCAGCGAGCCCACACATTCCGCCTCAGGGCGCCTATTGCTGTAGTGAGCTTTGGCGTGTAGAAGGCACTTCCTCGGTGATTCCCGAGGGCATTGGCACGGAGCGAAGTTTTCGGATGTTGGTTTTCACCTTGCCGCGCACGGAAAAAAAGGATCCTTGGAGGGGCCGCCCTCGCCATCAACGCTCCAGATCAGCGCGACCTTCAAGCAAGGGCCAAAAGACGACAGTTGCAGGTCGAGGACGAGGACAGCGAGGACGGTTGGCGATTGGCGCAACAGCCGCGGCCTGGGCACTTAGGCCGCGCGGCTGGACGGCTAGGTGCCCACTTCGGAACCAGGTGGGCTGCGGTGGCCCTTCAACGAATTTCGAAGTCATTGCCGGAACTGCGATCAGATGTTCCTCAGGCCCCATCATCAGCGAGACTGCCACCCAGGAATCGAAGATCACATTTCGCCCCCTCCCAGCCATCTGGGGGGCATAGCGGGCCGGCACATCTGGACATGAGCGGCAGAACTGATTCAACGGCGCAGGGGGTATCCCCCAGCGATTGGCACTGTGACGCTCCCATCTGGTCCGAGCAACCAGCCTTGGGGCGCATCGGCCACAGTCTGCCTTCTCCCACAGGCCACTGCGTTAGTCAGTCGGTGAATCAGGGCTTCGAGGCCCAGGTCGCTGCAGCGGCCCGGGACGCTCGGTAATCCTGAGATTAGTACTCTCGGCAGTGTAGCCCGAGGGTCTCCACACCGTAGAAGGGCCCAAGCTCGTCGGCCGCAAATCCGCGCCGCCCGCGAATCAGCCTGTGTCGGGGTGGCTCGGCAAAAGGCATGAACACCGCTGCCGAGTGAGGTAAGGTGGAAAATCACCGAACCGCGAATAACCAGGGCAGGGCGGGTGTGAGGAGCGACAGATCGTTCATTTCGGACATGGGGTGCTCAGACCAGCAACGCGGAGAGTTTCACGCAGGAAAGCGGCGCGGTGGCGCCGACCCGCGATCCGGCCAACCGTGCGGGCAGCACCGGGGTTAGGTTACCGAAGTTCCGCTCCAACCAGCTGCATTAAAACCGTCTTTGCCCACCTCCCGGAGTAGAGGCAGGGGGACGGTTGGCATCGGCCTCAGGGCAGGGACGCAGCAGATCGGAGGGGGCGGGGCCCCCAGCGAGCCACAGTGTTCCACGTTCAATGCGTGTTCGCCCCAGGCAAGGGCCCCTGATCTCCTTTGATTGTTCCATCCGCGGGCAAGCGGGAAAAAAAAAGCCCAGCAGGCTGGGGCCCCAGGGCAGGTTTCCACCGCGGCCGCGGCCTTTCGATTTTCCCCAAAAAGCCGGATCGGGGGGCCGGCTTTGGAGCTTTCCCCGGGGCGGAGGCCCGGGGGGACATTTTTTTCTGGGCGGTTTTCGACGCAAGGGGCAGGGGGTTTTTTGGGCGCCCAGGGGAAAAAAACAAAAAAGGGGGGGGCTTGGTAAGGGAAGGGGTTTCAGGGCCCGCCCCAATGTTTCTTTTTTGGAGTTAGGCGATCTCTCTCTT
>Ga0163217_1040890_pt1 | contig 11428 bp, 15 predicted proteins | sample SynspAceP_FD_185933 | JGI IMG/M metagenome (GOLD analysis project Ga0163217, IMG submission 185933) | Saline lake microbial communities from Ace Lake in Antarctica - Synechococcus sp. Ace-P (PacBio error correction) | ecosystem: Environmental > Aquatic > Non-marine Saline and Alkaline > Saline ... | reverse complement strand
CGGCGATAGCGAACTGGATGTCCCTCAACGGTCATCTGCTCTTGGCGTCTTTCCACTCTGTCTGTCACCATATATGCCCAAGGCGAAACCTGGGCTTAAACCGCACTGGGCGGCAATTGGGTTGGTCGGTATAGTGGTTCGCCTGGGAATTGGGAACCGCAGCATCAGCTGAACGAATATGTTGCTGCGCCGCTGCGTGCACCGCCGTCAACAATGTTTCAGCCCGCTATATGAGCATCGTTGATGAGCCTGGCTGCGTGCCTCGTAGCCCTGCTTGCGCGTTATCGTGAAGTGCCCTCGGTTTGATCAGCAACCCAAGCCGCTGTAGCAGGCCTCGTAGTTGATCACCATACGCTATTTAGGGGGTTACCGTCCGGCCTCGGCGCTGGTGCGTCTGTCGATGGCCAGTGCAAACCGGTCGCCGCTCTGTTGCAAATTGGATTTACGTGCATTACATCGCTTCATAAAACTTGGCCTTTTTTGCGTTACTGAATAATGACAGGGGCCGCCAGCATGGTCGCGAGCGCTCAGACGAAATGCATTTCTCTCGATGAGGCCGATCATTAAGCGTATCGAACTCTGAGGAATAAGCGGGAAAAGCCCGTTTTGGCGCAGATAGGAGAATTCGACTTAGCGCTCAGCGGATCACGTTTTGCAGCTCGAGTAAACCGCGCATGCTATCCTGCCAGCGTCTGCTGCCCACGCTCATCCAAGGCCTCCACTACCCCCCCAACATCCGCAGCTACTTTGTTCGGCTCGCTGAACTTTACCTACAAGACGTCATCTCGATCTCGATACCGACAATCTTCGCCAGCATCTCGATTGATGTAGTCCGCTGGAGCCGGTCATCTTCCAGGCGTTCGGGGCCGGCCTGGGCTTCATGTCGCGGGTGAGGCCGTGCTACCAGCCGCGACGAAGCGGCTCGGCATCGTCGCGCAGCCGCATGCGGCCGTGGCATGCACTAACCTGATAAATTCCAGGTCGGCACTGCTGTGCGTTTTCGTGTTTTGCGGAGTTACCCAGTTGGCGAGATATATGCGTGGGCCCTGAAAGATCACCAGCACGGGCACCGCGCCGGTCGTGATTCTGCTGCACCAATGATTGGCGCGGGATATGGCCGCAGCACGCCGTGGGCGCCCTGCTCTGCCAACAGTCAAAGGAATGTGATGGCATCCAGCACGCGTCGATGTGCATCACCAGCGCGGCCAGCGGGTAGGCGCGCATCAGGGCGGCAGTTGCTCGGGCCGGTCTCGGCAAAGTGCTCGGCGGTACAGCGGTTCGCTCCGTAACACGGGTTAGTCAGGTTGCTATCAGAGTAGCGCTGTATCTGCTGAGGTAACGTACTTCAATACCTCGACCACCTGCTCGGGGTTGCGCCCCAGCCATCGCCGCTGCGTCCACTTCTTTAGCGGGTGGATAAGTCTTCATCGGCAGGGGTAATGTAGGGGCTGCCCATAGCGGCGCAGTAGCTGCATCAAGCGGCGCCACTGCTTGTACCTGCGCCCAAAGCGGGATCACGCCCACATCGCACTGCTCCAGCAGCGTCTGTGCGTATGCCGTTTGACCTTGGCGACTGGTGATCGCGCCAGAAAGCAAATCGCTTTGCCGAGCATATCGCGCAGCGTCCACTGGATTTCGTGAGGGTAACGGGAGCGTTGATTCACCGGCAACCGGGCGCTTTCTGCCCCGGCTGAATCTGTTCGCGCCAGTCGGTATGATCTCACCGGATAAATTAACAGTCCAGTCATGCGGTACCTCGGTTGTTTCTTCAGATACGGAATTAGTTGTGAGGCTGACAGTACCAGAGCGTGCTGGATGTCATGTGCCGCTTGTTTTTGTATCGACTTTTAGCAATTAAATAAATAACTGAGCCGAATATTTAGTAATAAGTGTGTTTAAGTGCAGTGCCAGTAATTTCATGTAGTCCGCCCGGAGCAGAAGATTCAGCAATGAATCACACAATGCTTGCCGCCCCTGTTCTGATCGTCAGCGAGATTTACATTGGAGACTGATCATGAACATGAACACCATCAAAAAAATCCCTTGCATTGCGCCTGCCCATGCTGGCGCGCTGTGGCTGGGTTGGCCTGCTGTTGTAGGTTGCGCGGGTAATCCCCCGAGCTGCCCAGTTCGCGCCGACGATCAACCGTTAACGCGGCAGTCAGGCCGAGTGCTACCGATATTCAGCGGTGGAGATGCGTTCCGCACCGTGAAAATGGAGCAGCCGAAATGGCAGCAGGAAAAGACTATACCAAGGCGCGCGTACTCGCTGAGGCAGGCTGAGTGGATGCACGTGTAGCGAGCGCAAGGCGCGGGCTGCAAAGACCAAAAGCCCTGAAGATGCCAGCCAGGGATTGAGGAGCTGCCGCAAGGAAGGTAATGCCCAGCACCCCAGTATCAAACACCGCCCCCCTTCCCTTATCGCCTTCACCAGGATTACCTGCTATGACAAAATTAAGACTATTACCACCGTGCTCGCCGCGGCCATTGGCCCTGTCGCCTGTTGCTTCACAGCCCAACAGGCAACCTGCAGAGCTCAGGCCCAATTTACCCAGCTGCAAAACGACCCCCCCGCTCCAGCCAGCATGCTGCGCTTGAGACCGAAGACGCTGCCAAAGCCGTACTTGAGCCCAGTAAGGCTTTGAAAACGGTGACAGAAGCAAGTCGGACAACTCCTTACGTGGCCCAGCGCCGCATTGAGCTGCGAGCAGACTATTGCTTTGCGTTCCTCAGAGGCAGAGTTGGAAGCAATCCCCTGCAAACGCGTGAAGCTCAACTGTCATCACGTGAGCAGGCAATGCAGGTCGATGTCAGCAGCAGTAAGTTAAGTGAGAGCAGTTGGGCGGCACGTGAGCGCAGATCCGCAAGCTCAGGACGAGCTGAAGGCAAAAAGCAACCGAGGCGGCACACTGGTCACCTTGGGTGACTGCTGTTTGACGTCGACAAGTCCGAATCTTCAAGTCCACAGGCGTGCGCGACGCGTACAGAAGCTTGCCAGCTTTTCTCAACGAGAATCCCGAGCGCCAACTGATTGTCGAGGCCATACGATGAGTACCGGTCGCTTCCGACACCAAGCAGTTGTCTCAGCGGCGCGCCGAGTCCGTTACTCCGTCTCTGACGCACGCACGGGTTAGTTGCACAGCGTTTTCAGGTCGTCGTTACGGCCAGCCAATACCCGCCAGCAACGATACGGCATCCGGGGCCGCGCCAAACCGTCGTGCTTGGAAGTGACCATTTCCAAACATATGACCAGCGCGTAGCGCCGCGTTCGTGTGGAGTAATCGGCCTCAGGCATCCTAGCCGTGCCCGCTGCGTTTGTACCAGAGCCGCCTAATTGGCGGCTTTTTTGTATGTCAGGATGCCGCTTTCTTTGCAGGCTTCTAACTGCCTTTCGAGCATAAAGCCGTAGCCCAGCCAGAGCCACCAGGAATACACCACCGAAAACGACCAGCATCACTACCAGGAACACCGATTGCCTGCTCTTGGAGCTCACATAATCACCGCGAAAACCATTAGTCAAGCAAGTACGACCGACAGCACGAATAACAGCGAAACCAGCACGACGCCAGGAACGACTAAACAACCAACCAGCCTTCTCGCCGCCGTCGGCAGACGTTGATGTCCTTGATGAAGTAATGCCCCGCCGCCATCGCCGAACCAATCAATTAGCCCATATTAACCCGCTTGCCGGTCCATATTCCAGCAGCGTGAGCACGACCGCCAGCAATACATCATGGCCAGAGTTGGCGCCTGCGAAGATGAAGAGGATTTTTTAAGTGGTGTGTTCTGGCCTCATGGGCTCTTCCTTGTGTTGTAAACACGCAAAGCTATTTTGTATCTTGATTAAACAGCGTCTTTTTCAGCCGTTTCTGTGAAGGAATTCTCTGACCACCTGTAATCTATAAAGTCTGTATTGAACAAGGGTTGCAAAGCAGGAATGCTAGAAAATGCCCAGCCCAAACAGCCAAAACACAGGTTTCCCGGCGGAAAAACCATCTGTAGAAATTACACGCTTCCAATGTCAAAGTGCCAAGTGCCCCGATTAGGGAACGTCTGAGTAGCCGCCATACAGACAGCAGATTCTGACTTTCAAAACTTGCAAAAAAATCATTACTTGAACGATTCGATCGAGCTTGGTCACGCTTTCTGGTGTTTTAAGCCCCTTTCGGCCGTTCAGGCCGTCTTACCCGAAAACTCCGGGCGATTATCCCCACTCAAACAACTGTTTTCGGGCCATCCACAAGTTACCAGTGGCAAACAAACGTATGCAGCTGGCATATTTTTTGCCAAGCCTTGATACACGCACTTGGAAAAGGCGAACTTGGCATTCTGAATCACCGAACGGGTGCTCGACCTTGCCCGGTGCTGGCTTGGCAGCGCTCGATTCGCGTAACCTTTCTCAATCAGCTGGTTTTGCTCAACGTCTTTTGAGCTTGCCAGGACGCACGCAATTCCACCAGACCACGACTTGCTTCCTTATGCTCGTCCGTTTCTGACGCCGGTTTAACCAGCATCACCGCACATCATGAATTTCGTCACCGTGCAACAACTTGGTCTACCTGATGACATCAGCAGCGTTGGCAAGTGTGCCTACGAGGCTGTAACCAGACCATTTATCAGCATGCCACACCGAGTGTGCGCCTTCTGCCGAAATAGTACTGTTGCCTTTTGTTGTCTGATGCATCTCGGGATCACGCTTTCGTCTGCATTCTGTCGACTGGGGCATGAAAGTGATGGTTGCAATCGACTATGGTCCTTGGCGGGGCATTTAGCCCAGTTCACCCAGGTAACGGTTCACCACTCGAACAACGCGGTGACATGCCGTGCCGTTCCAGCAAGCGACGGAAGTTGAGGATGTGTTTGTCGGGGATGATCTAGCTGCAAGCCCGCAAAATGCCGCAATCGTCGTTTCATACAGGCCTCTTCCATCGCCGGATCGTGTAGCCAAACCCAGTCTGCCATCAAGCATAACCCGCGCATGGCTTCCAGCGTAATTAGGGCAGGCGGCCCACCTTCACCCTTGGATAAATGGGGCTCAATCAATGCCAGCATGCTTCCAGGGACCAACCTGATTCCATTTCGAGCAGGAAGCGCTCACGGCGGTCTTGCTTACGTTGTCCGGCGTATTCGGCAGAACGTCAGCGAAGCTCATCTGTTTCATGCGTGATCTCGAAAATGGGCTGCGCCATTTTTACCGTTTAGAAAAGTCTTTTCTCAGACGTCCTAGACCAAGTGTTGCTCCAACCAGGTCTGCAAAAACCTATAGTCAACACAGGTTCTTCCGCACCGGAGCCACTGACAAATATTTTGATGCGCTCTCAGCTGTGCATTGGTTCCAATACACCTTCTTTGGGACAAGCTGCATGAGAAAATCATTTTTTGGGGCTAGTCGTGTAACCGATGCCAATTCGAAATCCCTCACAGCGGTGGGTCATCAATGTATTGATGAATAGCGGAAGCTTTTCGAGTTACTATTTCAACGCTTCTCCAACTCGGAAAGACGCTTTCCGAACGAGATTATCTGTATGCCACTCAAAGGCTCGAACGAGATGAGAATTAACAAAGTTTTAAATAGACAGCGCGCATCGTTAATGATTGCCGTAATAAGTATAAGACGAGCATCCGAAAACAGATGCTCCTTCCTGTAAACAACATAAGTTGCAACGCTCAACCCTTATACACTTCGTACGCGTCTTCATCCCAGGCGTTGCGGGCGTAAATTGATCTGCGCTGCGACCTTACTTACCGACTCAACGTATCTGCTGAAATCGGCTCCCTGGGGAATACTGGCGCACAGGAACCATTGGTGTTCTTCATTGGTGCCGCGCTGCCAGGACGCATAAGGTCAGGCCAAAGTAACGCTACAGCCGCTTTTCAACGATCCGTTCGTGCCCCGCAACTCCTTGCGGTTGTCCAGCTAAGCGTATGCACCTGTGTTCCTTTTAGTTGAAGATTAATGGGGGCCCGCGTCACCTGCGGCGCGTTCTGCCTTGACCGATAGCGCTGTGAGATACCACTTTCCATCCACCAACGTGACCAAGTTACTTGCCCCTTGCATGCAACAGTGTCGCCTCCCAGTCGCCATTCGTTCACGGGTTGCAGCTCAGAAAGGACGCGATCGCTATAGATACCGATTCGAAGCTGACCCCGCCTGTCATGGCTCCCTTAGCGTTTCCCGGCGTAGAGCCTGCTGCGCTGCCGCAAGATCAGTAGAGCTCCCCACCATGGCGTTTGTCGGATCGATAAAACTGTATATCCATCATGTCTGACCACATGATCGGAGCCTTTCAACGAAGGCGGTTGCTAATTTGCCCTCAGGCTGAACTTTTCATCTCCAGCCAGACGCAAAAGTTCTGTTAACCACGCTCTGGGCTTACCAGTACTGCGTGCATTGGTGCGCCGTCATCGCATGCCCGCCAGCTTGCGCCGCTTCGTAACGCCTCGAGAGCTATTCCGTCTAACCTCCCGAAGACTGTCGGTTATGGACGCAATCTGTTTGGGCAACGCCTGACAGGGACATGCCTGAAAGCCAATCCGCTTCAATCTGTACGTTGCTCTGAGTCAGTTGCCGAATGTGCATTTCATATGCGCTGAAATCCTTCGGTGTGAGACCTGGATTGTACGGAGCTGGCTCTCTGCCTATCGTTTCAAGCGTTGCAAACTTATTTCTATGAATTCAGGAGTTGAATATCTCCCATTATAACATTCTCATCCACTTATTGATCTAGTAGTTTGGCACGGCACACAGGCTTGCTCTAGCGTCGCGAGATTGCAATCGTCACTGTGACGAATCATCCAATAAACCTATGACCAATACAAACCTCTCTCCAAACCACGTTATTATATTATGTGACTCACCCGGCAAAGCTGCGAACCTGAATTGACATGTCGTAGCTCCCTTTAAGGCTCCCGACCCACGCCAAAGAACTGCCCTCGGATTGATCAGCGGTTGAGAAACTCAATATAAAAGCCCCTGCTTTGGCTTGCGTCGACTCAGAGCGCTGCGCGAACAGCTGGGCCGATACCCTACGCATGAGCACGCAGTCCCTGAAAAACAGGCCTACCCGTTGCCTACTGAGCTCTGCCCGACAACGTCCATGCTTGCGTGAGGAACCTGGCCACGCCAGCCGCGCTTTTTTCATTTCATGGAAAAGCGCGCATCAAATCCTACAGACGAGAGACGATGTCATATCCTGCACGACCCCTATCTGGACACGCGCGAATTCGTTCTAAAGCGCACCACCGCTGATGGCTCACCGATGAAGGCCGCAACGGTAACAGCGCCTTCCATGCCTGTTTGGCACTCAAATTCGACCGATTTATCAGTTATCCGTGGACAGACGCTTACCTGCCTTTGAGCACCCGGTAAGGCTGCCGACGCTACTCCAATCACGCGTAATGCCGCCCTCGCTACTGGCGAAGCTCCAGCCCCAGGCCCAGACAATTTCCAGCCGGATGTGGCTCGCTGAAAAATCCCGCGCCAGGCGCTCGAAGCGCCGGGTGTTACGTCCGCCAGTTCCCGGTTCAGCCAGTCGATCTCGGCCTGCATGGGCTTCCTAAACTCGGCCCCTCTCATACATGCCGATCCACGCATTCAAAAACGGATCTCTCACGCGCATCGTCTGCGCCGGCTGTTGAGCCAGTTGGCAATTTCCACCTAAGCGACCAGCAAGGCGCTAGCGCCACGTGCAGTCGAGCAGTCTCCGCTGTTGCCTTCGAGCACATAGGAGGTAGGCCAGGCGTGGTGGCGCCGCGCTTCCGGTAGGCGTTTGCATTCCTGCTCGCTGCCACCCCATTCCTTGCAATACTGAATGTGCAGGCCCCAAGCTCCAGATCGACGATCCCGAAAGCCCTGCTTGGCGTGCCGCAGGATCGTCAAAGTGTGCTCTTGTAGGCCCGCGAGGGCAAAAGCGCGGGCAAACTGGATGAGGGAACAGATGTCCTGCTTGAGGTAGTGCGAACGGATTCCCGGTGCCAGCCTGCCTCGCCCGCTGAGTAACAAAGTATGCTGTATTAGCATCCCCACTTCGCGCTGACAATGCTGTTTAGGCGCTCGAAGGTATAAGGCATCGCTTATCTCCCACCTGTTTTGATAGATAATCTGTGACGAAAGACCACCATAGCATAAGCCGGCGGTATCTGTTCTCGCACTCACGGAACAGAATAGGACCTCTTACTCTCCAAATCGCTACACAACGCGCATAGCCGATGCCGGCGACCGTTAGGTTGCGCTCCTTAATGGAGCGCACATGACCTATCTGCTCTCTCACGGTGATCTGGCCGTTGTCTTCAATCTGATCCGGGGTGCCCATCTGGCCGGCCAGGTGGATCCCTATTTCTCCGTGCTGAACGCTCTGCTGGCCAGCCTGAGTTCTGCGCTGACGCCTGCCGGCGTCGAACCCGACGGTTTATCGCGGTTACGCTGGTGGGGCGTGCCAATTTGGCGTGACGACATTTGCCTGTACTGAAGCTTCAATCTCTGAGCTGCGGTAGACTGCTGTCACGGTGCTGACCACTGCACTGACGCTGATTGATGATGCGCTGCGGCGGCATCAATCCCGGCGGCTGGTAGCTGCCGTTTGTGGCTGTAGGGCGCGGGTGATTTACGTTCGACGGATTTCTGCTGTGGTTTCTTGCGGCTTTCTAATTGATGCAACTCGGCCAACTTCACCTTCGCCAGCGGGCAAGCGGTACAAAGCACCTGGCCACCAGGCATTTTCCATCGGAATCCGCTATAATCGACGCTTCGTACCTTCTTCCTCGGCGCGCTGCTGTGGTGTTGGCCGCGTGGCGGCTGTTCGGTGATAGCGAGCAGTTACCGACCACCTGCTACGCAAGGCGTCTGCTATGATGGGATTCTCGCCACGGCGTCGGAGCAGTTCTGCTGGAACAAGGGCAACCCTGGTTTCGCCGGCACACTCTTCAGAGTCCTGATGAACAACTCTCCGTACGGTTGGCCTGTGCTGAACTGCTGGTCTGGCGCACCGACACCCGCGCTACTGCCCCTTTCCAATCGCGGCAGTCATGATCATTTCGCGCTGGGATCAGTAACGCGGGGGCGCGCAGGATCCCACTTGAGTTCGCCTCGGTGTGATCGACAATAAGTGCTCTTGAAGCGCCCCAAGCAGCTGTGCGTGGGCAGACGCACTTGCAGCATCACTACTGCTTCGGTGAGGGTCATCAGTCGCCATGTTCCCGTGCGAAAAATCGCCGCCAAACCAATTCAGTCTTGTGTCCGCCGCAACCTCACTTTATTGTGTGAAACTTACCGGGCTAAATTCAGTACTCCGTATCGCTACTCAGGAGACAAGCATGAACACTGCAGCCAAGCTCGTGCGCGCTGAAATTCGCAGCGCATTGCAGGTGAATCCCGACCTTAAGACACGCAATAACAGCAGGAAAATGAGCGCCGTATCGTTTATCAAGGAATACGTTGCGCGGTCGGGAACGGGCGCTTGGTATTGGGGATCACGCCGTGGATTCCACACCTTGCCGGTTGTGCCAGATGCGTCGAATCGCTGCGCCAGGTAGGCTATGAGGCCACTTTCTATGCCATTGTCGCTGCGCCTATGGTGTGCAGGCCGATGAAGCGGATGCGCAGTTGCGCTGGATTATCAAGCCCGGACCAGAATTGCGCACGCGGATATCAAGGGCGCGGTTGATCGAGATGGCCTGTTTTGCTGCGAGCCGGCTGAGCGCTGCCAAGCAGACTTTCGTCAAGGTAAACGTGAAGGGGGGCGCGGCATGTGCGCAATACACCTGGCCGAACTCAAACGCCTTCTGTAGTAGGGACGGATCATGCGCGGAACGGTTCATGGGGTTTTTCACCAAGTTCGGCGACGCGCCTGTGATACTGCCCCGCTCTAACCGGCCGACCAAAGCCAGGTGCCATGCATTGCACGGACTAGTGCTCCCGCGTACGCTGGTTAAAAAGGTGCCCACGCCATCTGGAGGAGCTGAACCCGCAGACCAGATGAAGAGCCCACGGCGTGACCTACGAGCAGATTGATGCGCTGCTGCTGGGTGATACTGGTGCATGAAAGCCGCGCGCAAGATCATCGAGCGTTACGATGCGACGGAGCACAAGCGCCAAGTGCCACTGGGCCCGCCTTGAGCCGTTAGCCGCGCTCCAAGCGGGAGCGATTTCGCACCTCAATATGGCGCCTGCGATACAGCGGAGCTACCCTTAACCTCCTGCAGCCTACGCGAAAAGCTGTCGTCCAGCGCCACCGGCATACCAGAGTACTTGAACTTCACTTTATCGTGGCCATTGCACAGGGCTGGCTATGCGCTACATCGGCTGACCCTCGTTCCTCGCGGTACTCCGCATTCAACACTGGCTTACCCGCGCCGGCATAAACGGCGAGCAACATGTCGCACTCTTGTTACTGGAAGCACTGCTCCGTGATTGAAAAAAGTCGAAGTAGCCACCAGCAATCAACCTGCTGAAGAGCAGTTTTTCAGCCCTACCCCTAAACCCGCGGTCGCTCATTGCCATAAAACGGTTGTAGCAAGCTGATCGGCCACCCAAGTCAAAGCCGCTGGGTTCAATGATAGCTCTTAACTTATCCGGCTCGAACCGCATCCACAGCCGTTTTCGCCGCCAATTCCAACCGCGCAGTCATTATCTGCCCGAAACGTTTTGCCGAGCGAATATCCAACCCAGCGCTCCGCGTGCCAGTCCTCAAGCCTATCGCCCACACTCAAGCGTCCGTAACTGATCCGATTCGGACGATAATTTCGTGACGGTGCCGCGGAGAAATAAACAATTCCACTTTTGCGGCCATCGCCGCAGGGAACGAATAGTAAGACATGGAGGTAGTAAACAGTTCGACATTGTAAAGCTGGGCACTAGGTTGGTATTCAGCGGTATCATCATCCACAAACAGTTGCCACTGCCAGCTCACTCCCACTGGCGGCTGTACCAGTTACCGGCGTTAACGGCGCCACATCGTATGCCAGGGGCGTATTTTCTTCGCGCAACACACTGGCGCCCAGCGCCACAAGCAACTGTCAGGCAACCAAACAGTAACCCACCGCTTCAGCCGCATTGCACGCTCCCAAATTAAACAACGCCTTCCAGAAAAAAATATTGAGGGCTCGACCTTGTTGCAGCGGAAAAGGATCTTTCACCGTTGCACACTCCAAACCCAAAGACTGCAGGATAAGCCCGATAACGAGAACATCACTGCACACCATGACGACTGCGCCACTTCGCCAACCCTGCCCGCCGGCCGGCAACCTTGTTGATTGCGACAGGGACCGGCTGCTGGCCAATCCGAAGCGGACAATCGCATTCTGCGGCTTAAACCCTTGCATGAGAAAAGCGCCCTGCTCGCGCGATTGGAAAAGCATTACAAGTCTCGACTGAGCTGGAGCATCTTGCAAGGGCCGTATGGAGCAGCAATTTGGGCATTTCGGGCCTCCC
>Ga0163217_1119308_pt1 | contig 11429 bp, 10 predicted proteins | sample SynspAceP_FD_185933 | JGI IMG/M metagenome (GOLD analysis project Ga0163217, IMG submission 185933) | Saline lake microbial communities from Ace Lake in Antarctica - Synechococcus sp. Ace-P (PacBio error correction) | ecosystem: Environmental > Aquatic > Non-marine Saline and Alkaline > Saline ... | reverse complement strand
TAAGTACATACTATTGCTTTTATCCTATTCCCGAAGAACCACCAGTAATTAAAAACTACTTTTTGTGCATATATAAAATAATAGAATACAAAAAGAAACAAATTATTCTGTGATAAAAGAAGCGTGCAACTCATCTTCTAAAGAAGAGCACCTATAGTAAAACGAAAATGTGGATATTGAAAATTAAAGAAATTGAAGTATGCTTATTACAGCATTTGAAGTATAAAAAATGCAAGCTACCTTACGTCGCCACCGCTACGACCACATACCCTTGCTGCGTTCCCACCCTGGGGGATTCGCAGGAGCGTCGCGTAGACTTGCCGGTGCAAATTATACATGTTTAATTTTTCAACAATCATTAACATTGTAAATTTTTTAATAAAATACCTTTGCCAACATCAAACACATTTAGCTATCTAATTGATTGCCAATTTTTTTATTTTAAAACAAGACGAAATCAATGAAAACACTATTTATAAGCCAGTATTGCTTTTGTAATTGCCCCTATGAGGATCCTTGCGGGAAGTGAGTAATTCAAACGGACTTTCAGACCTTTTGCAAATTCAACTTCAAGATTGAATAAACGTGGAATTTCAACAACCATGACGAAGTGAAAAATTAGTCTTAAAAATAAAAAAAACACAGCATTGAAAACTATTGCATATTTTTATTGATGGGGAAACCTATTACACTAAACAATGATCGTGTTTACCTTAAGATATTGCAAGCATTAGGGGTTTAAAACTATTAAAGCATTCATTAATTACGACGGAGAAATTGGAGAAATAACTAAAGAAATCCAGAGTTTTTAGCCAAGAAACTCAACCTGAAGTTTACACCTATGAAAACCATCAATGAATTTCCTAATGATATTAATGGCATTACGCAAGGCTTAGAGTTTACAAGGATACCTTATTACGAAAGTACTGGAAAAAAAGGGATGTCATCGTTGCGAAAAATAGGATTTGATGAAACTGGAAAAATACTACAAACAAATAAATTTAGAAAAACCTATTTGGGGAGGGGAATACCATACTCAACGATAAATTTATATGCTTACTTGGCAAAGTAATATTGGTTTTATTTACGACACCAAACATTGAAAAGTATATAGTTTCTATACGGTTAAAAGTAAGGAGGCTTGGGGCTTGGCAAAATGACGGTGAAAAACTATTAAAAAGTGACGGAAGCGAGAAAAATTGGGGTGGTTTTTAAAATCCTGAAAACCTTACAGGTAAGAAGGATACATTGAAACGTACAACAAATCTGTATTAATAAAAACCAAACAACTAGAATATGCAAATGGCAAAATTTACGCCAACGTTTGGCAAAAAGAAAAGCATGATTGATTATTGACGCTAAAAGTGGTGCTATTATTGGTGTTATTAACTTTGGCGGTTTAAAAGAGTAAGGGGTGACAAGCACGAAAAATATTTAGATGTATAAATGGCATAGCGTACCATAAAAGTAAAGAGTACTTTTTTTTGTAATCGGGTAAAACTGCGGATACCTTATTTGAAGTTTCCTATCCTTAAAAAGGCCTTTAAGGGTCTTTAAAAAATGAACTAATATCAGCTTAAATTAAGTAATTTTAGACTGAAGTTTATTCACCATCTTATTTATGATAAAAGTATGATCAAAAGGCTTATAAAGAAAAATTAAGGTCCAAGAAGAGGATTTGATGATTAAATCATGTAAACAATGTACGCTATCTTGCAATGGATTCAAGATATAGCCAAAGAACATTTTGGAAAGAAAAAAAGCACCGAAGCTATTTTGAAACTAGTATTTGGTCGAAAAGCCATTTTATCGAATACAAAAAGCAGCTTTTTTTTAAACGATGTTATTGAAGTAAAAAACCTATATTGAAAGGACAAAAGGAGCGCTTAAATCAATTCGTATCCGGTGAAAGGTTCTGACACCAGTACAAATTGACTTATTTAAAATCAAAAACCGAAATGGGTATTAATCGGATGCCAACATCGCAACGCCCTATTCGATATCAAAAAGATATTGTGGCGATTTTTGAATAAAAATATATTTATTATTGTCAACGAGATTCTAGATCAATACGAGCCTTTGTGCTAAGTTTCCGATCAAATTTTCTATTCTTACTTGGCATATAAACATCAAAAAGCCAACTTGACCATCCCTAAAAATAAAACGATCTTACATTCTTAGGATAGGCCCATAAAAGGAAATCAGGGAGTATAAAATTGATTAATTGTTACCTATTATGTTGCACATCCATTCTAAATTTTATCTTCTATTTTTAGCTATAGCCATGGGTTCGTTAGTTCATGCAGAAAAGATTTGAATACCAAAGATACCAGGTAATCTAACTTTCCAAAAAGATACCGTTTATTTAGATACTGTTTTTCAAACGATTATAGCAGTTAAAACGTAAGGGTCCTTAAAAATAATAAGAAAAGTAAAAAAAACGATGTTCCAAATTCCGTCTATCACCTTTAGCAAAGAGGTTAGAAAGCAAATAACCGTATCAATGTGCAGGAACAAGCAGGCATAAATTTTACGATACTCCGCTCCTTGCTAAGGATAGCTTGTTATTATATTTATAGAAACAACCCTTAGCCATACCTGGAAAACCAAAACAAGTGCGCGAATTTTCTATATACAGACGCGTTAGATTGATAGTGGGAGCTACCCGAACAAAGAGTTGCCTTAGTGACATGATAAAGATGCCATTTTTTATACCCCAAAAAGAACGATAACGGAAAATCTTGAAACCATTATTTTACCTTCAGAAAAAATTCAAGAAAAAAGTCAAGAAATAACAAGGTTTTCTTCTTGACGGACAGTCAGCTCAGTTTACAAACCAAAAACCTTTTAGTGTTATATGGAGCGTTGCCTATTCCTGAAATAAAACTTGAATTATTAAGCCAAAGGAGCTCTCAGCGTGTGTATTTTTCATAAAAACTTCTGGTCTATGGGTGCAAAAAAATAGTTTTTGCAAGTTAATGGAGCCTTTAAGTACCAATCAAGAAACACTAGAAAGTGAAAGTTTATTTTTTGCAAGCAGATCGTTTAGAACCCGAGTTTTCTGAATGGCGGGCAATGGGAAACTATTTGTTTCACGAGAGAGTTACAACCAATCGAATTAATTATTTAACCCTGAAAAAACGCTACGGACTAGGTTATGTTGTTCAAGCGAACAAAATACTGCAGCATTACAAAACTTTTAAAAATAACAAACTCACAGATCTACAAATAATTTTTCTAGGGCTAATCTTTGGTGTAAAGGCGCAAAGTATTGAAGCTGAAAAATGTAGTACTTGGAAATGCAGGCGGTCATCACTGGCCACCTTACTAATGGAGGGTACTATTGATTTTACCCACCGTAACAATAGCCTAATTATTGGAAGTGCCGGCCTTTAGAAACCCGCAGCCCTTACAAATAGGGGATAATCTCAATGAAAAAAGCAACTCTATCAAGCAAAATTCACCAAACTGCATTGATAGATGGTTCTAAAAGTGTTGAACTAGCGATCGCAAACCTCAGACACCTTGTTTAATTTCTTTTTTGATCATTGTAGTGCTTAAAAAACAGCGTACCTCCGACGACTAGCCAATAAACCCGCTGTATGAACTTTCGGATGCTACTAAATACCAATCTATTTTTAAATGAAGACGCTGCCTTTACAAGTCAGGCTTCATAAAACTTTTTAAATTAAGCGAAAATTCGTTCGCTATTGGCAAAGGAACTATTAGAAGGTGCTCTAGCAGTACCGAAAGATATTAGAGGTATAGAAAGGGCTAATTTAATACCGCTTGCAGCCTATCAGTATTAGATGATAAAGCCATTAAATTCTTCCACGAGTCCAAGCATTTTATGATGGTTTAAAACGGGAGCTTCAGAATACTCCGAGACAGTAGAAAAACACTTGTTTAACAAAATGAAAAATGCAAGTGTTTTAAGCACTAAAATGCTAGGATTCAATGTAAATTTTTTTGGATTTTTTATGCCAGCACAAAATCCTAAGCACTTGAAAAGTCCTTAAAAAATAGTAGTTTTTCTTTACAAAATGATAAAAGTTTGAAGCTATTAACACAAAAACCTTTAAAAGTCTAAGGTTTTCGTGCAGTCATATTGTAAAAATACATAGAGTATTTTCGTCTCATTTTTACCACTTATGGAGTACGATATACGAATTATCAATTCTTGACCTGCATTTAGCCTGAAATTACGATCTCAGATAGTAGATTTTAAAGAATTTAGGTGCTCTGGGCGTTGCTTGCCGATTGCTCGATGGTTTAAAACCTTATTTTAAAACAAATGCCCGATGTAGTGTTTGTTGATTTAACTAAAAAATGCTTCGAAATGTTTGCATGGTCGTAGGAGCCTACATCAATATGTAAAATTTATTGCCCGTCCATCATAGGTATTTCAAAAACAAAAAACTTTGCATTTGTGCCTTAAAAAAATGGTTTTTCGATTAATGGTTGTTGCCATTAAAACGAGTCGACATTAGAAAACCTCCCCTGAAGTTACAACATAGAGAGCTTAAAGAACCCTGTTCTCAACGACTAAAAATTATGTTTTTTAAAATCGTGATAAAGACTATAGAGTATATGATACCAAACGAAAATTCTATACTTAAAAGCGATAACAAATACTACAGAGTGTTTCTAAAAGGACGGCTCATCGGTAAGTGCTTTTAAACTTTAAAAACTTTTGAAAATAGATTACCTCAAAATTTCATAAGAATTCAATCAAAGTTATATTTTAATACCGACTTTATTCAAGAATTTTTATGGTAAAGCTTTATGCACCTGAATAATGGAGATAACACAACTTCCTGTTTTCTAAAGCGTATAAAGACAAGATCGCATACTTTAAAAAACTTACTCACCAAAAAACCGCCATTTCACATTTAAATAAGTTAATTGCTTACAAAAAATACTACAGATACTCGTTCAGAGAAATAGCTTCACTAAACTTTAAAATATCTGCTAAAAAAATTACTACAGTTCTCAAAATTATCTTGTTTAAAATAGATAAAAACCAATAAACAAAATAATTATGAAAAAGGTAGGCCAGCAGTATTTGCAATGGTAAGTAGTGTTAAACTTTAGAATGCGTTTCTTGCGATGCAGATTTAAACGGCCACAAGAGATCAAGCGGATGATGGTAACGCATGGTGATGATTGTGAAACTAAGGGACTGATTCCTGGTAAAGATTAAGTGAAAAAATAAAATATATAAGCTTTTAATAATCCGTTATTAAAAAGCTTTTTTTTATCTTGTTGTTCTGTATTAAAGTATATTGAATTTTCAAGGTAAATCCTATTAAATTTACTGGTAGTACTAGCTGTACTTTTTTTTTTATTCTTGCACGAAATAGAAAAAGAAGCAAAAATAGCAACTCTCCCAAACCCAAGTACTAAAAATGATAGTATTACTGGGGATTGATGGGAGTTAAACGATACCCTAAACTCCATTCAGAAAAACCAAATGCCTACTTTCTAAAGCAGTTGGTGCATTAAAAAAGTTTCCTGATTGATTCTTCGAAAATGAAGCAATTGTCTGACATATCCTATTAACAGCCTTCAGACAAAAAGATTCATTGTTTTTAGAACAATGAACAATTGAGGCAATACGGCATCAAGAAAAAATAAAACGACTCGGCAGCCACTTGGTGAAGCCCGCATGGGGATTTAGCCCTGTATTTTAATAATATAAAACACCAAAGACAGACGTTTGTTCTATATAAACAAAACCATTACCTTATTCTCCGCTTTAAAAAAGCAATCTAAGGTGGGGTAGGACTTTTATTAAACCTAGGCATAACCCAACGAGAAGTGGTATTTACGCCGGAGCTGAAGCCTTCTACAATTAAACCATTGCCTATTTTAAGGCCCTAGGACGAGTGAAAAAAAGTTCTCTCCAAGGATATAATAGTTTGGGTGCAATAACAAAAATCTTTAGGGAATCATCAACAAAAGCTATTAATTTTTTGAAATTAGCCAAGACCCTTATGCAGAGGTATCGAAAAATGAATATGCCACGAATACCAAATGTCATAAAACCAAGATTGCTGTAGCCTATAAGGCCCTTGGGCAATTTAAAAAAGCGGAGAGAATTTTCAAAGCTAGTTTGATTTGGAAGTTTCAAAATTAAAGATCCTTACTTTTTATGCCAAAAAACCTTAACCAACTTGGCTTCTCCAAATATAGAACAAAAAAACATCCCGAAAAATTTAACCCACTGTATCAAGAGCGATAGCCTTACAGGCATGAAAATAACAATGATTTGGCGAGGCAAACTGCAAGCAGCTAATTTTGCTACTTATTTAGCGTATAATAAAGATACCCTGCAGCAGTTACCCATGCATTACAAAGCGAGAAATTTAGCAGAAACTTCTGAAACACAGAAGAAAGTCTTTTGCGCAGCCTATAGACCTGCTGACTAAGATTATCCTAAAAACGGCTACAGCCTTACGCGCAAAGAATTATGTTTGCAGTAAGTACGCGATTGCAAGAAGAAAGAGCGTTAAATTACCGTGATAAGTTTCGCTAGAGTTCGTTGTCAAAACCGATGAGTTTTTGAAAAAAAAAACGAGTTGTTGGAAGCCCACAGAATAAACTTTTTGGCCAAGAGAAAAAGCAACTTTGGACGGCTTTAGTGCCGTTGGTTTTATAGGAATAATAGCCATTTAATCATCGTTATACAACGGATAAAAATAAAAATTTAAAATTTGAGCGGGAACAACAAGAAGCAAAATCAAGAAATTTTAACTTACTAATGACCCAGCAAGGAAATGAACAGAAGGAAAAAAAATAGCCACAAGGAAAAAATTTCTCAAGAATTGCATGATGGCATTTTAAATGATATTTTGGGATCCGTTTAATTTTATCGAGTTCTGAACAAAAAAAAAATGATGGAAAGAGGCTGTAAAGTACCGAGCAGAACTCATAGAACAAAACTAAGCTTCCGTTTCTGAAGAAATACGTACGGTAATCGCACGAATTAAAATAGCACCGCACATAAAAAGTATATAATTTTATTGAGTCCGTTAGATCTAGTAGAAAAAATTTAAAACTGCTACACATTACCCATAAAAGTATCAGTTTACATATCCCAAAGGACTATAATTGGACGCTATCATAGTGATATTAAAATTAATTTTATACCGAATCTTACAAGAAAGATTCAAAAATGCCGTTAAACATGCACAACCAAATCACATTTTATTAATTTTGATGTGTAGAAATAGGATTGTTGCGACCATTGAAGATGATGGCCAAGGCCTTTCGATACCAAAAAAATTAAAAAAAAAGGTAATCGGTGTAAAAAACATTGCTTCGCGTCTAAAAAAATTGAATGGAGTGGAGCATTGAAAAGTGCCCTAGGAAAAGGCACCTCTTTTACCCATCATAAAATACCCTTGAAAATAATAAGTTACCTAAGAAAAAATATAGCTTACAAGATATGAAGACAGGTACGGAATTTTACCGTTGACGATCACAAGATTTGACGATCTTAGGGTATAAATTTTATATTGGAGGGAACACCGAATTCATTGATTTTAAAGTAGCCCTTTCTATAGAAACCTCTTTGCGACGGGTAAGCTGAAATGAAATTCGGTTGCGGCGAAACAACCTTATGATATTCTTTTACTAGACATACAGCTAAGTTTAGCGGAAGAAGAGTATCCCTATAGTGCGTTGAAGATCTAGGTTATTTCTGCTCGTGCTATTTCCCCTAGTTCTAAAATTGTTCTTTTATCCTCTTTTAGCGATAATTATAGAATAAATACATCTTAAAAAACGCGTAAAATCCCAGATGGGTATATGGTAAAAACCGAATTTAATGAAAGCATCGGTTTTAAAAGAAAATGGCGGTGTCTTAAACCACTACACCCTATTATACAAAAAAAAAGCGCTCATTGCCATTCGAAATTAAAATGTCGAATGATATTCATGTAGATAAACCGATAAAAAAATTCTCTAATTATTAATCTCCATGGTTGCTAAAACAAAACATGATCCGAAAACATGTTTCGGCTTTCGGTAAGTGGCATCGAAAATAGGAGCGTGTCTTAAAGAAATTTTTGGTGTTGAAAACGAAATGATTACGCTTTAATTCATAAGTGCGAGAGAAAAAGGCTTTATTTAAGGAAATTTCCTGTTTTTACGTTTTTTAAGGTTTCTGATTTTTAGGTAGATAAACAAAAAACCTTTAAAAGTCTAAGGTTTCGTGCAGTCTTAGTTAAATAATACTGTTTATGTTTGTTTTGAACATTCATTAGTTAGCATGATACCAAAAAAAAAAACCCACTAAACAAACAATCTACAATTTTTGGTTCCCAGCATTGATTTAAAAAGTTTTGGTTCCATGATTTTTAGACGCATCATCGGAAAAGGAGTTCTTCTGTGATCTCGCCATATAACTATCCAGAAAAAGGCAAATCATAAATTGATTTATTTTAGAATTTAAAAATTAAATGTTGAGCTAGAACAAGGCTTGCCCATTATAGGCAGTTAGAGATACCAGACGACTAAATTTCCATTTAAATACCAATAGCGACTACCTATTTTTAAATCAGCGCAGCAACTAGCCGAACCAAAAGTTCACAAAGAATTGATATTGAAGAATTACTATTGTTTTTACAGATTGTTAGTTTAGAGTTTAGTGATCCCATCGCATTTTTAATCATAGTTATATTTCACAAGTAAAAAAACCATATTCAAAAAATTGATACAATCCAACTGGAATTTGACCAAGGGTTTTACAAAGTTCCTTATGAATACAATTCCCGTTTTGAAGAAAAACCGCTGTATGGCGAAATTAAATTTACTAAAATTTAAAACTGAAGGAAACTAAAATTTGTGACTTTATAAATTTTTGGCGGTCTATTTGAGAAAAAAAATTGATGCCATCAATTCTATATGATGTTGCCAAATAATGAAGATTTTTGATGGTGATTTACGATGATTAACTATTGAGTTCACATCAATAGCGTAGCTTTATGTATTACATCCTAGGTATTGTGATTTCATATTCCTTATCACGTGGTTGGTCATGCTCAATCCCCTAGAAAAAGTTTAAGCAACCATCGCTGAACAAAAAAATAAGGGTATTATATGCCGAGAGCACTCTAGATTCTTTTTTATGGTTCGTCTAGTTCAAAAAATAGGGGAAGAATAAAAAATTTAAACAAAAAGAGTATTTTTCAATTAGTGTCAATACCCAACGAAAACAGCAGCAGAACTTAGTGAAAGGAATGCTGCTGTTTATTTTGATCTATTGAAATGGTATCTAGCAAGCATAAAAAAAGCCGCTCTGCCACTCATCAGAGCATTTACTTTTTCCTTACCCCTTCAATTAAGGCTGTCATCTTCTGGATTTGTAAGCACCTCATCAAATAAAGTCTACAATGAACCGCCATATCAGCTTCTTTTAAAGCTCTTAGTGGATAATTGCAGCCGTTCCAAAACGAAATTCCTGATGTAATAAATGTGATTTATCATCAAAAGGGAACCATGTTTTTATTTGCCGTATATCTGCTTTTACCAAAAACAGGCTTCGGCCAAATTTACCCGTAATAGTTTTATGTCTTAAATCAATTAACATCATTTATCGGTGGTCAGTACCCCTTGATATGATTTTATAGTCTTTCTTCATAAAAGCCTTGCCATAGCATTCGCATCTTTTTTACTTGTAAAATATTAGTCAAATACTCATCGGTTAGGGCTTCGCCAAAAGCGATTAGCTTTTGCGGCTATTAATATTTCTAAAGGGCCACCTTGTTACCTGGAAAACAGCTAATCTAACAAGGACAAGACATTTTACGCAGTGTTCCATTTTTGAAGGTAATTTACCAAAAACGGATATCAAAATCTTCACCCATTAAGATTAAACCTCCCTCTTTGGTCCTCTAAGGTTTTATGTGTGGTCGTGGTTACAATATGGGCAGATGTGGGATTGGAATCGTTTAAATTCCTTTCGCAAGTTAAAACCTGATGGATGCGTAAAATATCACCTGAACAATAAAGGCGCAGTACACTATCTGCTATAGCTTCTAAATCGCTTAAAATCCAGTGTCCCTTGAAAGGCAGGAAGCACCAGCAAAATCATTTTGGTTTTCTCTGCTCCGGCTTTAATTTTTTTTTTTTTCCCCTTTGGGGGAAAAAATTTTATCATAGTTTAAAAACACCTGTCTCTTTTTCAACACCGTAAAACACAGGATTGTATAATCTTCCTGAAAAATTACCGGAGACCCATGAGTTCAAATGCCCACCCAGCGATAAGTCAAAGCCTAAAATTTTATCTCCTACCTGCAAACAAGCATGAAAAACGCGATGCATTCGCGCTGCGAAACCAAGAATGTGGTTGTACTTGGCCAGAGCTGGCACCAAATAACTCCTTTGGCCACGGCTATCGCTATGTTGCTCCACAACACCACAACGTTCACAACCACCATAATACCGTTTTTCCAGGATAAACCCTCAGCGATTTATTGGTCATTCAAAACCGCAACCTGCCGCTTTCCCATTAACTTGAGCACTTACAAAGTTCTCAGATGGCAATAAAGTTCTATTTCCGTTAATTTGGCGCTGTTTTCTTCAGCCAATAAGTTCAAAAATTAGATTGTTCGCCGTTGCATATAAAAATAAAACTGTTAAATTGAGATGCAAAAAATACGAATTGAAGGCTTTAAATTTTCATAGAAAGAATAATATATTTGATAGCCAGAATTTATTAAATATTTCAATGTAACAATTGTCATATGCCCTTAAAACGAACGAATCCTAGCAAGAAAAAAAACATGGATTTCCAGTACCTATGGATTCTTGATTTTCCAATTCAAAACATACCTTTTTGGTGTTTTTTGGACTAGAAGATTATTTATCACAATAGGAACCAAAGAATAGGAAAATTACTTGGGCCGATAGGATCTTGGTTGGCGCTTGCATCAAATTAGGTGATTTGATGGTTTATACCACTTACGGATGATATTTTCTTTCAAGGATACTTTGAATGATTTTTTATATCTGGACGGGTAAAAAAAAAAAAAAACGTGGCGTTTGGTTTACGAAACAGAATTTTCTAAATTTTTGATTTAAAAAAAAACGGAACCCTACAAAAAAATTGAAGGACCATAAAAGGAGTCGTATTATTTACAAAATGGCAAGAAATAAGAAAATGGCAATGCCAGCTGGCAAAATTTGGGGATTATTTACAGATTTCTATTTCTAGTTAAAGAAAAGCATTGCGACAATGTAGGACAATGTTTTTTAAGAGATCCAAGATTTAACGCCCTATTGCCCAATGGGGCCTCATATTCCGGTTGGGGGTTAATCACGAAGAAGCTCCTTCCATTGTTAACCAAGCGGAAAAACTTCCCCAAAAATTTCGGCCCAAGGAACCTAATATTCTTTCCCTTCCCTTCCCCTTTTTTTTTGGA
>Ga0163217_1113842_pt1 | contig 11429 bp, 14 predicted proteins | sample SynspAceP_FD_185933 | JGI IMG/M metagenome (GOLD analysis project Ga0163217, IMG submission 185933) | Saline lake microbial communities from Ace Lake in Antarctica - Synechococcus sp. Ace-P (PacBio error correction) | ecosystem: Environmental > Aquatic > Non-marine Saline and Alkaline > Saline ... | reverse complement strand
ACAGCGCAGCTACACCCCTGGCATCATTGGCTTCGGCGGTCAGAAACTGCATCAGCGGACGTGGCACATATTGCAGATTCAGCAATGGCTTGAGGAGCTTTTGCCGAAAGAGTTTCGCTTTTGAGGACGTTGGCCAGCCAGCATGGCATGAGCATCGTAATTCATGCGGCGCTTCCAGGCTGCCACCGCGGACAAACCCGCTGCATTACCTGCAGCGCTTACGTATCGAAACAGCGAAGAATCTGCTGAGCACCCACGCGCCAGAGCATCAAGAACTATCAGCTTACCGATGTCGGTTTATGACGATGCGAGCTTCTTCGCCCGACTGTTCAGGCAAACCATACCGACCTGTCACCCAATCAGTATCGCAAACAGTTCCAGGCAGTCCAAGCACTGAAAGCGCGCGGGCATACTAGCGCAAGCATTCAAGGCTTGTTGCGCGCCGAGCAGAAATTCGTGGGACTGCATTCCAGGCAGCGGCTGAGGGTGCGCTGAAAACTCGAAGCTCAGGCTGCCCGCCGGTTGTTGTAGAGATCCTTCGAGCATAACGACCTCGGCCGAGAGGAATCAGCTTGACGTTGCGATCGTAGACTCGTCGGAAACCAGATGATTATAAAAAGCGGCCGGGGCCATATAAGATACACATATAACTGGTATCCATCTTGCTCGACATGGCCACCAGCCACCGCATGGAATACCTTGCGGCCAGCTCGATGTAATTCATTCTGGCTGCGCGCCCGTCACAGAGGGCTCGCGGAACTCAACCAGCCAACGGTCTTCGGCAGCCCGAATGAGGCGTACCGGACGATTTTCGACGGTCAAGACAGGCTTCCGCCTCTACCGATCGTTTCATGTCCGGCCACCAGGCTCTCGAAACTGCGCTGCAGACTTCGCAATTGGCGGCCTGCATCCAACGGCCAATTAATTTACAGTTTCGGCCTGTTTCCAACGCGCGCAGCCGATAGCGGACGCCGTTGTTCCACATTAACCACTCGGTATGGGCTGTTTGAGCAAGCAATGGCCGCAGAAAACGCCGCCCTCTGCAAACCGTCCCCTATAGAGCCCATCGGGTGTACGATGTTGGAGGTGGCCACCAGGGTTACGCCATTCCCTTGAACAGCTCTTCCATCAGGGTGCGAGGGATCATCGCATCCGTGATATTCGACACGAAAAAAAACTCGTCTGAAACAGATCACCCGCGCTCTTCGGCAAAACTGCGCCGCCAATCAGGGTGTCAGCGGGTTCTTTTCGGCCTTTGAAGCCCCCTTGCAGCCTCATGATGAACACGCTGCATGAAGCGGTGAAATGCGTTACCGCATCTTGCGCCTGGAAGGGTTAGAGCATCAAAGAAGGTATCGACCAGCATAGCGTCTTTGCGCGCCCTACTCCGCCCAGAAATACAGACCTTTGACCGGCTCTACCTTTCTCGTTTCAGGCACCTTTGCCAACAGGCTTGAGCGAGCCGACTCGGCCGCCACCAGTTCATCAACAGGACGCGTGAAGATGGCGGGACCGCCGTTCCTGGGCGGGATCACGAACAAAATCCGGCGCTGGGAGATCAGCCTTATTAGCGGTTCAAGGGGGTCATAGGCGGTAAACCCTTGGCCAGATTCATGGGGGGCGGTTACTTTAAAACGCCACCCATGGCGCTATAGGCAATCAACCTAAAGCAGCAGGTTTTCGACCTTCTCTTTCAACTCCACCAGCCGCCATGGAAGAAATTGCCCGTCTCTGCCAAGCGGATAACCTCATTACCAGGCTGACTCCAGCATGTGAACACTTGTGATATCTGAAGTGCTACTGTACGTCATCCGCCTCGCCATCAGCACCGTAGCGGGCAAGCGCCAAGCTCGCGACAAGCAGTGTGCGGCAAAAGGGCAACTTTCCACCGAGGCGCAAACCAGCAACAAATGCCTTCGGCAGGTGGGTTCCAGTTTTGCGCAGCTGCGGCCGCCAGCCTAACAATAAGCCGCCAAAGGAAAAACCCCATCAAACCATAGCGGGCAACTCGAACTCGGCCAAGCGCCCAGGCGATGACAGCGAGGCAGTCGTCAACCTCAACGCGCCCATCGGCATGCTCACCCTCACCTTGCCAACCCCGCGGAAAGTTGACAACGCCACCACACTGGCCTGCCGGTCCCGCGCTGCACGCATCAGCGTGTACCACCCTTGTTATGCATGGTTCCGCCCTGCACGGATTGCGGGATGGCAGATCACCACCACGGCCAACCGGGTTTATCCACGCGGGTCCACAATAGCTCCAGTGACCCTGCCGGCCCTTTCAATCGCCAGACGTTCCTCGTACTACTACTCATAGTTGCGTCTCCCGTGACTAAGGCGTTATGGCTGTTTTCGTCGCAAAAGGGTAGCAGATTACGGGCATGGGACGTGGCCGCCAGGCGCGAACCATGTTGCCTAATGGGCGCATGCAGGGCACTAGCCTTGGCAGTGTGAAATGTCGTTTACCGTTAGAACTAAGCGTATCGTCCTATATCAAAAGTAGTCGACCACCCAGAGAAACTCATGGAGGGACCAAGGTGCAAGCAAGCGAAAAAACATCTGATTGCCGCGGCCGCATTAGCCCTGGCATGGCATCGTCATTGGCATTCATTCTTACCCAAACTGCGCGGCGCGTTACGGTGGCAACTCAACGGACCCAGGCTTCAGCTTGAAAGCCGTGCAATTGCGTTTCGAGGAGTATCAGCAGGGAGGTTTCGAGCCACTTCAAAACCACTGCCAGCCTGTCTCCCGACTCATCGCAGCTATCAGGACATTCAGGAACATATGGCCCACGGCGCGATGGATCTGTCGCCGGATGACATGACCTCGCAGGCGGCTTTCTGGCTGCCCTGGAAGAAACAGGCCGCCCCTTCCGCAAGCTCGCACAGCACATCCGAGCCGGTTTTTGACAGGCCTGAGGCCGCGCAGTGACTACGCACCCAAAATGCAGACATTTGCCCCGGCACCTTGTCTGAAAATTATGGCATCAAGCGCAAGGCCCTAGCCGGCCTGGCCCGCGACCAGCGTCGCGTACACCTTAGCCCGGGGACACCCACTCAGGCATGGCCGGTCTACTGACCAGGAACCCGTTCTTCTTCCTTCGCCAAACGATAACCCCGGACTGCTTGGTCATTTTCCCGGGGATTGGCTTGCTCGAGGCAATTACAGCCAGCTCCGGCGCCTGACCACGGCCGCCAGCAGGCACCGCGGGGTGAGTTACGGGGGTGGACATCGCCGGGCTGAAACAAACTGGATTTACCGCCGGCGCCACAATTACTGGCAAGAAACTGCTCGCGCCAGGCGCGCCTGGAGCAGGCACTGAACAATTCCGGACAGCTTCCTGAGAGCGCCGCATATTATTGCGCAGGGTCGGCGCGAGTCTTGACCTGAAGGACCCGGGCCTGCACCAGCGCGCTGCTCACTTCTGGTTGAGTTGCGAACGCACAGGCAAGGGCAACCGCCATTTTTCGCGGGTCATCTGGTTAGAATTGCTGGGCTTACTGGGCCTGGACACTGGCAAGCCTCGCGGGTTTCGAACCTTTTGCGCCGAAAAGGATTGGCGAGTGACTTGCCGTTTGTCGCTCAGGTTCGAGCAGGGACTGCGCTGAACGCAGTACCCATTGTGGCGCTATTAACCTTCATGGTCGCGCGGCGGTGATCGCGTTTCTCGGTTGCTGCGACTGTGCTGGACAGTTTTGCGCCAGCATTTACACCGTCGAATTCTGGTGGCCGTTCTCGTTTCTGCGTGAATTTGCGGTATTGCTCACCGCCATCCTGATGGCGGCCGCAACCGCCAGCGCCTTCACCGCGCAGGATTGGCTCGATGAAAAGCCAACGAAGAAATCGGACGCTATCGCCGCCACTGGGCTGAACCCGGATGGAGATTCTGGTACTCCCCAGAGTCCTTGGCGATGCTTATTGCCCTGCCCATCCTGACGCTGGTTGCGATGCTTTCGGGCCTGTTTGGCGGCGCACTGGTCTGCGCCCTGGCCTGGATATATCGCCGACCATGTTCCTCAAGCATGTTGCACAGGACGTCGAGCCCGACATTCTTTCACATCGCATTCGCCAAAGCGCCGATCTTTGCCCTACTGAATTTGCGATTATCGGCTGCCTTGAGGGTCTCAAGGTCAGCGTAGCGCCGGGAATCGTGCGGTGAGCACACCACCTCAGCGTGGTGCAGTCCAATATTCGTGGTCATTCTGGTGGATGCCATGGCAAGCGACTGTTCTACGATGGAGATGCTGCGTGAAACAGCCTAACCGACACATCCGAACCGCTGGTCAGGTCAGAGGCCTGCTGAACCGTTTTGGCACTCAGACTTGTGGCATGAGGACCTTATCTTGGATATCCCCAAGCGCGGGGAAATTTCTCGCGTGTGGCGGCGGCTCAGCACTGGCAAAATCCGTATTGTGCGCTCCATCGTCGGTCTGCACCGCCCGGACGCCGGCAGTGTTTCGCCTGTTTGGCTGAGGACCTACAGGGCAACTCAGCACCGAAGAACGCTCTCGCTATTTGAACCGGCCGCTTGGCGTGTTGTTCCAGCAAGGCGCCGGCTGTTCTCCTCCATTGACCGTGGCCGAGAATATTGCGCTGCCGTGATTTGAGCCACACCGGCCTGAGCCGTGAAAGACGCCGAGCACCTGGCCAAGGATGAAGCTCGTGCGCTGGGCCGGTCTGCCCGGCCTTGCCGAGACAAAGTACCCTCGAGCTCCTCAGTGGCATTGATTCAAGCGCGCCCGCCCTGGCCAGAGCCCCTGGCGCTTCGACCCCGATTATTCTGTTTCTTGACGATCCGACTTGCGGGCTTGACCGATCTGGCCGCCGCTGCCTTTGGATTGATTCTGATCAAGACGCTGCGTGTGATGCATGGGGCTGACGTGTTCCTTGGTCCACCCACGATCTGGACACCTGTATGCCATTTTGCGACCGGATCGCCGTATTATCGGATCGCCGCACGTTGCTGATTGCATACGCTGGAAAAGTTGCCGCCGGACAAAACCAGTGGATCTAGGAACTATTTCCACGGCCCATCGCGGGCCGTGCCGCGGCGCAAGCCCGCCCACCATCAACATCCCTTGAGTCCCGCAGCTAATGGAAACCCGAGCCCATTCACGTTCATGATTGGCCTGTTCACCCTGATTTGCCGCAGGGGCGGCCATATTTCTTTGCCATCTGGGCTGAGCAACACCAGCACCAGCAGGGAATACAAGGACTACACCGTCGTATTCAATCAGGCCGTGACTGGCTGTCGCGCGTAGCGGCCGCTACAGTACGCGGCATCAAGATCGGCGACATCAGCTCCCTGAGCCTGGATTCCTGAAGATCCCCGCCGGGTATTTTGGCGCGTGATTCGCGTTGAGGCCCAATATCCCAATTCAAAGGAAAGACCACCGGGGCCAGATTGTCTTCACCGCCATTCACGGGCACCTCGGTCATCGAAACTGAAGCCATCGGCGAGCCGTCCAGCCACCGCTGGTTGGTAGGGTGACAACGATCGATCATTGTTCTGCCTCGCCATCGCCCATCTCGGCCCTGCTGGCTGACGCGAAGGACCTGATATGCACCAATATCTACCAACTCAATGTCCAAGCTGCGCGCCAACATGCTCTCAGAAGAAGACGGTTGACAGGCTTCAGCCGCACCCATGGAGTCCATAGAAAAAGCCACCACCCAGCATTGCCAATCAGGTGATGATCTGGCCGTACTGATTGACGAGTTTGACCACCGTCAGCCGGCAGCCAGGCCAGGACACTCGAAACTAACCCCAACTGATGGGCAGCGCCGATGCCCTACTGAACGACCCAGGGTAGCCGCACGTGGAGGCGCTGAAACAGGCGCTGGAATCCATTTGCGCTACCAGCGCGCGTGCTTGAGGAATGCTGACCGACAAACAGCGAAGCCTTCGCAAGCGGGCATGCAGGCCTAGGTCAGTGGAGCCCGCCATCAACGAATTGCGCTGGCAGCCTGGGTTCACTGCGCAGCATCACCCGCGCCCTGCGAAGACAACCCAAACGCGCTTTTTTGCCTCGGGCCGTGACAGAGTATCGAGGAGTTGACGGTTGAACAAGCGACATTAACCTACGGCGCACCGCACTGGCCGCCATGACCGCAATAGCGCTGTCAGCCTGCACCATCTGCCTGAAAACAGAGCCGCTTACGGTCTTTCAGCTAGCGCCACCTCAGATGCAACCCCTGGCTGCAGCACAATCACTCCCCTCATTGCGTTTCACACGCCGCAGGCGGGTTTTGCGCTAAGCAGCCCACGGATGCTGGTTCAATCTAGCGGTGACAGGTCCAGCACCTACAAAGGCGCGCGCTGGACCGATCCGGTTCCGGCACTGCTACGCGAGCACCTGGCCAAGGCCTTTACCCAACAGTATCGGCGACGGCATCACAACGGACCGAAATGCACTGCAATTCGGAATGTTCACCTGGGCAAGCGGATCTACGCCAATTCCAGGTTTTGCGCTATAACGGCCTGCACCCAGGCGCCGTGATTGAGCTGAACGCAAGAGCTGATCAACCCCAACTTCGCGTGACGTGATTGCCGCCCAGCACTTTCTGGTCGAGGCAAGCACTCGACAAACCCGCAAGTGCCGGGGCGGTAGTGGATGGGCGCTTCAAGCTGGCGGCTGACGAACTGGGCGAACAAATTTGATCCGCATGGACCACCCGACAGCTTGCAGGGCTACGAAGTCAAGTAAGCCTTCAGGCAATAAAAAACCGGCCCGGGGGCGGTTTTTTATTGTGCATCAACTTCGATTCATTCCCACTCGATGGTCCGCTGGCGGCTTACTGGAAATGTCGTAGGTAACCCGCGAAATACCGGTAATTTCGTGATGATTGCGGTTGGGAGACTGTCTCCAGAACTCATAGGGCAAGATTGCCAGCGTGCGGTCATTGAAGTCGAAGTTTCTACTTGCCCGCAGCGGCAATCACCCACTCGTAGCGAGCGGCCGTCGCCGACCCACACCTCCGATTTGACAAACGGCAAAAATACCGCGAAGGCCCCTGGCTGGTTTTCTGATTAGAGGTCGGCGCGATTGCAGCTCTTCGATAAAAATGCTTAATCAGCCCGGCGCAGAATGTCGGCGTACTTCCTTGCGCCACTTCAGCCATTGGAATCCGCACCACGCCCAGCGCCCGGGGCCGGGGGAATGGGATGGCGGTAGACCAATGTTGTACGGGCAAGCCCAGCTCCAGCCGATCTTGCCACTTCATCCTATGAACAGCTCGCGTAGCGGCCGACCAAGGCTCAAAAGCCATTATCCGGTCGGCAAACCCACCGAGTTATGGTGCGATTTTGCATCACGTGCGCCTTGCCGTTCTTGAACCCGCGGATCAATCACGTCGGGGTAGATGGTGGCCCTGGGCCAGTATTTTCACGCCCTTGAAGCTTGGTTCGCTTCTTCGTCGAAGACTTCGATAAAGGTTGCGGCCGATGATCTTGCGTTTCTCCTCAGGATCATCACAGCCCAGCCAGGCGCGAGAGGAACTTGTCTTCGGCGTTGGACGCGAATCACCTACGCCCATTGTTCGGCGAACATGGCCATCACCTGCTCACCTCTCATGCAGGCGCAGCAGGCCGTTGCGACAAAGACTTCAGGTCAATGACGCCGATGGCCTTGGTGCAGCAGCGCCGCGACCCACGGGACGAATCCACACCGGCCGGAGAGCCCAGGAGCACGTTCGCATTCACCCACCTGCGCGCGTACGTTGGCCACGCATCTTCAACGATGTCGAACGCGGCCACCAGCGCTTTCAACAGCCACACAGATCGATTAATTAAAGCGCGACAGGAATGCGCTGGCCCTGACGGGTGTGGGTCACTTCCGGGTGGAAATTGCACGCCAGGAAGTGTCGGCTCTCATCGCCATCGCCGCGATTAGCGCAGCTAGGGGTGCTGGCGAGGATATGGAGCCGTCCGGCAGGGAAGATACCTTGTCCACCCGTGACTCATCCACCACATCCAGCCCCAGCACCACCCGTCTTCACGACATGGTCTTCAGAGTAACCGGTCCGGAGAGAAGTCGCTTCTTTTCCGACAATATCCACCCGCCATAACCAAAATTCATGTTTGTCCAGCCTGCACCCTTGTCCGCCCAGCTTGCTCCGACCATTGTTTGGCATGCCATAGCAGATTACCAGTACCGGCACACCCCAGCTCATTTAAAGGGAAAGACAATCCCCGGTGCCCGCGGCGAACCCGCGGCGGGGACCGACTCCGGGACCGCCAGCCAGATAATTGCCCTTGGGAGCGAAGGCACTGATTCGCTTCGTCCATATCCCAGGCGCGGATCTTCGCAAATAAAAACGCCCAATTTTTCGCACGCGTGCGGGCAATCAACTGAGTGTACTGGGAGCCGAAAATCGAGAATTCAGGATTGCGAGGGCGTTGGATGTTCTTGCTGAAGCATGGAGGCTTTCCTTCGGAAAGAGCTTGAAGCTGAAAGCTGGAAGCCAAAAGTCTGAAGCCGGCCAACAGTGACGGCTTCAGCATTTCAGGCTTCCAGCGCCTGATCATTCTTGTATTCAACCGGACGCGATAGTCGGCGATTCCTTGGTGATTCTGCACCGTCGTGAACGTGTGATTCGCTCATACCGGCACTGGTATGCGCACAAACTTGGGGCTTTTTGGTACGCATTTCCTGGATATTGCTGCTGCCGCTTGTAACCCATGGATGCCCGCAGACCGCCCCATTCACTGTGGATATTTCGCTGCCAGCGAACCCTTGTAAGCGCACACGGACCTTCAAACCTTCGGGGACCAGCTTTTCCGCACCGGCGCTGGAATCCTGGAAATAACGTCCGAGGAGCCCTGACTCTGCGCCATTGGCCACCCATGAGGCCCATGCCCGCGATAAGCCTTGTAAGAACGGCCTGGAACAACTCGACTTCGCCTTGGCGCCTCTTCGGTACCAGGCAAACATCGAGCCCATCATCACCACAGAGGCACCCGCTGCAATCGCCTTGGCCAGATCACCGGAGAAGCGATTACCGCCATCGCGATGACCGGCACGTTCCAGGTCCTTTGAGCGCAGCGGGCTACTCAGCAATCGCGGAAATCGTGTGGCACCCAACCACCGGCGACGATTGCGCGTGGCGTGGTGCAGATTGAACCCGGGCCAATACCCACCTTGACCGCATTAGCGCCCGCTTCAGCCAGCGCGATGGCCGCATCGGCGGTAAGCGATATTGCCGCAACCACCTGGAAATATCGGATAAGTTTTCCTTTACCAGCGAACGCGATCGATTTACGCCACGGGAGTGACCATGCGCAGTGTTCTACCACCACCACATCGCACACCCGCCAGCCGCCAAGGCAGCGATTCGCTCAGGCGTAATCGGCGCCGCGTACCCACGGCAGCGCCCACCAGCAGACGGAACCCTGGTCATCCTTGGTGGCGTTGGGGTAGGGCACGCGGCCTTTTCGATATTCCTTACGGTCATCTGCCCCTGCAGGCCGAACTGGTCGTCAACGATCAGCACTTTCTCGATCCGATGACGGTGCAGCAACTCGCCGTACTGCCGCGGCGCTGAGCCTTCCTTGACCGTCACCAGCTGTCCTTGCCGGTCATCACATCACGCACCTTGCGTTCATGCGGCGGTGTCAAAACGAATTGTCGCGGGCTGGTGACAATACCCACCAGTTCGCCGCCAGACAGTACCGGCCACCCCCGGCAATATTGGTTTTACACGGGTCAACTCGACCAGCTCACGACAGCGTTGGCATCGGCCAGTCGCATTTGGTGATCGGATCCTTGACCACACCGGATTCAAACTTCTTCACCTTGCGGACTTCGGCAAAGCCTTGCTGCTCGACCAGTCATTGTTCTTGTGAATAATCCCCAGCCACCCTTCCTGGGCCCATGCCAAATCGCCAGCGCGCTTCGGTAACAGTGTCCAATTTGCGGCGGACAAGCAGGGGTATTGAGATTCGATTGGCCGGGGTGAGCCGCGACTTGAGGCTGACGTCCTTTGGGCATGACCTCGGAATATCCGGCACCAGGCAGAACATCCATCAAAGGTAGTGCTTCTTGGCTTTACACGTAGCCATTAGCAGGGCTCCCGAGCGGGAAAATGGAAAGCAGGGCATTATACCTATCAGGGCATGTCTCTCCAATCGCTATAAGCCCTGTTAACGGAATTATTCTCTGCAGGTGCCAGCCACTGTTAAGATGCCACGCAAGACCGATTGACGCCCTGTTTAAACCGCCTGACTGCCGAGCGCGACGTGCTCCAGCGTTTCAGTCAACTCAATGCCGCGCCCGCAGCTTTTGCTGGAGATGTATTTCCGCAGGATATGGGTGACGGGCGAGCTCTCCAACCTGGCCAGCCCTCCTCCGGGCACCTGTATTTCAGGCCTCTCAAGGACAGCCAAGGGCGCAGATTCGCTGTGCCTTCTTCCGCCAGCACGCCCAGCCGCTTCGGATGGATATGCGCGATGGCTTGCAGGTGCGGGTGCGTGGCCGCGTGAGCCTGTATTGAAGGACCCGCGGCGACTACAGTTGATTGTCGACAGCATGGAAAAGCGCTAGTGGATGGCGACGCTGCGCCAGGCTTCGATGCGTTGAAAAGCGGCCAACTGGCCGCGAGGGCCTGTTTTCGCCGCGAGCGCCAACGGGCCCGATGGCCCGCTCACCCCAAGCGCATTTGGCGTGATCACGTCGCCCCAGTGGCGCCTTGCGGTGCGCGATATCATTAGCTTATTTTGGTCGCCTGCGCGCCCTTTTATCGGAAACTGGTTATCCGTACCTACCCCGGTTACAGGGCCCGGGAGGCCGCACGCTGATCGTCAAGCCTTGCAAACTGGCCGACCGCGCCGGCTTTTGATGCCTTGATTCTGGCCCGTGGGCGGTTTGGCTCGCTGGGAAGACCTCTTTGGCCCTTCAACGAGGAGATGGGTTGCCCGCGCACTGGCCGCTTGCAGCACCGCCGACCAATCAGTGCCGTTCGGCATGAGACGGATGTTCTCCATCAGTGATTTGTTGCGGATGTTCGCGCCACCCACGCCTTCGGGCTGCGGGCGGAGCTGCTCAGCCCTGAACCAGCCAAGCCATGCTGCCAAACAGGTTGAGCGCGCCCCGCCAGTTTGGCAAAGCAAAAAACGCATGCGTTATCGGCTTGATGCGCGGACCACCTGCGGTCTGGATAAGGGCCTGCGCCGGCGGGCCTGGCGCCCATCCGGGTGAACGCCTTGGCGCAAAACAGGCCGCAAAAGCGGCTCGATTGATCTGAACTGCGCCTAAAAACGGCGCGCTGCGCCAGCAAAAACTGGCACTTTCTAGGCCCAACGCCCATGAGGCGCCTTGGCTCTCGACACCTCGGCGGCAGGGCGGGCGGCAGGGGCATCCCGGCCAAAGCCAAAATTTTCTTGGGCCGGCTTTACTGCCCGTTCCCAACATTTCTCTTTTTTTTTTCTTTTC
>Ga0163217_1106283_pt1 | contig 11429 bp, 16 predicted proteins | sample SynspAceP_FD_185933 | JGI IMG/M metagenome (GOLD analysis project Ga0163217, IMG submission 185933) | Saline lake microbial communities from Ace Lake in Antarctica - Synechococcus sp. Ace-P (PacBio error correction) | ecosystem: Environmental > Aquatic > Non-marine Saline and Alkaline > Saline ... | reverse complement strand
GCGCTCGTTTCCGCCCGCCCAAGCCCTATCATGCCGGCGCAAATGCATACCGTCGGACGGATCATCACCGACGGGGGACAATCGACCGACGGATTCGGGAACCCGAACGAGGTTCGGGCGAGATTTGCTGGCTCGTTGGGTGTGCCGGAACACAAATTTTTTGACTTGAGGGGACAGAACACGTCGCAGGATGATGAATCGTTGGCGGCGTTTTTTAAAGAGCCGCCGGGAGGTTGGAGCGGACACTCGGTGGGGACTGAAAATATAGCGCAACCGATCGTGCCGGTTTTGCTGCACCAGTGTGTGCGTGTCCATCTTCGCCGCGCGTATGCGATTGGCGAGAGAATCGGCCCGAATTGGCATCTCGTGCCGGGCGTGCGTGCCCGTTCCGGACCCCTATGCGTTTGCCACGGCCCCTGGGCGCCCCTCGGACGTGGTGCCGACGGCGGAAAATCTCAACCGGCCCTCGGGTTGGTCATCAAAGAAAACGATTGGCATCGGTATTAGGGCGCTATGAGTTAGTGCCAGTTGGTGCCTGGGGTGGGCGGTGAGATCGGTAATCTGGTGCGCGTCGGGCGTCCACCACCGATCCTTGCTTTACTCTCATTTGACATGAATCACACATTGTTTTATTAAACCTGGGGACGGGCATCGCCCCGAAATTGTCGAACAGGCTCGGCAAGTCCTCGTCGCACTCGGGATCGCGCTTTCGTCACGATTTCTCGTTTCAGTTCTCACTTGATCGGTGGCATCGCGATTGATACTTGTGGCATCCCTTGCCGCAGGAAACCGTGGATGCCTGTCGATCGGGCCTCGGCGATTTTGCTCGGCGCCGTCGGGGGTCCGAAATCGGGACGAACCCGATCTGTGCAAAGGACTCCGCCCGGAGGCCGGGTTGCTTCGCATTTCGCAAGGAACTCGGGTTTGTCGCGAACGGCGGACCGATTTCAAGTTGTTTGACGAACTCGCCGACGCGTCGCCGTTGCGAGCGGAGATTATTCGCGGCACGGGACATTTTGTTTTTCCGGGACTTTGACCGGCGGGATTTATTTCGCGAATCGGGATTGCTCCGGCGAGGGTGATTGATGAAACGGCATTTCAATCGATGACGTATTTCGCGTCGCGAAAGTCAAACGGAATCGTGCGGTGCGGCGACGGACGGATACTCGCGGCAGGCGGTCCAATCGGTTGACGAGTGGTGGACAAAGCCAAACGTGCTCGAACCGAGCCCGTTTGTGGGCGACGGCGCGCGCCACGACGTGACTTGACGCAGGGTACCCGGAGTGAAACTTACGACGTGTGTGTTGGTCGATTCGATGGCGTATGCACCTGATTCAACCGCCCGGCTGATTTTTGATGTCGTCGTGACTGGCAATATGTTGGCGGCGACCAGTTCTGACGGACGAAGAACGTCGATGTTGCCGGGGGTCCAACCGTGGGGATGCTTGCCGAGTGCCTCGCTCGGTGAATCCGGGCCGGGGCTGTACGAACCGCATTCACGGCATGTGCGCCGGACATCGCGGCAGAGGGGATCGCCAAACCCGTTGGCCACGATTTTGGCGTTCGGCGGATGTGGATGCTGGGCATTTTCGTTTGTCGGATGAACGAGGAAGCCGACCGCGATCGAAGCGGCCGGTCGCTGGGCGTGCTCGCGGACGGGTTGCGGCGTCGGATTTTGGCTCGCGGTGACTCGTGCGTCCTCGATCGGGACCGAAGCATGGGCGCCGCCGTCGTGCGGAAAATTTCGGAAACTCTTGCGTGCCTGACGTCACCACCTATCTGTGATCTCCGGCATTCTCGGGGCACCTCTCAATCGCGACGATCGTTCGGCGCGCGTGCATGGGGTCGTGGCCATACGTCGTCGACGGAACCCGGCGATCGTCAAAACGGTTTCCAATCCAAACTTCGGCGCTGTGGTGGACGATGGTGGCGGGTGCTTCGTCATCGGGTTCAGGTTGACCGGCCGGATCGAGGTTGGTGGTGGTTGTTGCGTTCGTTCGTTTTGGGGATTGCGTGAATTTCATCTCGATGACGCCGACCCGGCGTGGCGACCCACCGGACTCGTTGTTCTGGATCTTCTTTATCTTCACGCCGCATGCAATACATTTTGTTCGGGTTAGGTAGCCAGAATACGAGTACACACGATCGTTGATTCCGGTTTATGCGACGTTTGTTCATCCCGGCCCGCGCGATCGCGACGGGCGATGCGAAAAAACGGTTCTCGAAACCGATGTGCCGAAAATCCAGTACGGCCTCATTGATCTGTGTCTTACTGTCTCTCACACGCCCCGCACTGTTGTATCTCCGACATTGTTCGGACCGGACGGTGTCCCGGCGGTGGACGGGCAATACGGGAACCTTGCTGAATGTTTTTCGTGGTTGATCGCTCATTATCTATGACGTTGCGAACGGGTTTGGAGCGCGTTGCGATCGCGGGACCCGCGGTGATTCGCGCCGAACATGCAACGCTTCGCGAAACATGGGATGGCGTGCCTCGGATCGATCATGACGACCGGGCCGTGCATCGCCGGCGTTGCTTGCGATGTGGCGACGACCGTTCTTCTCGTGGGAGGCGTTCCAGTTGATTGGGCGGTGGTTGTGGCGATTCATGGCGAGCTTCGGCACGCTGACGATGAAGCCGCGAACTCAAACGGGACCGCGGCGTCACGGACAAACGCGGGACGTTGGTTCAAGGGCACGCTGGCGTGCTCGACCAGATTGACAACATTTGTTTTGCCGCACCGATTTTTTATCACCTGACTCGATTTCTTTTTTCACCGCTTGAAAAGAAACCTAGCTCGATGCACTGTGATCCTGAGTTCGTCCCTACACCGACCAGTCGCAGCGCATTTTCCATGGCCCGCGAGGTCGGTGTTTTTCCGGTTGCAAGCCAAGGCCGAGAGTCCGAAAGATTGTCGATCTCGTCTCGCAACGAGCGGTAGCTACCTCCATGCGACGGAGCGACGGCCGTACGGCAACGCGGAGGTCATCGCTACCTGGGCGATGGATCCGCGAGGCGGAGTCGGTTTTCGTCGCGGTCAGGCCGTGTTTTACAATTATGATTGTCAACGCGCAGATCAAGAACGCTGTCGAGTTGACCGGGGAAAAAAGCGTAGGGACGGCAAGGTCGCCTGTTGTTGGCCGCTGGCGGCCAGGGCAGTTTACATGTCGGCGATGGGTTGGCGACAGCCTGGATGTTGGATTTCGTTTGCCTGATCGTGCCGCGTTCGTTATGTACTCGACGGGCGAGTGTTTGAGGGCTGAATGAATTTGGCGTACCGAAGGTGTCGGGCCGGCGCGTTGATTTGTTAGTGACGGGAAACGGTCCGGATTGCGGACGCGTCGGGACGGCGCTTCTGAGCAGCGTAGGCCGGATGAAGTCGCTTCCTCCGACGCCCAATCCGCAGAACATTGAATGCCAACCGATGTTCGATTCTAGGGTTATCGGATCAGCGCCGCGCCGGGTTGCTTCCGGCCCACTTCTCACGCGGAGCGTCGTGAGGTACGAACCAAAAACGAAAACCTTAGTTCACTTCGCCTCAAACTTGGTGGCGGAAATCGCCCGCGATCGCGGAGACCATTTCGTCGGGTCGACGTATTCCGTAGGGCCGCCTCGTTGACCTGTTCGACGTGGGCCGATTCGATTCGTTGCTTCTTGCTCGGCCACCGTTTCGAGGGACCGTTCGAGGAGATCGACATCAACAACATCGACGCGAGTGCTCAGGTCGCCGGTGGCGAGAAACCCGTGAGCCTTGGCCAAGTTACGCCTGCTTCGCCGCCGACAATTCCTCCGCCCGTGACGCCGTCTTCGAGCAAAACGATCGATCTACTTCACGGATCACCGCCCAACGACTTGTCTTTGTTGCCCGGATTCGTGATCGCGAGATCGTCATGTCAACCACGATCGCTCTCGGACGTGGGGTGAGTTCCACTGCGGACGCCCGTAGGACCAATCCTTTCTTGTTGGCGAACACGGTCTGGCCAACGGCTGCTCAAGATCCGCGCCGAGAGAATGAAATTACCGCAGCGTCAGCGGCGAACTCGGGACCGAGGTCTGACATCGCGTATTGTTGGCTGCTGAACAAGAACGCGTTGGATTTGTCGGCGTTTCGATTCACGTCAACCCACGGCAATCTCGGATGAGCGCGCGGCGGTCGATTCGTACATAAGGCTTTGGCCGTTGTTCCATCCTTCGAGTACCGAACGGAAGGCCGCGAGCAACGGTTCGGCTCGGAAAGTTACCCACGGCGGCGAGTTTCGCCGGCGTGGTTGCGAGGTGGAAGTTCGCGTGCAGTTCGCGGATCTAGTTCGAGGACTGTCGACCTTTTCATACATTGCGATCTCCTCCTCGATCCGTCATTTCATAACGGATGTCTCCCTCGTGTAGGGAGCGAGGACGTGCGACGACCCGCTTGCGTGGCGCCGACGGCCTGTGGTTCGCTCTTTGCCGCTGTTGCAGACTCGTGATGATTTGAACGACGGATCAGTTCAAGTTCGCTTTCTTCGAGGAACGCGGTGATTTGCATGACCTTGCCGATCAACGTCGATCACCTCGTCGACGGTCTCCTGTTTCGTTTTCACATCGACTTGCAATACCCCCATTCAACGTGTAGACCGAGACGTCGGCTTGTTGAGCCGTGTGTACTCGTCCTGCAATTGTTGATAGGTTCATTTCGGTAGTGCGCGGGCCATCAACAGCCCGAGCAGTTCGTCCGCGCCCATGCGATCCTTCAACGTTTCCGGGTGCCGAATCGAAACGGTGAGTTTCAACGAAACCGATCCCGCCGCGAGTCCGTTTTGGTAACAATTGCGCATAGGACAGCGGCCGATTGAGTTCGCGCGTAAAAACGCGTTTTTCGATGGTCACCCGGATCGCGGATCGAAAACGTTCTCCCGACCTCGGCGACGGCTTCACGTTCCTTTGTAATCTTTCAACAAACACGTTCAGATCGGAGAGAGGACCGGGACGGTGACACGTCCGATCGGCACTCGGATGAACAAACGACGTCCGGTTGTTGCGGGACGAGGTATTTTCGCGAACCACGCGGACTTGGTCGACGTCAACGCGTCCGACGGCGTCACGCGAGAGGAAATACAACCGCCAATCGCCTTGGGGCGGCCCAATCGCTAGGCGTGTGACTGCCCGATTTTGTCTGAAGGTTCGCAGACGCCATGTCCGCGTTAGTTTCAAAATCTGAGCCTTGGCGCGTTCGACCTCGGCGTCGGTGATCGGGTTCTCGTTCCCAGGAATCTTCGAGGACGTCAAGCAAATCGCGTGCGAGCCTGTTTCGAGGGTATTGCGTCCAACGGCACCTCGCCATCGCATTTCAGCAACCCGGCTCACGGAACCCCGGAACGCCATCGGAGTTAACACGGCGGCTGGCGATTTCCGTTTCGAACCATTTTGCTGATAACAAACGACCGCTCGGTTTCATCGGCCGAAGGAATCACGGTAACGCTTTGATTGCCGCGTAATCCGGATGGCTGCCCGAGGGATGTGGTAGCCGGCACGAGGGGCTTGGATTCAACCGACACGTCCGAGCACGACGGTTCGCTCGCCGTCTTTGACGAGTTCCATCGTGTAGGTTTCGTGATCGGTTTTGTTCGGCGAATGGGAGTTTGGACCGAAACCGCGTTTTGGACCGTTTGCGAGGGCTGATCCGGTTTCAAAATAGCCGGCGACGATTACCACACGTTGTCGGGGCCGATAAAATTTCCGATAGAACTCGCGAGTTTGACGACGGGCACGCGGTTCGATGTCACTTGGTTTCCGATCGTCGATCGCCGTAGTTGCTGCCAATCGTAGGCGGCTGATTGATGCGTTGCATGAGCACGCGGTCGGCGAGTTTTCACCACGTTCGAACTCGTTCGCACAACCGTCATTTCGCTCGCGAGATCTTCGCCCCGGATGGAAAACTGTTTGACCAACGATCCGGCTTCGAGATGACGGCGAACTCGAGGTTGTCTTCGCTTCCGCGGGGGCAAAAGTCTCGTAGTAGTTCGTGCGCATCCAATCACGTCGGCCGTTGAAACGGGCGCCGCGATCGCGTCAAACGCTTTTGGGGACGGCCGGGATGGGTCGGCGTGCCTTGAACAACAATTTTTGTGCTCGAGGCAGGTGACCATTGCCGCCTCGCCGTAGCCCTCGTGCCGCGATTCCGACGAACACGGTCATGTTCACGTCACCACCTCTTTCACAGGTCCACCACCTCTTTGCTCCGTCGGGGGAACAAAGAGAATCTGAACCGGCCGTTGGTCGAGTTTTTCGTTTATGGAGATCCCTCCACACTGGGCAAATCATCTCGGGCAGCGGAAGCGGTTTCGGGGCACGTTGCGATCCTGGCGGAAGTGGTCAGGGTTAGGAGCGGCGGCCGGTTGGTGCCCACGTCGGGCAGGCGAAAAAACGATCCCCGAGGGTTCGCCGAGCAAGCAGAACCAGGCCGCATCGAAGCACGCCGCCGATGTAAAGAGAACGTCGAGAAAGACCGCCGATCGAAAAAGGGCCGTTTGCATCGCGTTGGAAAAATCCATTCGTTGGGCAAATTCTGAGAGTGAGAGGAACGCATTGTAACGGTTCCGGTTGCAACGTCGTTCCTGCTGCGAGGTGGGAGCTGGGAGTCCTTCACTCTCCTAAGCGCCCGCTGGGGCAGGTCGGAAATTCGAGCGTTCGGCAAGGAATTCCGGGGAGGGTCGAGAGCGCACCTTATCCACCACTCAAGGGCGCATCCGGCCTGCCAGCTTCGCCGGGCAGGGTGATGCCGTCCAAACACGCCTCCTTCGCTCAGACCGCTGCCGCTTCAACGGCGTTAGCCGACGCTTTGCGATTCGGGCACCCTTTGGCGATTCGTCAATGAATTCGGTCCGCAGACGCCGGAAGGGATCATTGAAGCAGCAAACCGGAACACTGATCCGCGCTCGATTCATAGATCACCGGCAGGAACCGCTGCCGGGGTGCGTTTTCCGCCACCGACGAGATAAACGCCTTTCAATTCGTCAAAGCGGTTCTTCGGACGCAGGGTGCAAACATTTGACCAAGGTATGGGCGAGGTTTGAACGTCGCCCGCCTTTGTTAATCGCGTAATCGGCTACCCAATCGTCGGATGGATCCGGTGCTCGACCCGGATCCGCGAACGCACTGCTCACCCCAAACCGAGCGGCGAGTTGGTCGAGCGCCTTTTTCGCGGAACGCGTCCGCTTGCGGTCGTTCCAATCCAATGTTCTCGCTTTGGTGCGATACCGGCACGAGGATATTTACAACGGTCGAACATCCCGGTGGCGCGAGAATCGGATCGAGTCACGCAAGCGTTTTGCACATACACCGATGGGTCTTCGCTAAGCACGTGCTCGAATTCGATTTCTCGCAGCGTTCTGATCGTTAGTTCACTAGGTTGAATTACTGTGATGGGGCAAGTCTTCGTAGATGCCCTCGATGCCGAGAGGTACAACATGAAACGTGCTGCCTGAGATTTTTTCTTGGCGATTTTCCGTGGGCGTTCCACCGGCGGCTTTCTCGTTCGGAGAAGGCAACCTGCGTCATCCAGTTCGCGAAATCGGCAATTGACGGGTACGAAACGCTCGCCGAGTAAGCTGGTTCCTGTGATGTGTGTTGACAGCCCGTTGACCGGTTGCCTTTCCATTTCGATTGAGTCGAACCGGTTCGCTCATTGATTTGACGCCCATTTGCCTCGGCGATTTCGCGCCATCCGCTCGCTCACTCGGCTTTTGCAGCCGCCGATTCGGAATGTGTAACCACGCCGTGTTTCGTATTCGAGGAACGAAAGAATACTGAACAAACTCGGCAATTGAACGGCGACATCCGAGATACTTGGCTTTGGAACGCGAACGCGATCACCATCGCGTTTTTCGCTGAAGTATCGCTGCAACTCCTTGCCGAGAAGCTCCGCCATCGGATGCACCTTCGCGGCGGCGGCGAGCAGCGAGGGTTTGAGCAGAATCGAGCGGCGAAGTGAAGGGCGAACTTCCAGGATCGGACCAGGAAATTTTTCGCAGCTAATGCGATTGTCGTCCATGTTACCGTTGAGCTGACCCGACATCGGAGGGCGCGAAACTTTGGCGATCTTGACGATCCAATCTTCCTCCAGTTCGGAGTGCAATCGGAGCGCATCACGCCTTCCTCGCCGCCGAACGTCAACGGTTCTGCCGATCGAGTCGCTCCATCGGCCACCTACTCGCATCAAGTCGCGTCCGACCGAGTTGGAAAATTTTCGGCGGAGCACGCGCGGGATTACAAGAAAAAGTCGGTCCACAATCGAACCGGAAACCCGTCCATTTCATCGCCGAGGTACGACCAACCCGACTCGGTCCGCGTCTTTCTAAAACGTGACATCGCATCCCGCTTGGCCAAATGGCATCGCCGCGGCCAACCGCCGGGGCCGCGCACCCACGATCACTACTTCTTTTGTTTCATTCGGAGGTTCTCGGAGGATGCGTCTTTCCTGACGCGCAGGCGGCCATAATGGCGGGGACTGGGAATGATTTGTCGCTTACTATAAGGACTTGGCGAGTTTGGTAAACATCTCCTTCATCACCCGAAGCGTTAGCGAGTCTTCCGCGATCGCCGACGCGGAGGTCGCGGTCGCGGAAGGTTACAGCAACCGTTTGCTGGACCGCGGGTCGTGCGACGGGGGATGGCGGGCGACGATGGTAACGTGGACGCCAACAAAAGCGCGGCGACGGCGGGCGCCGCTCAGAACGCGCCCTTCGACACGGGGCGCCGCCGCACCAATCGCCGCACGCGCCGATCATTCGAGGTGTGCGTCCCACAAACATCGCTCGGGCAACGGACTCGACGTGTTGGCGTAGCGCCGATTCCCCCGATGCGTGAAGGCGTGTTGTACGTGCGCCGATTTGCGACCGTGATCTGTTCCATTGCACCCATTAAAATGCTCGCGGAACGCATTTTCGCGGTCGTCTTCGGATTGGCTGTTTCGACCACTTCCGCTCCCGCATGCAAACCCAACCGACGAGGGCCGAGTTCGATTCATCGCCTGGCGTTGGTCCGTGCCCGGTTTAGGCGTCGTTGCGGGGAGATTCCAGGGACAAACGGTCCTTCGTTAACGAATGCACCGGGACGCTAGGGCAAGTCGGCGAGACCTTCGCACTGCACATCAAACGTCCAACACGGGAATCATTCCGACGCTCGCGACATCCGCGTTTGTCAATCCGTTGTGCCGTCGAGCAACGAGGCGGACTGCGGCATGGCGGGCAATTCGAGATGACGCATCGAAAACCGGCCGCCAAGATGGTCGTTGGAACGAGCAGTTCCCATCCACCCGTCGTCGGCATCGTTCAAGGCGACGAAGTCGCGAGACGCGCAACGTCCGAGTTTCACGTTCAAAATCTTGCGCGAGATGTTTGGCGATCGAGTTCATGCCGGCGGCGTGCCGACATAGCGACGCCTGGGGAACGTTTCTCCCGAAACGATCTCACCGCCGCTGCGCAGTTCGACGATCCGGCCCATCCAAGCCGCCGTCACGCCCTCGGAGATCCAAGACCGAAACATGCCGTGCGAACAGATCATCGCGGACGGTGAAGTACTGCGCCGCTCCATGAATCGAATAGGCCGCTTTCGTCGGTTTACGACGGGTAAAGCCAATCGGACCGCCGACGGCCGCGTGATTTACGAACACGGCAAACATTCGAAGCCCGTGAATCCGGCCGCATATGTTCGCGCGGCCATCAAACCGCCGATTGCCCGCGCCAATTGACGGCAACGCGCGGCAAGGTCGCGGCGCATCGGACGTCACCTGCGCTGCTGAACCGGGTCACCGGCAATCGTTTGTTTGTGTTCTCCACGGTTCGCGAAACGTACCACGCGTTCACCGGAGTTTTGTTTTCGAAAAGGGCGCGTCGAAACTGACCGAAACACCAAGAGGCATCCGCCGTAGCTCGATGCGCTGCGTCGTTCGAGTGCGTAGCGATGATCAAGTCGATCAGATAAACACAGTGATTTGCTCGGGCGGACTCGGCCATTTTCAAAAAAAACGCCTTGCCCCACTCATCCGCAAATCGTTTGTGCCAGTTTCGCCGCTGCCGCAGCAAAACCCGCTGGGCCGACGTTCCAAGCGTTCTGCTGTTTTGCCCCGAGCGAGGCGTTCTCCCAAACTTCGTGCGGACCTCGCGAAATCGCCGCGTGTTCCCGCAGTGATTGGATCGCCCATTGAGGACAACGCGTCGAGCGATTCGAGTTTGTTTCGTTGATGCAGGTGCAAAAGTGAAAAACGACATTTCTCGCCAAACGAGAAACTCATCGAGGAAACTTTCGCCACCGGCCGATCCGGTTGGCAGTTCCGTCGCCGTCCCGCGATTGCTTCCCGAAGCGATAGCGAAACGGGCTATCATGCCGTAGTGGAGGTACGCACTCAAACGGCACCGCCCATCGAAATCGGCAGCTTGTTGCCGGCGGCGATCGTACTCCGCCAAACCGCTCTGCGAAACGTCTCCCACCGTTCGTACCCGCAACGCGAACCGCCGGGTGAATCGGTGACCGGGCAATCGATGTGGTCGATGCGGCATCGACGCATTCAACCGGGCGGCCAAACACACGTTCCTGCAAATCGAGCGGTGCGAAACAGCGAAACCGGACAACCGCTCCGCGAGATCTGTCGACGTCGCGTTTCCTTGTTGCCGTCTGGAAGCCGAAATTCGGATCCCCAATCGTAATTCTCGATCATCCCGCTCCTGGTATGCCGGTTCGCAGTCAGGTCACGCGTACCCGTGACGCCTGGGAGACTTTGGGCGGCGATCGCCTTCGGCATCAAAACCCGGTGGCGAGGCAATCCTCGGCCAGAACCGCGATACGAAACGACCGACCTCGGAGAGCGGCAACAAAACACGTCGTGTCGACGTACACGATCGCGTCGTCGTGATGCTTTCGCAACCGCTCGCCCCATTGAACCAACCCCGACGGCCGGGCGGACGGGCATTCGTCTCTCGGTTGGACCATGACGGCGGCGCGACGGGTCAGGTTCTCGCCACGGTGAGGACCGCGGCAGCCGTCGCGTTCGAGATGAAGGCCGTACTCCGATTTGCCCATCTCAGGGAATTCCCGTTGCCACTTCCGAACCCCTGCAAGATTGAAACGCGTGATGGCGGTCGGAGGCGTAGGGGTATTTTTTCCGGGAGAAGCCTGTTTGATAGATCAGCCAGCGGCAGTCCGTTTTGGGGACGGAGCTAGCGTGATCCGCGGAGCGGTTCGAGGGGGCCGGGTTTCCTTCGTGGCCCCGCGAGGCGTTTGTGCATTTTTCCAATTACAGCAAACGGAATTTTTCCGCCCGGGGCCCCAGTGATTGGGGACGTGCCGTTAACGGTGAAACCGATTTGGGCAGCGTTTTGCGAGAGCGGATTGGGGGAAGGATTTTCTTGAAATTCAAAGCCCCGGGGGAAATTTTTATTTTCTCCCTTCCCGC
>Ga0163217_1094174_pt1 | contig 11429 bp, 14 predicted proteins | sample SynspAceP_FD_185933 | JGI IMG/M metagenome (GOLD analysis project Ga0163217, IMG submission 185933) | Saline lake microbial communities from Ace Lake in Antarctica - Synechococcus sp. Ace-P (PacBio error correction) | ecosystem: Environmental > Aquatic > Non-marine Saline and Alkaline > Saline ... | reverse complement strand
CTTCGGTGAGCTTGGCACAACAACCACCACGCCTTCCCCATCGGCCCGCCATGGCTTCGGCCGCCCAGATCGACATCCACTGGCAGCAATCCCCTGCTGCGTGCCCTCGGTTCCGCCACCCATGTGCGCCTTCCCCCCCACAGGACTGGCTAAGGCATTCAGCCCGTTGGCTAGGCTCAATGATCGCTTGCGGCCGCTCGCCCGAGCGTCCTTTGCTTCACCTTCCTGCAACTCCATGGCCAAACGCGTATCCGTCCTCAGCGAAGACGGTCGCCAGCCTCGGCAAGACGGTGAACTGGTGGATTGGCCCCCGGCTACGCCCGAGATTTCCTGCATTCCCAGGGCAAGGCGTGGCGGTGACCGCCGCAGTGCTGCGCCAGGTGGAGCACGCCGGCCAAGGAAGCCGAACCCATGGCCGCCCTAAGGGCGGAGGCCGAAACCTTCCGCACGGCCTGGTCACGATGGGCGCTTCACCGTTAAGAAAGCAGACCGCGGCGATGACGTGTGTTCGCACCGTTCACCAACGGCGATTGTGCTGAAGCGGATCGAAGCGGCACCAAGAAGAACTGGATCGCCGCGGACATTCCGGGTGCCCGGAAAATCCACCTCACCGGCGCCTACAAGGTGCAGGTCAAGCTCCACCACGACGTGATCGCCGAGATCAACCTCTAGTGGTCAGCACTGAGCTTGAACCGAGCCGAAGGCGGCGGCTGACCCCCGCAGGCGCTAAGGCTCGGCCATGTTCAGCGCTTCCCTCTCAAGCTCCCGATGGTGGCGGCCCGAGCCCGGGCACCTCACCCCAGCCAACGTCCACCCAGGCTTTCAGGCGCCGCGGCCGCGAGCAGGACGAAGCCGCTTCGAGCCCTGCCCGTCAGGTGCCGCCCCAGAACCTGGAGAGCGGGAACGAGTCGGTGCGGGCGGCATCCTGCTCGACCCCGATGCCCTCGGGCGCATCGCCCCGACAGTGGCTTGCGTCCGGAGGCCTTCTACCTGTCAACGCCCACCGCGAGATTTACCGCACCGCCCTGATGGCTGCACGGCAGGGCAAGCCCACCGACCTCACGCCATGCCGCCTGGCTGGCGGACACCGGCCAGCTCGAAAGGTGGGCCGGCAGCAACCGGCTGGTGGAGCTGGGGACGCACGCTCAGCACCGCTCGATCGGACCAGGGGCCGGCCTGGTGATGGACAAATACCTCAGGGCGGCAGCTGGAATCCGCTCAGGGCAATGAGGTATCCGGCTCGCTTTGATCGACCAGCGATGGACCAGGTGCTCGATGAAGCCGCAGCCAAGGCAGATCTTCGCGATCAGCCAGGAAAAACCATCGATTAGGCTCCACCCCCCACCGCCGCGAGATTCTCACGCACCTTCAACGAGATCGAAAGCCGTTCGCTCGGCACCCTCGGTTGCGGGCATTTCCGGTGAACTTCTACGACCTCGACGACGATACCAGGACTTGCAGCGCAGTGACCTGACTCATCGTGAGCCGACGGCGGCAGATGGGCTAACCTCGATCGTGCTCAACAGCGCCAAGAACGTGGCCAGCTCCACCAGCTCCGGTCTGCGTGTTCAGCCTGGAATGAGCAAAGCCCAGCTCACTACGGCCTGCTTTCGATGGAGGTGGCATGCTGGGGGGGGGCAACCCGGAGAGCGGGCGGCTGCGCACCGGCCGGGCTGCAGCAGAGAATGGCCCCGGCTCGCCAAGGCATCAACACCTCCGCCAGCTGCGCTGTTCATCGGACGAGCAAGCCCAATGCCGGTGTGCTCGAGATGCGGCTCCCTCTGCCGGCGGCTGATGCCGAGCAGGGCAAGGAGGCTGGGCCTGATCGTGATTGATTACTGCAGCTGATGGAGGGCACCACCCCGACAACGGGTGCAAACTCTCCCGCATCACCGGAGGCCTCAGGGGATGCGCAGCGAGCTGAACGTGCCCCGGTGATTCGCCCTCTTCCAGCTCAGCCGTACGGCGTCGATCGCGCACAACAGCGGGCCGATTGCTCAGCATCGGCGTTGAATTCAGGTCGATCGAACAGGACGCCGACCTGTGCTGTGATCTTAACGCGAACCAGTACTACAACCGAACGGCGATCGCGGCATCACCGAAGATGATCGTCACAAGCAGCCGCAACGGGCCTGTAGGCACCGTGACAATTGCTGTTCGAGCCCCATTCACCCGCTTCCGCAACCTGCGCGCCTTAAACCAGGCGGCACGGCCTGCTCGAAACGACAGCTTGGATCCTTTTGCATCTCCATGATTTCGGGCTGTTTCAGGGCGCGCGGTGCTGTAGCTTTGTGGCGACGCGCCTTTGGGATAACCAGGTCCATGCCGATCGCACAGATCGACACTGAAAAGATCGACACCGAAAACAGTGATCCGGTTCGCTCGGCGATCACTCCTCGTGTTCTACGGGACTTGTTTTCTTCGGTATTATTTTAGCCCGTTATTTTCTGTTGGCCGGTGGCATTCCTGGTGGTGGCTCTATGCCGCAGCGGAAACAATTCCCGCACCCACTCCCAGCAGAGACATCGCAGCGCCGAGGCATCGCGCTGACATCCGCCCTTCGGTGCTCTCGGCGGTTCGTGTTCGCCCTGCCACCGCCGCGGTGCTCACGCTTCCAGAGCCATGGGTTACGCGCCTCTATGCCAAGCCGACACTTACGGCTGGTGGTACCTGGCCTTGAGCTACTGCGCATGCTGAAGTTTTCCTTTCAAGACGCTCTGTTACTACGCCAAGCCTCGGCCTCTTCCACCACCGCTGGTTTTACGGTGGTGTCACCAAGGGCACCACCGCACGCGCAACCCACCCCTGACCCTCCTTCGCCTTCGATCCCCCGAAGCCGTGGTTCAAGCCCTGGGCTGTGCTGCTGGTGATGCTGGTGCCACTGCACCTGATCACCCTGATGGCGTTGCGAGCACCATGACGGTCTGGGCGCATCGTCAATCACCTCGGCCTCCGATCACCTTGCCCCGCCGTTTTCCCACCACTGGCTGGCGCTGGGTGATTGGGGAACCACGCCCACCATTCGCTGGCACCATCGGACACCCAGGCGTGCATTTCGGCTCTAACTCACCTTCTGACCGGATCGGCGCACTGAAATCCCGACTACGCCGCCGCCCTGAGCCCCCAAGCGATCTGGGCGCCATACATGAAGGCGATGGCCTTCAGCGTCGAGCCACCGAACCTTTGAGCTGATCGTGGGCGGCGCGGCCATGCCGGGCGTGAGGCAGCATCACCGCGCGCGGCTGGGATTCTCACGGCCCTGTTCAAGCCTCAACATCGATCGGATCGCCTGCAGCCCTGCAAACCAGCGGTGGCGGACCGGCAAAGAGCACAACTCGTGCATGAGGGGGATGCCCTGGGGTGTGATCGGCCGATTCTTCGCCGATTGACGGCCTACAGAAAGCGCTGCTCAACGCCATGCGCGCCCGGCGTGTGGCCCTTGCGCGCCCAGACCGACAAGGCGCCAGTACGCCCGTCAGATGCTGGCAGCTGCTGCAGCACCAACCCCCAACCTGCAGCTGCGCAGGCGATTGTGACGGGTCCTGGAGGTGGAGCTGGAGGGCAACGACCCCAACCACAACCAGGACGCAGCGGAACTGTGGGCCGGATCACCGGTCGTGCGCACTTTTTTTGGCAGCGTCTTATGCCGCCCGGCCGTGATCCTCACCACGCACCTTCCTCGGGGGCAGATCTGGTGGGCCAGCCAGTCGATGAGCGCGGCCCGCGGCGAGCAGGCCGCGGAGGCCTCACCGAAGCGCTGCAGGCCCTCGGGTTCCGCACCGGTCGCCTCAAAACGCACCCCCGCCGGGTGGACCGCCGCAGTGTGCCTTGATCAGCTCGAAGAGCGCCCCCAGCGGACGCCGAAGGCCGCTACTTCTCCTTTGACCCGAGTGCCTGGGTGAGAAGTGAGCCGTTGAGTTGTGCACCGCCACCCGCACACGCCGCCACCCACCAGCTTGATCCGCGACAATCCTCCATCTCCGCCGGTCTACGGCGGCTCGATCGAACAGCAAAGGCCCCACGCTATTCGCCCATCCGATCGAAGACAGATCGTGCGCTTCGCCGATAAGGAAAGCCACCAAGATCTTCTGGAACCGGAAGCCGCGACACCCCGAGGCTCTATGTTCAGGGTTCTCCACCGGCCTGCCGGACGCATGCAGCTGGAGCTGCTGCGTACCCTGCCGGGGCTGGAACGCGCTGGCTTCATGCTGCGGGCCGCCTATGCGTCGACTACGACTACCTACCGCCACCAGTGGCCTGCCCTCACTGCAGACAAACGGGTGGCCGGGTGTTCACGGCGGGGCAACTCAATGCACCCACGGCTACGAGGAGGCCGCCGGCCCAGGGATTGCGTGTGCCGGCCTTCAAAACGCCGCCCGGGCTGCAATTCGCCACCAGCCGCGGTGCACTTTCCCCCGTGAGGCAGCTACATCGGCACCTTGAGCGACGATCTTGGTCACGAAAGATCTACGCGAGCCCTATCGTGCTTCACAGCCGTAGCGAATACCGCCTGTGCTGCGCGGCGATAACGCGACCGGCGGCTGACCGCCCCTGGCCCGAAGCTGGCCTGACGATGATTCCGCCGCTGGCAGATCTTTCGATCGCAGCAGGCCCAGGTCGTGGCCGAGCCAGCAGCGCCTTGGCACGGTTGCGTCTGAAGGTGAGTGATCCGGGTGGCTCCTGCAGTGGAAGCCGAAAACGGGGGCGCCGGATCAGGGATCGATCACCCTTGGCCGACCTGCTTGCGCGCTCGGCTTCCCACAGCGGCCGATCTGCGTCGCCATGCCTTGCGATCCAGCCGCCCTGACCGCCGAATGTGCGCGAGCCGCCGAGATCGGGACACCAAATACAGCGGCTACCTGGCCCGCCAGCAAACAAACAGGATCGACAGGTCAGCAAAGCAGCAGCAGCCGCCCCATCCCCCTGGGCACCGATTTCCACGCCATCACCACCCTTTCCGCGAGGCGCGCGAAAAACTCACGCCGTGGGGCCCTTCAGCCTTCGGCCAGCCGCCCGCATCCCCGGTCAGCCGGCGGACGTCAAATTGCCTGCTGCTCTGGCTCGAGCGCAGCGAGACGCAAGGCCCTGGTTACCTGAGCCAACGAAATTCCATAGCTGAAGCTCCCGCAGCTGCCCATGACGGGAAAACCGTTTCCACAGCCCGGTGAGCTCGTGTTGCCGTTTCTCTCGCCGCAGCCCCTTCTGGCAATGCTCCGTCGCGGCCCTGAGCTGTGACCCCACCACGGGCCGAACTCAGCGGTCCCTGGCGCTTCTGCTGCTCGGTGATGGCAGCCACCCGGCACCTGGAGCTCTCACCGGCGCCCCGGCTGGAGGTTGGAGCTGATCGCGATGCGCCGGATTCAGCCGGGAGGCCGGGTGGCCGGCAGAAGTCGGAGAAACTGCAGTCCCTCCCCTTGTTGCGTCGACAGGTCTTGGCTGCCGCTGCGGCGGCCAGGCCCTGGCCTGGGCCAGAGACAGTGGTGAACCAGACGGAAGCCGAAACAAAAGTCTCGCGACCCGGCAGCTACGATTCTGGCGCCAGCCTCAGCGCCGCATCGGGCTTAGAACGCTACCGGTCGAAGTGGGATCGGGCTGCGCCAGCGGTGCAAGCGAGCTGCTGGCAGCCAGGGGTTCGCCGAGGCAGGCCCTACTGGATAGCCGCCACTACCGCTTCTTCCCGTGGCGGCAGGGAAAATATTACATCACCAGTGATCCGGCTGAGGTGTTCTCCCCGGCTCTCGAGCACGGCTGGCCCCAGCAGCAGCTTCCTAGGGGCCGAACCAGGCGCAGGGCCTTCGGGCCTGTTGACGCTCTTTTCGAGCAGCTCGCGCAGCTGTCTCGTCGGTGTGCTGAGCTGCGTGCGCAGCAGCTTGGGTGGGAGCGAAGCGCGGCAGGCCGCTCGATCACCCCAATCGTGGGTGCGTCACGTACCAGCGAGGCAAAGGGCGGCCATTGCCAGAGGGCTGCGGCAGAGAGAAACGGGCAAAGCCCGAGCTCATGGGCCGGGCTGTGGGAAAACGTTCCGTCATGGCAAGCTTGCGGAGCCTTCAGCCTATGGAATTTCGGATGGCTCAGTAACCAGGGCCTTGCGTCGCTAGACAGCTCGAGCCAGAGCAGCAGCGGCAATTGACGTCCGCCGGCCTGACTCGGGAGATGCGGGCGGCCTGGGCCGAGGCTGAAGGGGCCCACGGGCGTGAGAGTTTTTCGCGCGCCTTCGCGGGGAGAGGTGGTGATGGCGTGGAATCGGTTGCAGCGTAGGGATGGGGCGCTGCTGCTGCTGCTGAACCTGGTCGATCTGTTGCGTTATTTTGCTGGCGGGCCAGGTAAGCCGCCTTGATTGGTGTCGATTCGGCGGCTTCGCGCACATCGAGCGGTACGCGCTGGATCGGCAAGGCCATGGGCGGACCAGATCGCGCTAGTGGAACCGGCAGCGGCGACCGCAGGTCGGCCAGGGTCGATCGATCCCTTGCACGGCGCCCCCGTTTCGGCTCCACTTGCAGACCACCGGATCCACTCAGCCTTCCAGCCCGCACCGTGGCCAGGCGCTTGCTGCTCGGCACACCTGGGCTGCTTGCGATCGAAGAAATCTGCCAGCGGCGATCATCGATCAGGCCAGCTCGCGGCCCAGGCGGCGTCAGCGCCGGTCGGCGTTATCGCCGCGCAGCACCAGGGGCGTATCGCTACGGCTTGGTGGAGCACCGGATAGCGGCTCGCGTAGATCTTTCGTGCAGATCGTCGTCAAGGTGCCTATGTAGCTGCCCTCACGGGGGAAATGCACCGCCGGCTAGTGGCGATATCAGCCGGGCGGCGTTGAGGCCGGCCACCAATCCCTGGGCGGCGCCTCCTCGAAGCCGTGGTGGCCATTGAGTTGCCCGGGCCCGTGAACAGCGCCGCCACCCGTTGGTCTGCAGTGAGGCAGGCACGGCGGTGCGCGGGTTAGGTAGTCGTAGTCGGACGATAGGCGGCCCGCAGCATGATGCAGCGCTACCCAGCCCCCGGCAGAGGTACGCAGCCAGCTCCAGCTGCAGCCGCTTCCGGCAGGCCGAGTGGAGAACCCCTGACATAGATCTCGGGGGGGTGTCGGCGCCTTTCCGTTCCAGAAAGATCTGGCTTTCCTTATCGCGAAGGCACGATCTTGTCTTCGATCGGATGGCAATAGCGGGGCCTTTGCTGTCGATTCCGAGCCGCCGTGAACGGGCTGAGATGGGGTTTGTCGCGGATCAAGCTGGTGGGTGCGGCGGTGGTGCGGTGAGGTGGACACACTCATCGGGCTCACTTCTCACAGGCACTGGGGTCAAAGGAGAAGTAGCGGGCCTTCGGGTCGCTGGGCTGCTCTTCGAGGCTGATCCAAGGCCACACTGCGGCGGATCCACCCGGGCGGGGTGGCCCGTTTTGAGGCGACCGGTGCGGAACCGCAGGGCTGAGCGCTTCGGTGAGGCCTTCCGGCAGCCTGCTCGCCGGCGCGGCCGGCGCTCATCGGACTGCTGGCCCACCCAGATTCATGCCCCCCGAGGAAAGGTTGCCGTGGGAGAGCACGCCGGCGCCGGCATAGGACGCTGCCAAAAAAGTGCGCACGCCGGTGATCCGCCACAGTTTCCCGCTTGCCTCCTGTGTGTGGTTGGTCGTTGCCCTCCAAGCTCCACCTCCAGGCCCGTCACCCATCCGCCTCGCGCACCTGCAGGTTGGGGTGCTGCTGCAGCAGCTGCAGCATGCTGACGGCGTGACTGCGCTTGTCGTCTGGGCGCGACAGGCCCACCACCGCCCGGGGCCGCGGCTGGCTTTCGACGCACCGCCGCTTCTGTAGGGCCGTTGGGCATCGGCGAGACGGGACCGATCACACCCGAGGCATCACACATCATGCACGGTTGGCTCTTGCCGGTTCCGCCCACCTGGGTTGCAGGGCTGCACGGCGATTCCGTCGAGTGAGGCTGGAACAGGGCTGCAATCCCCCAGCCGCGCCGCAGTGTGATCGCTGCCTCACAGCCGCATGGCCGCCCGCCGAAACCACGATTCAGCTCAAAGGTCGGTGGGCCTCGCGCTGAAGGCCATCGCCTCAATGTAGGGCGCCCAGGATCGCTTGGGGGCTCAGGCCGGCGGGTATCGGGATCTATCAGTGCCGCGATTCCGTCCCAGAAGGCGTGAAGTAATAGAGGCCAAATGCACGCCTGGGTGCGATTGCTGCAGGCGAATGGTGGGCGCGTCCAATCACCCAGCGGCCCAGCCAGTGGTGGGGAAGAAACGGCGGGGCAGAGTGATTCGAGGCCGAGGTGATTGGACGAATCGCCAGACCGTCCAATTGCTCAGCACCGCCCATCAGCGCGTGATCAGGTTGCAGTTCACAGCATCACAGCCAGCACCAAGCACCAGGGCTTGAAACCACGGCTTCGGGGGACCGAGGGCGGAAGGAGGTCCAGGGGGTGGCGGTTGGCGCGGTGCGCGTTGCGTGCCCTTCCGTGACACCAGCCCGTTTAAAACCATGGTGGTGGAAGAGGCCGATGGCTGGCGTCAGTAAGAGCGTCATTGAAGGATCAGCATGGCGCCGTAGCTCAAGCCAGTACCACCAGCCGTAAGTGTCGGCTTGGCATAGAGGCGCGTAAGCCCATGCTCTGGAGCGTGAGCACCGCGGCCGGTGGCCAGGGCGAACACGGCCTCCCGAGAGCACCGAGAGGCGATGTCAGCGCGGATTGCCCTCGCGCTTGCCGATGTCTCTGCTGCGGGCAAGTGGAGTGCGGGGAATTGTCTTTCCGGGCTGCGGGCATAGAGACACCACCAGAGATCCACCGGCCAACAGAAAAAATAACGGGCTTAAAATAATACCGAAGAAAACAAGTCCGTAGAAACACGAAGGAGTGATCCGACCGATGCGACGGATTCACTGTTTCGGTAGTCGCGATCTTTTCAAGGTGTCCGATCTGTGCGATCGCATGGGACCTGGTTATCCAAAGCCGGCGTCGCCAACAAAGCTTAGAGGACACCGCGCCGCCCTGAAACAGCCGAAGTCATGGAGAAAATGCAAAGGATCCAGCTGTATCGTTCCGAGCAGGGCGGGGCCGCCTGGTTTACAGGCGCCGCCAGGTTAGCGGAAGCGGGAAAACTGGGCTCGAACAGCAATTTACGGTTGCCTACAGGCCCCGTTGCGGTGCTTGTTGACGATCACTTCGGTGATGCCCGATCGCCGTTTCCGGCGGTTTGTGTACTCGTCGCGGTAGATCATCAGCAACCAGGTCGGCGTCCTGTCGATCGAGCCTGATTCCGCAGATCGCTTGAGCTCGGCCGCTTGTTGGTGGCGCGATTCGACGCCGCGGCCTAGCTGGACGAGAGGGCGGATCACCGGCACGTTCAGCTCGCGCGCCATTCCCCTTGAGCCCCGGGGATGCAGGGAGAGTTCCTGCCACCCGGTTGTCGGGGTGGTGCCCTACCATCAGGCTGCAGGTAATACAATCACGATTCAGGCCCAGCTCCCTTGCCCTGCTCGCCATCAGCCGCCGGCAGAGGGAGCGCTCATCTCGGAGCACCACCGGCATTGGGCTTGTCGTCGATGAAACAGCGGCAGCTGGCCGGAGGTTTGATGCCTTGCCGAGCGGGGGCCTATTTCCCTGCTGCCGCCGGCCGTGCGCAAGCCGCCCGCCTCTCGATGCCCCACCTCATCGAAAGCAGGCGGTAGGTGAGCTGGGCTTTGCTTCATCTCACAGCTTGAAACGCAGACCGGCAGCTGGTGGAGGCTGGGGCCACGATTCTTGGCGAATGTTGAGCACGATCGAGTTTTCTTTGCCATCGCGGGCGTCCGGCACGATGATCAGGCACTGCCGCTGCCAGTCCCTGTGATCGCGTCGGAGGTCGTAGAAGTTCACCCGGGAATGCCCGCAAACCGAGGTTGCCGATCGCGAACCGGCTTCATCTCGTTGAAGGTGCTGGTGACGAATCTCGGCGGTGGAGGTTGAGGCCCCCATCGATGGTGGTTTCCTGCTGATCGCGAAGATCTGCTGCTCGGCTTTCATCCGAGCCACCTGTGTCCATCGCTTGTCTGAATCAAAGCCGAGCCGGATCACCTCATTGCCGACGAATTCAGCTGCCGCCGAGGGTATTTGTCCATCACCAGGCGGGCCACCGGGTCGATCGAGGCGGTGCTGAGCGTGCGCTTCCACACAGCTCCACCAGCCGGTTAGCGCCGCCACCTTCTCGAGCTGGCCCAGGTGTCGCCCAGCCAGGCGGGCATGCCGTGAGGTCGGTGGGCTTGCCTGGCGTAGCGCATCAGGCGGTCAGGCGGTTAAATCTCGCGAGTGGGCGGAGGTAGAGGAGCCTCGGGACGCAGCAAGCGTCGGCGATGCGCCCGAGGGCATTCCGGGATCGGGCAGGATGCCGCCCGCACCGCACTCTTTCCGCCTCCAGTTCGGGGCGGGCACCTTGATCGGCAGGCCTCGAAGCGGGCTTCTCCTGCTCGCGGCCGCGGCGCCTGAAAGCTGGGGTGACCGTTGCGCTGGGTGACGAGTGCCCCGGGCTCGGGGCCGCCACCCATCGGGAGCTGAGAGGGGACGCGCTGGGACCATGGGGCGAGGCTAGGCCGCTGCAGCGAGGGGTCAGGCCGCGCTCTTCGGCCTCAGGTCAGCTCAGTGGGCTGACCACTTCGAGAGTTGATCTCGGCGATTCACGTCGTAGGTGACTTTGGGACCTGCACCTTGTAGGGCCGGTGCGGTGGATTTCGGGCCACCAGGATGTTCCGCGGCGATCCATTCCTTCTTGGTGGCCGCTTACGATCGCTCAGCCACATCGCCGTTGGTGACGGCTGCCGAACAACACACGTCCATCGCCGCGGTCTAGATTCTTAACCCGGGCTGAAGCGCCCGATCGTGACCAGTGCCGTGCGGAAGGCTTCGCCTCCGCCTTCCAGGGCGGCGGCGTTCGGGCTTCTTTGGCCCGGCGGTGGCTCCCACCTGGGCGCAGCACTGCGGCGGTCAACCGCCACGGGCGCTGCCCTGGGGAAGGCAGGAAAATTCCGGGGCGTAGCCGGGGCCACAAATTCCACCAGGTCACCGTCCTTGCGCCCGAGGCTGGCGACCGTTCTTCGCTGAGGACGACGGATTAACGCGTTTGGCCATGGAGTTGGCAGGAAGCGTGGAAACAAAGGACCGGGACTCGGCGAGCGCCGCAAAGGCGATTTCATTTGAAGCCTAGGCCAACGCTTTTGATGCCCTTTAGCCAGTTACCGGCGGGGGAAGGCCCCCGCCACATGGGTGGCCCAGGGACCGAGGGGCACCCGCAAGCAGGGGCGGGAACTTTGTGCTGGCCAGGTGAGGTTCGAAATCTGGGCGGGGGGGGCGAAGCCACATGGGGCGGGGCGAAATTGGGGAAGGCCGTGGTTGTTGTAGTGTTTTTGCCAGCCCCCCTTCAACGAAAAAAGGAATTTTCTTTCTTTCTTTTTGGTGGGTGTT
>Ga0163217_1034731_pt1 | contig 11429 bp, 10 predicted proteins | sample SynspAceP_FD_185933 | JGI IMG/M metagenome (GOLD analysis project Ga0163217, IMG submission 185933) | Saline lake microbial communities from Ace Lake in Antarctica - Synechococcus sp. Ace-P (PacBio error correction) | ecosystem: Environmental > Aquatic > Non-marine Saline and Alkaline > Saline ... | reverse complement strand
GCAGAATGCGTCGAGATTTGACGAAGGAGGCCTGTGTGTGATGGAAGGCGGTTAGGTCACGTTGGCCGCGTCACGGTGAACAGTGGTTGATTGGTCTTCGTAAAGTGTCTGGGAGTGTGCCGGTGTTGCCGGTTGTTGGTTCGCTGGGCCGTGGCCGAGCGGTGGCATTGGCGGTGGATTTGCCGCTTTTTGCGCGGGTTGTTGATGGACCGAGGGCGTGATTCATGTTCAGAATCTTTGCGGTGTGCCCGCGTTTTTGGGTGTGATGTGGGTGATGGGCCGGTGTTGGTTTCGGCGTCTCGGTGTTCGGGACGTGGCGTGGGTTGGCTTTTGTTCTACGGAGGTTCTGATGGCGGGGGTTCGGTTGGTCGCGGCATGTTGCCTTGATTGGGTAAGGAGGCGATATTGACTTTACTGGCGATTGATTTGGCTGGCAGCGCGGTGAGCGTGAGCCATTCTTGGGGGGGCCGGTCGATCTGGCGGTTCGGCGGTGTCGGGGTGTTGTGCGCTGTGCCTTGTCCTGTTCCGGATAGCGGGGGGTGCTGTGGAATGGTGGTCGGCGTTGGGGTCAGATGGATCGGGTGACGGGCTGCATGCGGGTGGGCGGGGTCGACATGGTAGTGCGTTTGTTCGATTTTCGGGTGGTGTCTGGGCGCCCGACGCTGCGGATTCGCCCGGCACGTGGGCTGCTTCGGTGTGCCAGCATCCGGGGGTTGCCCGGTTTGGGTTCGATTTTGTTTTATCGTTGGTGGCGGTGCCCCGGGTGGGGGCTGATGGATTGGTCCGGGTTGGGGCAGGTAGGAGAATTGTCGGCAGTGCTGTTGGGGTGTTGGCTGGGCGGCGTTCGTTCGTTTGCAGGCGGCTGGTCGGGTGGGTGGAGTGTGGCGTTGGTCAGGCTTGTTTCGGTGGGGGGGGCGTGTTTGACCTTTGCGCAAGCGAAGAGAATGTTCTTTGGTCGGTTGGCCGGAGTGTCAATCCGTGTTCGTCTGGTTAGCCTGGGCGCGGGGGGGCTGGGCAGGTGGGCCGAGTTGCATGGGGGCGGGCCTTTGCCCTCCGCACGGCGATTGGTGACGGGAGCGAAGGTGATTCTGGCTTGGGGAGTTGAAGCTGTGGGATGATGCCGAGTGGCTCGCGCGTGTTCGTGGGGCGCGGGTGTCCGCCGGGGGGCTGCGTTGGATGTGTGAGCAATGTATAACGAGATGACTGGTGGTTCGTGTGCAGCGATGGTTTGCTGTTGCCGCACGTGTTATATCAGCAGGCGAGGACATGGGCAGCAGAGATTTTGGGTCTCGCAATCACCGAGGTGGGGAGCGGTGTTTTGGGACTGGTTGGTGATCGGGTCGGGGCGGCGGAGTGAGGGTGGGGCATTTCGTCAGTTTGGGAGTGAATGGTGCCAGTGACACTCGTTGGCAGCGGCAGTTTGCCTGTGCTTGAAGCCGTGCGGGGGTGCTGACTGGTTCCACCGGTGTGGTTGTGGGGCGCCCGTGGTATGGGTTCTCCGGCAAGCTTTGGCGGATTGTCGGCACTGTCCTTCCGGCTCCGGTTCTTGGTCTTTGTTACCCCCGTTGCGGAGCGTGGTTTGGTGGGTTTAGGGGTGGCCCAGAAGGGAGGAGGGCGTGTATGTGGGGTGATCGCTTAAATTGGGGGTGACTTAACATTTGGGCGCGCGTTGATGAGGTTTGGGACATTATGTGCTTTGGCAGTAATGTTTTTGATATTGCATATCGGTGATTGGCGGTTTTCGGCTTATTTGTAGTTGTTTGTCCTATCTTGAAATGTGTGGGTTGCGGCAGCAGCGTTGGGCGGCCGGTGGCCTAAGGCCAGGGCAAGGGAGGTGATGCCGGTCTAGGCGGCGTTTGTGTTTCGAGGTGGTGCAGACTAGGCAGGGACCTTGGTGTGTGGCAGGTCGTGTGGCCTGACGCGAACGGTGCATTGCCGGTAGCGCTTTTGGCATGGCGACAGCATTGTGCACCAGTCCGGCGGGGGAGGGTTTGGTGCTGTCAAAGATGAGAGGAAGTGCGGTGGAAGGACGCTCCGTTGACAAATCTGTGCGGAGAAGTCTATGTTTAGAGCTTGAGCTTGGATATTTGCGTTGGAGGGTTCTGGTAGTGCGGGCAGGGTTTCCGCGTGATTTCCGTTGTGTGCCATATGGCTGTGGTGGCGGCCGCTGCGCCGACCAATGAACGCAAGTAGCGTGGGTCAATTAATTATGTTAGTAGCAACTGAGCGGCAGGTTTCCCATCTTTGTGGAACCTCGCGGCGAGTCCGCAGGGTGTTCCCGATAAAGACAACGCGAGCCTGAGCTGGCCACAGGTGCGTGATGTCTTGCGCATCTCCCCTTGGCCGCGCGCTGGTTGCGGGTTTCGTGGCCCATGAAGCCGTCCCGCCAGATCACTTGGGGCGCGCATTGTGTCTCCGCGTTCGGGCCATCCGCCGATACGGTGGGCTGATTTGCGCCGGAACCTGGCGTGCGGGTGGGTTGGCCGGGCTCTGGTCCGTCTCCTTCCGGCCTGCAGGTGGAACATGCTCGGTTTGGCTTTCACGTCTTCCTTGCGGGCTCGTCCGGCGAAGCGCGGTGCTTTTCGGGTTGGTTGGTGCGGCCATTGAGTGGCTTAAGCGGTGCCTTGGCTGGAGGATGCCAGGGGGTGGTGGTCGTTCTCTCCTTCGGGTGGCCGCTCCCGCTGTGCGAGGTTGACTCTAACACGGCCCGGATGAACGGCCAGGTTATGTGGTCTGTCCGGCTCCCGGCCCCCGTGAGGGGTCGAACTTGGGGGCTATCAGGTGCGTCGAGTCCGATTCGAGCTGGCTGCGCAATTGGGTGGACCGCCGTTGGATTGGGATGATGAGTTTGGTGTTGGTCGGGCGAATGCGGCGTTCGCTGAATGGGAGACTGCAGCTGTAACTCTGCCTGTCTCGGCTCCGAGGTTGGGCCACTGGTTTCGGCGCGGGAGCGGATCCCGAGTGCGTGGCAACGCTGTTTTTCGTATTTCCGCAGTGAAAGTCGCAGCGGCGCGGGGCCATGCCACACCGCCGAGGGTTGGTGAGGGGACTCCCTCTTGGGAGAGGATTGTCCTTTTTCGGCATGGTTTTATGCTCGGTCCTGCTTGCCCCGTTGTCATTGGTTCTTTGGTTCCGGCCTGGTGCATAGGCTGCCAGTTAGCGACGGGGGTGACCCTGCTTTCTTTTTTTGTGGGGCCAGCCGCGTTGTTGTGTGTGCGCATGCATGTTGGGCCGCTGGGGAGCATGGGCACGGTCCAGAAGCGCGTACCCATTCTGTGGTGGTGGTGCCCGTCTTTTTACTGTTGGCTCCAGGTTGGGTTCCTTTGTTTTCTGGCCTTTTGTTTTGCCGCTGTGTTGTTGTTATCGCTTTCGCGACATGGTCCTAAGGCATTATCGCCTGCTGTCGGGGGTGCTTTGTCATGTTCCGATTGTTCGGGGTTCGTGCCGTCCTGTGGTGAGTTAACCAATGGTATCTTTTTTCCGTTCCGCGTTTTTTCGCTGTGGCCGACGGGTCACCTTTCGTCTGTGTCTCGGTTCTTGTGCCGTGTTTGCCGCTGGCCGGTTTGCCGCCCGATGCGATGGCGCTTGTTGCTGCCTTTACTCACCCTGTCGCGTTGCGATCGGCCTGTGGCGTGTGCAGATATCTCTGGCGGCTGTGTGGTGGGTTTGCCGCCTCGATACATTCCGGCGCCGCTTCCTCTTGATGACCGGTTCGGTTCCCTGCACGTCGGGCCAACGGAGTCGTGGGCGTTGCATTGCCGTTGGTCACCCGTGTCGGGGCGCATCGGGGCGGATGATTGAATTGGTGCTCCCTTTCGTTGGCCAGCTGTCGTTTTGGTTCAATGGGGCAAGTTTTCCGCTTGTGGCCTTTTGCCCGTATCGTGTCGTTGGTGCTCGCTCCGGCTGGGGATTCCGCCGCATGGCATATGCTGCTTGCTCGGTTGGCTGCTCGTCCCGGTTGGGCTTGCCTCTGGCGCGATACCCGTTGACATCTTGGTATTACAGGCCTCGCGCCGGGCTCGACTTGATGCGGTGTATATGGCACCTTGCATCGGAAGTGCTGCACCGAGTCCCGGGGCCGAATCTCCCTCCGGTGCCGCCGCGGCCCCGGCAGGGCCAAGGTCAGCTCGCCGCGGGCTTTCTGCCCCCCCCCCCACTTGTCAGATTCCCCGCCAATCGGCTTTGGTTGCTAAGTCCAATCATTTGCTTGGCTACTTTCGGTCGGCCCTGCCGGCGGGGTGTGGTCGATGGCGGGTATCTTTTCTGCTAAGACCGTCGCTTCGCCTCCGAGCGTGCGCCTCGAGACTTTGGCCGGGTATACCCAAGTGTGTTTCTGCCGGCCGACCGGCACTCTTGCAGCGGCTCTCGCGGCGGGGCCCTGGTGCCGCTGTTCCTCCTTCCGGCAATTCCCGGCCGCTCCGAATCCCCCCTTATGCTAGGCTTTCTCGTGTCACCCGGGCATCCAAGCCACGGGCACAGCTTGCTGGGGATTCGGCCACGGGTTTTGCCCGTGCTGGCCGCCGTAATGTTCCGTGGCTGGTGTGTCCATTGCGCCGTAACAGTATATGTGTGTTGATTCGGGCATCTCTTTTTTCCTCATGCTCGTCGCGTCGCGGTAGGAGGGCTGTTTGCTTTTTCGCTCCCCTCGCATCGCGCTTCTTGGCGTGAAGTTGCGGCCGAGGCTTGTTTTTCGCAACAATTATATTCCGAACCTTTTCGATGTTTTTGGGCACTTGGACAGTGTGGGGTTTTGGCTAGGTTACATGCCTCTTGCGCTCGCAGAGTGCGGCATACATTTCCCAAGTGTTACTCATTGATTGCATGTGCTTATTTTCGGTCGCTTGGCGGAGTCTGCGCCGTCTGTTGGTGTCCGCACCGGCGACCCCACCACACGCCTTCTTTCCCCTCCCGATGCTATTCTTTAGTGTGGCTCAACGTGATTTTTTACTACTTTTTGGTGATCTCGACCACGCACAAAGCCCCGGCGTCGGCATGCAAATAAGCCCGAACTGGCCTTTGCGTCCTTTGCCAGGAGGGCGTTCCTATTTGCAGTAACGCGGCGCGCGACCTGCTATGTCGTCCCCAGCGGGCTATCAAGAACCCGCCGTCCGGACTTCAGCCGGAGCTCACGTTTGTCCCACGAACCCACCGGGCGGCTCCATGGAGATCAGTTCACTGTCGTTAGATTGCCCACGATCCTTGAAGGAAGAGTTGCGGGTACCTCAGTCGACTGGCGACGCAGCGTGATGCTGGCCGAAACTTCGTGTTGTGCGCGCCAGTTGGTTATTTTCTTTGGGGGGCCCCCGGGGGCCGGCGCCCGCTGTCTCGCGCCTGCGCGACAGGCTGAAATCTCCCAGTCCCGCGCCGGGCGTGATCGGAGCTCAGTATGCGCCGTCCCGAAATCGTGTGAGATTGACTCAGTTTATGTGCCTTGGTCACGAGTCTGGCACTGTCCACTTGTCCGAGTTTGATCGAGGTCGGCGAGCTGCCGCGTTGGGCGGCCAGCGAAGCCCCCCCGTGGACGAAGAGTAGTTGAGGCGATGGATGCGGATTCCTGGAAAATGGAGCCACTCTAATCAGAACCGCCCGGGTGTAAGGGCTGGACCGGAAGTCTATTTGGCATGCACCGCGCGCCCAGACCCCAGTTTCTTTATTCAGTATGGAATCTTGCGCCACAAGTTGTTCTGGCGTCCAACAATCTCGCGTTCCGTGGAACCTGCTTGCCGCCCGGTTCAGGCAGTGCTGGTGTGGCAGGAGCACGCTGCCAATACTGAACGCGATCCGATCCCCAGCCGAACGTGGCAGGCTACTGGCCCCGCCATCCCGCTGCGCAAGCAGGAATGTTGTAGACCGCCGAGCCTTTACGAGATCGGTATCGCCTGGTTTTATACGGCAATGCCGGACTTTTGCAAGAAAAGATTCAATTCACTAAAAGGGGCGTTCCGAGAATATTTCCATGTTGGCCTTTGGCGGTTTAGGGCTTGATTGGGGATTCGCGGTAACGGTCGCCTCTGCCCTCTGGCTCGGTCGCACCCGTTACGCCCGATGCTACCCATTTGCGCAAAACCTCAGGCGCCGACTGCCCAGTTAGGCATCTGAGCAGGGATCAACCGCTTTTTACGCCCAAGATGAGTGCGCCGGCGATAACCGCCTTTAGAAGCGCCGTTTTGCCCAGCAACGGGTCTGTCGACTTGTGTCGAACTGCTTCAACCACGTTCGGCGCTGGATTTCTAATTGGGTGAGTTTCGTGCTGCGCGAACCGTAGGCAAATTTGGTACCTTCGCCTTCCGGTTTCCAATCGGCTGAGGTTTGCACATGCGCTAACTCTTTTCCGCGTTTTCACCCTGGGGTTTGTCCCGCGCTCAAAATATTTAACACATCCCGTTCCACTCCCAACTGGGCATCGTCTGTTGCCGATAAAATAGATGTAGACATCGTGAGTGATCTTTCTACTCGGGTATTCTTTCCCTACCTGGGCACACCGCCCCCATATCTGAAGCAACCAGGCGTTTAGTCACTCTGAGTGCCTTCCGGATGAGTACTTGCCTTCGCTCAAGTTTTCGTCGTTCCTGGCCTATTTGCCATTGACCCTGCCCCATAGATGACTTGGTTCGCTTCGGGCCGGCCGGACACCTTACATGGCCCTTTGCGCCACCCGCGGATGTTGGCCGCCTTCAAGCAATCTACATGTGGGCCTTCGTTCGCCCCGGGCCTTTCCCCGGTATTTTTCTGGGTCGAAACTCGCGCACCCCCAGTTGGCCGCTAACCGCAACCGCTCCCCAAGGCCGCTTGTTGCACGGTCCCCGCCCCGTGCCTGGGGCACCGGGACGGCAAGACTTTATTGGCGCCCGTTCGCGATTATTACCTTTATCCGTTGTTCCCCCAATCGGTTGCACCGTAATCTATCCCGCGCGGCCTGGTGCTTCTCCAGCGGCGCGCAATACAGACTCCGTTTTGAAGCCGTTCTCATGGCCTCGCTCATTACCTCCCGCCCGCAACATGTATTAGTTGAGTTTAAGGGGTCCCCGCATCCCCTCGACGAGCTTCGCCAATTTCGCCGCAATTTCGCGGACACAATGCTTGTAACCCTATCTGTAGTGGGTTTGCCCACGTGCAGGCTCCCACTAATTTCTTTTGGCGGACCACGATCGCCACCGCTAGACGAATAATTTTTTTTTCCCATTCATCCTTATGGATCGGGTCCTCGCGAGGCTTGTCGCCGCACGACTGAACGATTTAGATTACATATATGATACTCAAGTGTGTGACATATAATCAGCATGTCCTTTAAGAGAGATGATAAGTGCCGTGCTAATAGTGTACGCGCGGGTCTGGCGAGACTCACGACTATAATAGATTACAAGGTACAAAATAATTAATAGAAGCGAGAATATATATAATATGTACTGATAGTACATAGTAATAGATTAGTTGAGTGGTGGTGAGCATATGAAATGAAGATAGAGAACAAAGGCGGGCAAAAATAGATTTACGAAAAAAGGATGTAGGCATTGAGTGTGTTCAGGGTCGATTACACATCGACTCGTCAGAGGATAGAAACATGGAAAGGATATAAAGATATAGATGAAGGAAAAGGTTATTCTTAGTGGTGTGCGAGAGCGGGCAAGAAATCACAGGGAGGTGAGGTTATGGGTTTCGTAGACGTTAGATGACCACGATGTGGAGGTAGGCATGCTCCATACAACCATGCTTAGGCGGAGTAATGCCGATTAATAGATATTGGGATCAATTATTGCCGATTGATAGTGCTGCTTTGAGAAGATAGACTACATGCGGAAGGACTGCTACAGTGGTCTGGTGTGAATATAACGTAATCGAGAAGCTGTGTAAGAAAACCTGTACGTGAGTGAATAATAGATCTAGTATGTGAGAGTGAATAGAGGATATAATGGGTAGAGAGAAGAGAAGACTCCGAGCGTGTGGCGACCTGTTCAATATTCGAAAGTGACAAATCAACAAATGATGGCGGCGGCAATATCAGAGCTGACTAATATGGAGCAACGATAGAAATATAGACAATATAGAAATCTATAATAGCAAGGAGAAGAAGTTTGGAAGAGAGTTATTGAGAGGAAGTCATGAGAAATGGAATTTAATTGTAAAAGAATAAGAGGCTGATATAGATTTGATTAAGATAGTGGCATATGAAATGCCATAGTAACGGTCAATAGACGTGAAAATCTATGTGGTGTGATAAGAGATAGATATATAAGAAGTGATAAATTATATAAGAGAGAGTGAAGTAGATATAAGAAGAAAGATATAAGTGTGAGAGGTGTATATAGAATAATGAGAGTATAGTGAGAGATATTGAAAGGATAGAATGGTGTAGAGAAGAATTAAGAGCTAGTTCTTAACGGATTTGGAGTAACAGACCATGTGCTTAGAGTATAGAATGATGGTCTGTTGAGTGTGTGAACGTAGAGGATGATGAAGAAGACTGGAAGAGAATAGAGTATCAAAGCAGTCAGAAGAAAAAAATATGGTTCAAGGAATAGAAGTTATGCGAAAAATGCACACAACATAAAACAATAATATAGCACGACAAATAACAAGCAAAAAACGAATTACAAAAGAAGCTCAAGAGAAGATAATAGAAATTAAGAATGTTCGGGAGTGTGATTATTAGTGATCTAGATAGAGATATAGATATATGAGGATGCGTGAAGAGTAGTGAGAGATTAGTGTGATATGTCTCTTATAGTATTAATTATTGATTTGCTGATGTTTAATTTTTCAGACTTCACGCTGTGAGATATGTGCATTGCGCTTGATGACACCCTCTTTCCCACATTTCCGACCTCACCAACCCGACGAATCGCAACATGTGGAGACTTTGCCGCGTGCTGGTGGCAGTGTCGCAGGCCGGGGGCCGCATCGCTTATGACACCTGTTCCAAGCGGTGGCGACGCTTCTGGTTGAGGACGTACCTTCTGTGTGGAGACGGAAGGGCCCGTGTTTCCCCGGTGCTTTTGTTCGTTCAGTCTGGTTGGGCCGGTCCGTTAGTCCTCCGGAATGTCCCATTCAACGCCCGCGCTTGAATCTCGGAAAAATGATCGTCATCGGACGGTGCCGCTTGGTTGGGCGCGGGTTCATAACCCGGGCACTGCAGGGTCGAGAAGCCCGGGAAAAGTTGGACGCTGGTACGGCAGGGGTGACGTGCGAAGCCTTTGAGGTGTTGGTTCAAGAGGCCCCGTTGTATTCGATTGCCGTATGATCGGACGGAGCGGCGAAGCTTGCGACGCTTTTGTTAGGCCCTTATCTGCAGGTGTGCCCTGATCTTTGATGTCTTAGGTTTATGGGGGCAATGTCGTAGCGGGTAAGGGCACCGTCCCTATGCGGACTGGGTGAAGGGTGAGGCAGGGAACTATTCTTCTCGGCGTTTTCTTGCCTTTGCCGCCAGCCGGCTGTGTGAGGGATATTGGTTGGCTACCCCGGAAGTTTTCGTGGTTCTTAAGCGCACGACATGAGCCCGGTTTGCGTTTGGGTTGGCTTGGACCGGTATGTTCGGCGCGGTCATGTGGTTTATTCCCCAATGCAAATTCTGCTTCGGCGTCCCGCTTTTTCTTGTAATCTTGTGAGGGCATCTCGCGCCGGCTCTTCGATCTTTTGGCGTAGGGGTTGGCTGAGCCCGGACCGTTTTCTTTTGGTTAGAGGGGTATGGGTTGGGGCTGGCGTGGCAGTGGTTATTGTAGAGAGTTGGTTTGGTGGCGCGACATAAACCCAAAAGCCGAAGCGTTCATACAGTAGCAGCTCCCCCGGTGGTTGGGCTCGGAACGGGCCTTTAGCTGCGCATCAATGATATTCGGGCTACGCGGCCTTTTGCTGCCGTTCGTTGGGAGGGCACAGTTCTGTAAGCGTTGAGAAACTCTTAGCGAAGGGCGTGTGTAGCGTGGTTTGCTGCATTGTGAACAAGGTTGCATAGAGTAAGAGTTTTGTCAATGGGTTTGGCGCTGCAAGCGCCGTCCGCGTTCGGTAGGCCGCCGCGGCGGGCCAGAGATCTTTTCAGGTCCCAAGGTAGGCCGTCCAGCTGACAAGCCTGCAGGCTTTACCAAGCGGCACGAGAGTTAACCCACGCGGCCCAGGTGCTGACGCGCTATTCCCGGCTTTCGTCGTAGGATTTCCGGAACTCACCGATCTCTTCGTTCTGTCACTCATGCCTTCGGGCGTTCCCTTCTTGCGGCATATGGCCATCCCGCCTTGTGCTGCCGAGCCAGGTTCCTGCTTCGCCCGTTGACCGAGCGCCCCGTGCAGGAAGACGGTTTTGGGGGGTATTCAGGACGCCCCCGAATCATGACAGTCCGCGCGTCGAGACTGTCCCGCGGTTGAAGGGTGGTGCAATGTTAGTCGCTTTTTCAGACTGCGCCCGCTTCCTTTGGCGTGAGCCTTCTTTCTCCTTCGCGCGGGGGAGTTCACTACTTCTTGGCCCCCAGCGCCGAAGCCGCTTGTTTTAGGTTTCGCATTCGGGGGTGACAGCGCACCGGTATGTGTGTCGGTCGATCGTTTGCCCGATCTTCTGTTCTGTGTCTTTGGTATCGAGTCATCCTTATTCCTTTTTGGTGGATGCCGCGGCAGTCAAGCTTTAGTTTCCCGGTTACGTTCCGACGTTTGGTAATGCGTTGGCGGCGAGGCAGGCTTGAAGCGTTTTGCTGGCGCGAAACTTGACAGGGTGGGTGGGTGCGGGATTTGTCGAGGTTTTTATTTTTTCGCATGCGTCGGAGAAGGTGAGGTCGCACCTGTGTGGATATTTTGCGCCGTCCAGTATTATTCATCAGGCTTGCGCACGCTAAGTAGCGAAGTGTGATGTCATCCGGTCTTTCGGGTTCATGCCGAGATTGCGGGATTTGAGCAGCTCTGCGCCCAAGCTCACGCGAGGGCACATAGCGCGCCAGATAGCCGCCAAATCGGTAAACGGTTGCGCGGCAGGCGCCATTACGTGTTCCATCTCCGCACCTTGTCACCAGGTATAGATGGGGCGTTCGGGGTCAGGCACCGGCCGACGACCGTCAGGTGGGCCCTTGTTGAGGCTGCCGCTGCGTGCCCCCAGGCTCTATCCGAGTCAGCAGTGCGCGCATCGTCGGCGACATTGGCAAGGAGTCGGACGTTCGGCGGATGCGGGCAATGCGCTGTATTGCCCTGTGAATTACCTTCTTTGTATCGGGATTTAATTTGGTCGGCCAGGATGGGGCGGTGTTCGCCTTGTTTTGAATATCCAGTTCCTGGAATTTGGATTTAGCTGTGCGCAGATATAGAGATGGTCGAGATCCGATCCTGTCGGCACAGCCCGAGGCCGCGCATGGAGGTAGATATCAATATCCGGCCGGCATGAAGACATGGCGTATGGAAGTTTCCGGTCGTCTCCCCCGGTTTCGTCCAGTCGCCCCAAAGGTCCTGGGCCGGCAATACGA
>Ga0163217_1110672_pt1 | contig 11430 bp, 13 predicted proteins | sample SynspAceP_FD_185933 | JGI IMG/M metagenome (GOLD analysis project Ga0163217, IMG submission 185933) | Saline lake microbial communities from Ace Lake in Antarctica - Synechococcus sp. Ace-P (PacBio error correction) | ecosystem: Environmental > Aquatic > Non-marine Saline and Alkaline > Saline ... | reverse complement strand
CGCCAAAGAACAGGATCGCTCAACCAGATGGCCGCGCTTGTTATGACAGGGCATCAACCAACCCGATGCGAAGGAAATCGCCTTCCAAGGCGCCACCGCGCGATCCGCTGGGCGTCTTCCGGTCAACTCTCGCGGACGACATCGATCACATCGTCGTTTGCGTGATGATGCCTAGCATTTGCCGGCCCGAATCGAGACCGGATCGCGAGCAAGTTGAAGGCGTTCGACTTTCGCGGCGGACCGGACTCCTGTCCATCGGGTGAGGCAACGATCACATCGGTTTCCATCAATCTCGCCGCAGAGTGACCGATTGCTTCTTGGAGCGATGAAACCAACTGACGCGTCGGAAACGACCCGCGCAACACGTTATTGTCGTCGACGACGTACAGGAATAGATCGTCTCAAATTCGCGGGCTTGGCGTCCCAGCTCATCGAGGCCTCAGCGACACTGAGTTCTCACGAGTTTCGCCACCTCGGTGCTCATCAAAGCGCCGCGGTGCCAGCGGGGTACGACGCAGTCGCTCGATATTCGTCGCTCGTCGGCAGGCAGTAGCTGCAGGAATCTCGGTCGACGCAGGCGAAGCGGCAACCCTTGGTTCAAATCGACGCGGATTCGTCCCTCCGGATTCTTCGAATTCAAGCGTGCCGCTTCGGCCGGCGGTTCGGCCGCGAGCATCGTGAGTTGGCGACTCTCATCGAAATAAGCAAGTCTCGCACGACGCTCCGGTTCAGTGTGCTGCACACTTTCCAGACTTCCGCGTCTCAGAGTCCCTCCAATGAACTACCGCGTTCGGACCGGGGTTCAGGGCGAGGCAAAAACTCACGCAGCTCGGAAGTCCTGCCCGAGGTCAAGCATTTTCGCGAATCTCGCAGAACAGCGTGTTGATCAAATCAAGTTTCCAGGAAAGCAGTGGTTCGGGAAAAGTGTTTCGGGGTTACTGCCTTTGGCGTTAGCCCACGGTTCTCACGTTCAACGCGGGGCTTAAACGCCAAACGGCTTAAATGCAATGAATCCCCGAACCTGCTCAGGCCGGTTGGTGGCAGCTCGCGCAGTGCAACGCACCGAGCCCCCACGCAATCTTTTTCGCGCAGGGATTGGTTGGACGTCCACGCCCAGGCACAGGTCCTGAAGGATACCATCGGCCGCATCGTCACTGCCGGCTCGGCAAACGCGGAACCAAAAAATGGCCCCCCGGACCGATCCGCAGGAAATGCAATAACTCTGCGGCACGTTTTGCCCGTCAATCGTTCGTGGCGCGGGAGTTTCGGCAAACGGTGGGCCAACGATCTTTCTGGGCTCGTTTGCATTCCCCATAAAACGGAATCTGTGAAAGTCGCTTCGAGAGCGGCATGGCTAAGGAAACCTTCGTCGTTTCGGGCCCACTGCACGACGATGTTCGGGGTCAACGAAAACGGGCCAATTTGGTCAATGTTTCCATCCAAGTATTCATCGCGGGGATCAACCCGCCGTCGATCCAGGCGATTTTTCATTGCACTCCGAGGATACTGGTTCAAACGGCGGGCAATTTGATTCTTGGGTCAGGCCCGGGTTGCGATTCGGATCGACGATGCAGCCGAATGCACCATCAACCGACCGGTCCCACGGTGTTCAGGGCACCGCCTTCGAGGTTTAATTCGCGTGCAGACAGCGCAATCCTGCAGCGCGAGCGATTTTTGCCCGGCGGCCCTATCGAGGGTCGTGCGGGTCGGTTACTTGCCGCCCCAGGCGTGAAATTCCAGTGACCGCGAGTACCTACGTTTTCTTTCCTGGACGAACGTCGCGACCGAAATTCACGAATCCCAAACAATCGTTTGGTAGGGATGTCGACGATTTCAATGTCGGCGGTTCAGGCATCGGCGGTTTTCCACGGATGCAGAAAAACTGCCCGCAGGACTTCGCCGACAAGGAATCGGCCAAGGCCCCCGCCGCAAGGAATCCGCACCGGGGTGGACTCGGCATCGCTTGGGCGAACACGGCAAAAGCCTCGGGGATGCCGTCGAAATGACCGGCCGTTTCGAGGTTGTGTGGCCAAGCCAACCAAACCGCGTCGCAGGGTTCCCATGAGCGGGCATCCGCCGCGATGGGGACTTGAGGTCGTCCGCTGGCTCGGAGGCTCGGGCGCTCACTTCCGGTTTGATCTCTTCTTTGACTTTCTGGACAAAGTGAGGGACTTGCCACTTTGCTCAGTTCCTCGGCGCGTTTGACCGCCCTCTGGGTTGCTTATCAAAAATCAAAAACGGCACGCGTTTGAGGTTTTTGGCTAAATTACGCCCCAATACAGACGCAAACCGAACATCGCAGCGGCTTTCTTGGTTTTTTGCGATTTGAGGCTTTCTTGCGTTTGACCTCTGCTGCCAGCTTTTTCAGCAGCATCTGCTTCGGCTGCTTTTGCCTGCCGATTGACGACCTTCCGAGCCATAAATCTCAGCGTGGGGCGTTAGTGGGATGGAAAACGGAGTGAAAAATTAGGCCGGTAGATTATCCGCTCAAACGAGGATTTGTCAGGGGGACGAGGGGGAGGAAAACTGGTTCGCGACCTGATTTTGCGGCTGATTTCCCTCTGTCTCGGCGAAGCCTGACCGCCGGGCCGGGACGAAGAAATTAGGGGCTGTCAAAAAATGAGCCCCAAGGATCGCTTTCGGGGCCGCACGATTCGGATGGCTATATGGTTCCCCTTTTGTGGGCCCAAAACCGGGCCGCTCGCACCGCTCTTGTGCCACCTTGCGGGACATCTCCCGCCAGAGGGACTAATCAACGAGCGGCTTCTCTCAAAATACGAGTTGAACATGCAGGTGAATGTTCGGCCCGCCACGGCAACTCTTCAGCCTGGAGACCAGGAACCTGATCGAGGAAAAGGCAAATCAAGTTAAGCCGATTGTTACGACCGCATCATGGCCAATCGGGGTCACCGTCGATTGAAACAACTGGGACAAACAGTCGTCGAAATCATCGTTTCCGCGAAATGCCGAACCCGACTACTCGCGCGAGCGAGGCGAGGCAATGTCTTAGCGCCTCGGACAACGCGATCCCGAAAAGTCGAACAGCAACGCGGAAGCTCAAAGGCACGCAAAACCGGCAACCGAACTGCGGCTTCACAAACACGTCGAACCCGTCGATGACGACGAGGTCTGGAGCGACGCTCCGAACCTCTTTCTCAGCCCTTTCTTTATGTCCAAACAACCTTCCATCTTCCATCCAAGGCAATTTTGCATGAAGTTTCTCGACTTGTAAGACGCAATCCGCGCTTAATCTGAAATCGACACCAAGAGGCCGTCATCGGACTGAACTCTCCAATCTCTACTCGGACGCCGGCGAAATCACTGCGGATCAGCGGGACGACATCATTCCGCCGCGATCATGAAACGGCGAGAACTCGGCAGCACGCATCGGTCGCGGCGTCGCTGTCCCCAGCACAAACACCCAGCGTCGCGTCGCTCGTCGGTACCGTCGGTGTCAGCGAAGTGGGCGTCGATTTTCGATTTTCGCTCGATGGTGAACGCGTGCCAATTTGTTCTTCTCCTTTTTGAAAAAAAATTTTTCCAAGGGGGGGGCCCCCCCGAACGCCCACGGCGATTTCACCTTGCGGGCTCTGAAAATATCTCCCGACAACTCCGCGACGAGTCGTTCTGCCGATTCCTAAGCCAAAGCAAATCGTAACGACGACATCCAGAACTCCTCCAGAAGCCGACGACAATCAGTTCGCCCGCCGGCTGAACCAAACCACGTCTGCTACGTACCACCAAAAAAACGAGAACTAGGCGTTGACTGCATTCCCTTCGACGCGTTATCGTTCAGAATCAGCCATCCACCGGCACTCCTGGTGAACAAATGACTTCAATACACCGCTCAATGCCCAATCGAAATTTCAACGCACGCGTCCGGTGTGATCAAATCCGCAAGGGCTGCACGCACGCCCAGCCGGACCATGCTTCGTGCGCTGTGCGGACGGGTTTGAAAGCAAATTTTGGTCAAACAAGGGCTCCGAACAAAGTGGATTGTCGCAAGCATTTTCTTGTTAACGGCTCGGCCACCGAGGAACGGAACTGAAATTGACCGCCCCAAGGGCACGACGGCCGGAAAATGCTCTCGCAGCAATCAGCGAAACTGTTCGAACTGGGGATTTCACGACTGGGTTCCAAGAACAAAGGCTGAACATCGCCTCCATTTAAAAGGCTCTGACTCAACCGTTAGGTTCACGTTGAGATTCTCGTCCGTGGCGGCAGAAAACTCTGTGCCGAATGAATTCCGGGCCCCTGAATCCGTGAGGCCTCGAAACAAATAAAACAAACCCGCCACTCCCCTGCATCCGTTCAGCCCATTGCACGGGCGACATTTCCCACGGCAGGAACGAAACGCGCCCCGCGGCGATCCCTGGACCAACCTATTTCATAATAGTTCACCGATGCTGTTTGTTTCGATCAACAGAAAGGCGACAGCGAAACTAGACTTTCGAATCGCTCTTACCAATTCGCCCACTCGGCGAACCGCAAAATTCGTACTCGTCCGAGATCGTCGGCCCGAAAAAACAGGACTGGCGCGCTCGGGCGATGTGATTCGCGGGAGAGTGATGGGTCTAACTCACTCTAAGTTTCAGCGATTGAATGAGTTGTGTCCGCACGGCAGTGGTCTTTTCCAAAGGCGTTCGTGTTGTATAGGGGACGAACATCGGTCGTGTGATATCGAAAAACCAACCGCGTGATCGCGATGGCTGGGAACTACAAGGCATTCCCGTTTCACTGGGTGGCTATCCCTCGGCCCTTGGTGCTTCCGACGCCGAATGGATATCGAATCCCTCGATGTATCGTCCCCGCGTCGGATGTCGACGCGGAGTTCGCCATGCTGCACGCGCCGTCGACGTGGTCTCGCCAGCAACTTGAGCAGAATCGGCTGGAAACGACCCGCGACCGCAGGCTCGGACAACCGGCGACATCTTCGCGCGCACGAAATTGCTGCCACGACCCGCGGTTGCACAGCGAAGTGGAAAAAACGATCGGGAAAGACCCGACAATCCGCCGCGTTCGGCGTTCAAGTGGGCGTGCTGCACAATTACGCCTTCGGCGTGCAAAGACTCGAAAAACCCGTTTCTGGCCGACCGGGCCCAGGACGTGCATCGATATTGAAGCGTCAACTCCTGTTGCAACTCGGCGCTCGTCACGGGCAACCGCTGAAGGGCTTGAAACGGAATCGGTCATCATTCTTCTCTCGCGATGCTCCACCCCGAGCGAAACGCGGGGACTTCGACGCGACGTCGTCAAGAGTGATTCTGTACCGAGATCGGTGCCCGGTGGGCACACCGCGATTCGTGGGCCAAGGGTCTCGAAATCCGCTCGCGTCGGGATCGTGATCCTCTTCGGTGATCACCCGGGCGGATGCGTGATCGTCGATGGGGATCGCGGACGATGGATCATACGACGACCGAAGAGTGCTCGAGCAATACGTCAGCGGGCGAGTACCGGCCGCTCGCTCGCCGAACGACTCGTCAACAAAAGCGAGTGGCGGCCGGAAACGAGGCGGACGGAACGCGGATTCCCTCAACGTCGAACATCGAATTCCCGCACGAACGGCGCCTTGCCTGCAAACGCGCGCCGATGGGATCGGTTGTACCGACCCGAGTTTTAACTTGTCGTCCGAGGAAGAACCCCAGCGAGAGGATCACTACAAGCCATCGCTGAAAGTCATCGGCAAATGGGACTGGTCGCCCCCGTCGTTGGATTCGCACACTCGATCTCGGGGCGATTAAATTGGGCCACGGGCAAACGCAGCCAACAGGAGAACAACCCCGTTCCTCGGGACTTCGCAGCATTCCGTTTGTCGCTTGCGGAAACGCGACCTGTTTCGACCGCAACTCCGCGCCGTTCCGTCCGCGCCGCCGGCTCTCGGACGATGTGAGGCGTGATGCTTCCCGTTGGTGACGACCATCGGCGAACTCGCCAGCCAAATTGCTGCTCAATGTGGTCGCCGAGGGGATTTGAAAGAAGCTTGCATCGATTACCGCCAGCGACCTGCCCGTCGCATTGATGGTCGAGGGTGCCGCAGCGTCATTCATGCTCGAGCACTTTGCCTGCGGAAGTCCGATTTTTTCGCGTCGTACCAAACGATTTAACGCAGTACCACGCTCGCCGTCTAGAAGTCGGGTCCATATACAGATCGTTTTCGATCTCTATCAATCGAGTGACCGGCGGGACCGACGCTTTTGAAAAAAGGTGCTGATATGCGGCTGATCCAACGTTTGCCATTGCACTGTCGACAATTGGCGCGCGACCAACCCAAGACGCCGTCAGACGTGTGTGCGGACAGAACATGAGCAGAGCAAGCAAGCCCGCCGAGCTTGGTTGCTCATTGGCATGGGGGTTCGCCATCTCCAGGCGTCCCGCCGTCGCCTGGCCCGCGAGTAAAAAGGCGATCCGCCAACGTTTCGGCTGGAACCAATGCCTTCGGCGGATCGCCGAAAGGCGTGTTCGCAAGCTAACGAATCGGCACGCGATTGTCGATCTTACCTGCTCGACCGACTCGCCGATCTGGCGCCGGAGTGGTGATGAATGAGCCGCACGGAACGAAACCCTCGCTCCAACAGCAAAACCGCTCGCCGAACCCTTCAAACCGATCGACACGCCCCGCTACCGTTATCGGGTCGGTTTGCCAAAACCGGTGTTACTGCTTGGATCAGCTAACGGATCTCGCCAGTTTGTGGGAAAAGACGGACCGACGATCGAGTTGCCGGTTTCGATGTTCCGAAAGGTTGAATCGAACCCAGAATGCCGGTCCCGGCGGCACGCGCGTCGGCGTGGAGAGTCTCGACGAGGTAAACCCGACCTCGAACTCAGCGAAACCGTGGACTGCCGAGCAATTTGTGCGAAACGATCGCAACTCGACAACCACCCGGGTTTGACGTCACAGCGTCATCCCAAGTCGATTTAGCGGACGGGAAATCCCAAGCTCGCGGCGATGGATTACGACGTCTCGCTACCCGATGATTTGATGAAAACGAAGCCGGTCAAAAATGGCCAGGCGAGACAATTGAAACAAGAACCCACCGTATCGATCGAGGCGCGAAGGGAAAAAACGGTCCACCGTGGAGGTGGCGATCCAACTCCCCGTGTTCTCGATCTCCTGGACTGAGAAAAACTCGTCGCTCGCCATCGTCTGCGAGAAGGGGCGTCGTTGAAAATACACGACCTCCTGAATCTGCTCGACGCGAGGCGATTGAGCCGAAAGAGCGCGTCGATCATTCGCACCGCCATGATCTTAAGGGCCGAAACCAAATTTACATTCGTAAACACCGGCGTCATTGCGGCCACCCTTTGGAGGGACGGTCGGCATTCAGCCGGGTCTCAAACCCGCCGAAAGGATTTTTATGAAACGTGAAATGTGATCAATATGTTCCTCGAACCAGAGGAGAGCCGCATTCGGTGATGGACGGACAACGTACTCGAAGAACTTTACGTCGAACCGCAAAAGCATCGAAGCCTACGCCGGGTAACATCTACCGAGGCAAAATCGTCATCTCGAACCGGAGTATCCAGCGCCTTCGTCGATTCGGTTGTCGAAGAAACGGGTTCCTCCACATCAGTGATGTCGAACCGCAGAGTACTTTCGCCAGGCGTAGCGATCCCGAAGAAATTATTTGCGCGAGTTCCGACGGAAATGGCCGCCGCCTCGGCCAAAACGCAATCGAGAGAGCGGACGCGGGTAATTCGCAGGTCTTCAAAGGCGGACGCCCCCGAATCAAACCACCGACCAAGAACTCTTCAAACGCCGGCGACGAAGGTCCTGTCCAAAGTTCATCAAAGAAGCATCGGCACCAAAGGCCCAACGCTCTCGACGTATCATCCTCCATCCCCGGTCGTTATCTCGTTGCTCATGCCCGCGCTCTCGGCGTGTCGGAGTGGGCGCAAGATCGGAAAGACGAAGACGATCGCCCGCCGACTTAAGAAAGGCACTGCCACGCACTGGCAACCCGCCAAGGGTCGCGTTCATCGTTGCACGCGGTGCCGGACGCAGCGAAGAGGAACTGCACCGTGACATGGATTACCTTTTGCGGTTATGGAAAAGCCATCGTCACGGATCGAAAACCACCACCGAACGGGCGAAATTTACGAAGAGAGTGACCTGTCATTTCGCACGATTCGCGGACATCTACAGCGACGACAATCGATCACATCCTGATCGACGAAGAGGAGTCGTACAACAAAGCTCGCGCGTTCCTGAAAAACGTGATGCTCGTGTCGTGCGACCGGTTGGAAACTCTATGGTGGAACGTGGCCCCTGTTCCACAAAAATACAATCTCGAGAAGAGATTGTTGAAATCAAACCAACGACCAAGTCCAACTCAAGGGCGGCGGCTCGATCGTCACGATCGACCGAAGCTCTCGTAGCGATCGACGTCAACAGCGGCAATTCCGAGCAAACGCGTCGCCGACGAGGGAACGCCTTCCGCCTGGAACGTTTCCGCGCCAAAGAGATTGCCCGGGCCAACTTCCGCCTGCCGTGACTCTCGGTGGCGTGATTCGTGAACGATTAATCGACCTGCGGAAGGAAAGTTATCGTCGCAAAGTCGAACGGATACTCCCGCGAACGCGATGGCGAAAGGACCGGGCGCGGACCCAAAATTCTCCGCACCAGTCCGTTGATTTGATCGAGTATGACTCGGCAACGGATTCGTCGAGTTTGAAGCGGCATCTACCAAGGATTGCCCGTGTTGCAAAGCCCGCGGCATTGCGTCAAAACGCCCGAGAGCATGTCGATCGAAGGGGGGGGGGTCGTCCGGACGGCTCGCACTCGGAGTCCAAAAGACAACAGCATCGTGTGAACTTCTTATGAAAATAGGTTGGTCGGGATCGCCGCGAGCGGCGCGTTTTCGGTCCTGCAGCGGTGGATGTCGCGCCGTCAATGGGGCTGAACGCAGTGCAGGGGGAGTGCGGTGTGTTTATTGGTTCGGAGGCTCACGGATCTCAGAGGGCCGGGATTCGAGGTCGGCCAACAGGAGGTTGCTTCACGGCCAACGGCAACGGAAGTGCGTCCACGGTGAAGAACTAACCGCGATTGAAGATCAAGGAGCCTTTTAAATTGGAGGCGAAATGTTTCGCCTTGTTCTATGCGAAAAACCCCAGTTTCGTGAAATCCCAAGTCGAAACAGTTCGACCTGATTTGCATGCAAGAAGAGACAATTTATCGGCTCGTGCCCTTAGCGGAATCAATTTCAAGTCCGTTCCTTCGGGGCAAAACCGAGGCGTTAACAGAGACAAAATGCTGCGACAATACCACTTTGATTCGGAAGCCCCTTGTTGACCAAAAAGTATTGCTTACAAACCCGTACCGCACAGCGCACGAGCAGGTTTCGGGGCTGGGCGTGCGTGCCAGCCTTGCAGATTGATTTCACACGGACGCCGCCGTTCGACACCTGTTCGCGACGCTTGGCATTGAGACCGCGTCGTCCTGCACGTCACTCTTCTGCCTTCCCCCAGGCACGCTGGCCGGGTGATGTGGATTCTGAACGATAACGCGGCGAAGGGGAATGCCAGTCAAACGCCTAAGTTCTCGTTTTTGGTGGTACGTAGCAGACGTGGTTTGGTTCAAGCCGGCGGCGGAACTGATGTCGTCGGCTTCTTGAAGGAGTTGCTGGATGGTCGTCGGTCGATTTGCTTTGCTTCAGAATCGGCAGAAAAACGGAACTCGTCGCGGAGTATTGCGAGAATATTTTCGAGAGCCCGCAGGTTGATCGCCGGGCCGTCGGGGGGGCTGATCAGGAGAGAAGAACCAAATTGCACGCGCTTCACCATCGCAGCGAATCGAAATCGAACGCCCACTTCGCTGACACCGACGGGTACGACGGAGCGGGACCGCGACGCTGAGGTGTTTGGGTGGGGACAGCGACGCCGCGAACCGAATCTGGCCGGTGCTGCCGAGTCTTCGCGTTTCATGATCGCGCGATGATTGGTCGTCCCCTGATCCGCAGCTGATTCGCCGGCGTCGAGTAGAGATTGGACGAGTTCGTCGATGACGGCCTCCTTGGTGGTCGATTTCAGATTTAGCCGCGGATTGCGTCTTGCTTGACAAGTTCAGAGAACTTCATAGCAAAAAAAATTGCCTTGGGATGGAGATGGAAGGTGTTTGGAATAAAGAAGGGCATGCGAAGAGGTATCGGGCGTCGCTCAGACCTTCGTCGATCAATCGACGGTATCGACGTAGTTAGTGAGCCGCAGTTCGGTTGACGAAGGTTTAGCGTGCTATTGAGCTTCCGCAGATTGCTGTTCGACTTTCAGGAGATCGGCGTAGTCGAAGTGCGAGCATAAGACAAATTGCTCGCCTTCGAGCTCCAGCGCAGATGGAATCTTCGGACATGTTCGCAGGAAACGATGAATTTCGACGAACTGGTATTGTCCAGGGTTGTTTCAAAATCGAACGGTGACCCCGATAATGCATTGATGCGGTCGTACAAAATCGCCTTAAACTTGCATTGCCTTTCCTCGATCAGGTCCTAGGTCTCCAGGCTGGAAAGAAGTGCCGTGGCGGGCCGAAACCATTCACACTTGCTGTTCAAAACTACGAATAGGTTTGAGAGAAAGCCGCTCGTTGATTAGTACCCTCTGCAGGGGGAAAGAATTCCGGCAAGGTGCGACAAACCAAAGCGGTGCCGGAGCGAGCACCGGTTTTGGCCCACCCAAAAGGGAAACCAATTAGCTATCCGAAAATCGTAGACGGCCCACGAATAGCGATCCTATGGGGACTACAACATTTTTTTACAGCCCCATAAATTATCTCGTCCCGGCCGGCGTCAGCCCCAGAAGACAAGGAGGAAAAAAACAGCCATAAGCCAAAAATCAGGTCGCAGAAAGTATTTCTCACCACCTCGCTTCCCCCTGACAAATTACCATCAGTAAGAGCGGAATAATCTACCGACCTATATTTATCAACCCGTTTCCCAATTATCCCAACTAAACCCACCAACGCTGAGATTATATAGGCTCGGAAGGTCGCTCAATGGCAGGCAAAGCAGCCGAAGCAGGATGCCTGCTGAAAAGCTGGCAGCACCGACCGCGCGCTCTCAACCAGCCACCACGAAACCCTCCCACACCACCGCCACACACACCACAAGACACGCGCCGCTGCCCATCGTCTCCGGCTTCCCCGTATCTGATAATTGAGGAGCCCCGTATTTAAGCCAAAACCTCCAAAACCGCGGTGCCCGCTTTTGATTCTTGGATAAGCAACCGAGGCGGTCAAAAACGCGCCGAGGGAACTGAGCAAACCCCGCGTGGCAAAAGTTCCCCTTCACTTTGTCCAGAAAGTTCCAAAAAAGAGATCAAACCGGATGAGCCCCGAAGCCTCGAGCCAGCGGACGATTCAGCCCACTTCCGGCCGCGACGCCCCGCTCAATGGGAACCCTTGCGACCGCGGTTTGGTGGCTTGACCACACAACCTCGAAAACC
>Ga0163217_1077001_pt1 | contig 11431 bp, 11 predicted proteins | sample SynspAceP_FD_185933 | JGI IMG/M metagenome (GOLD analysis project Ga0163217, IMG submission 185933) | Saline lake microbial communities from Ace Lake in Antarctica - Synechococcus sp. Ace-P (PacBio error correction) | ecosystem: Environmental > Aquatic > Non-marine Saline and Alkaline > Saline ... | reverse complement strand
CGCTAGTGACCTTGAGCAGAATATTTCTCGAGAGAGAACCAAAGTAGAGGCGATTGAATAACGCCAAGGTGATTACTATACTATTAGTCTTTTGGATTCGATTGTGACCTTTGATTGAAGGCTTTGATTTAAGTTACTCTGGATCATTCGAGATCAAAAAGTTAAATTTAATTCTAGAAATCCCTTTCGAAAGCCATTCATCATGGAACGAATCCACTCCTCGAAGATACTTCGAAACACGATTTTACCGAAACGGGTATCGACCTCGGATCTGTTTCTTCTATACGGTATGGACTTTCAATCAAAAGGGACTTGTCTGCTTGACTTGAAAAATTGAAGATGAGAAGGACAGAATCTGATGAAGAAATTGTTGATTTCTGACTCCACCGAAGTCTCCAAACAACAGTCTCGACAGTCTTTAGCAAAGTACGATTACAAAGATTCGAAGGCAGTTAATTCTGTAACAAAAGCAACCCAACTGGTTGCTTTTTTTTTTGTTATCTTTTTGGCAAAATTAAGTACTATGGACGTAACTGTAAAATTTTGGGAGGTGCTGGGCAGTCACTGGATCGCGCTATTTAATTGATATTAGAGTGATTTTTGAATTCCTAGTGGATTTGTGGGTTATTCCAAGGTCGGCGAGAACTCCCGCGGAAAGAAATTGGACAAATTCCCTATGCCTCTTGGTGAAATGGAAGCCATTGTTGCTGACTCATGCCCACTTGGATCACATAAGGTTAGTTTGCCTCGAATCGTGAAACAAGCGATTTCAAAGGACCGACTATTGTACCGAAGCAACTTGCGAGCTGCAAAAAATCCTAATTAATTGGATTCCGGAAAATTACAGGAAGAAGAAGCTGAGTATGCAAAAGAAAGGGCTATTCACGTCATGACGACCCTCAGCCACTATATGACTTCAGGAAGATTGCTGAGCAGTTTTCACCTATGCTTTGTTAACAAAAACCATATTGTAAAGCTTTTCCATCACGAATTCAATTGAAGTTACTTTTAACCATGCTGGCCAGATTTTGGGTTGCATCCATGTTATAATAAAGATCAAGGGAGATCTCAGACCAAAAACACTGGTTTTTTCAGGAGATCTAGGAAGGCTACCATGACCGATTCTCTTTCCTCCTACATTGATCCCGAAAAGCTGGAGGTCATTTGGATCCGAGTCCACCTATGGAGATCGCATTCAACCACCTGTTAGACCTTCTGAAAACTGGCTTCAGCAATTAGACACATTTAATAGAGGTGCTTAGTGATTATTCCTCATGTTTCTTGTAGGGAAGAACTCAAATTGGTGATGTATTATTTATTCCAACTGATGGAGAAAGGAAATCCCGAAAGTGCCAATTTTCCTAGATTCTCCAATGGCTATCAATGCCACAAAGCTTTACCAAGATTTTCACCAAGAATCAAAATAAATGCTGTTTTTTTCTAGAGGAATCGGATAATCATCCTTTTAAACACCCACAGCTTTCATTATTACCAAAAAAACAGGAGCCATCCCAAAATCCTTAAATGGGCTTCAGAGGAAAATGCAAATATCCTCTCCGGCCCAGTGGTATGGCAACCGGGAACGAGTGGTTCATTCATTTAAATAATCGCTTGCCGCTCATGAAAGAGGAACGGGGTGATTTTCGTTGCGTTCAAGCTGAAGCGACCCGAGGGAAGAAGGTTAGTAGACGGTTGAGCCTCAAATCAGATTTATGGAAATGCTGTCCAGGTAAAAGCCAAAATCTGATAGTGTAGGGGATGGGCTTTCGCCCATGCAGATCAAGACGAAACTTTATGGAATGGGCTGGAATTGGGGGGGTTACTAAGAAAAACAAAACTTGCATTTGTCGTTCACGGAGAAAGAGGCATCTGCCTGTATTAGCCAAAAAGCTCCATGACGAACTAGGTTGGAATACAATAATTTCCAAATTATTTTTGGAGTCAGTTATACTTTTCGGAAACATATTGAAAATCTATTTATCTTCCCACTTATACCTAACTGTCGAACCTTTTGGTCCACTGTATTGTTCACCAATGCAAATTTTTTTCAAAAAATTTGGGAAAAAAGGGGGCTTTGAAGATCAAGGTTAAGTGGGAAAGGTAACTTGGCATAGAAGAAAATTTCAAATTGCCAAGCATTAAATCTGAAGATCAAAAATCTAATCCTTCCTGAGCGGACCCAAAGCAATCCTTCATAGTTCGCAGTGATTAAAGTTTAACCCCGTTGTAAAATTTGGCAGACGCCCAGGACTAGAGATGGACTATTCCAATCTATAGCTGGTAATCCTATTGCCGAAGTGACTAGTGACGAAAACGGAGATTATCCTTATCCTTCCTGTAGGTAAATATTCTTCTGTTTACTGTAGAAGAGGATGGCTTATTTGCCAATAGCTTGATGGAAATGGAACATGAACCCCTTAATATCAAAAAAGGGGAATGGGTAAACCCGGAATCTGGTTGAATTAATTACAAAGCTTATTTTAAAAAGAAATCTTTTTGTACACACATCTTTCATTGATTTATAAGCACCGAAACACCATAAAAACCAAACACTCCTAAAAATATTTTACTTTTTTTCACTCCCATGCAACCATTTTTCCAAGGCCTCGCATCTACCTATTGAAAACAAAAGCAATGTTCAGCAGAACTAATTTTTCTACAGAGTCAGGTTTAATACAGGGTGGCCTTCGAGTGCGAAACGGGCTGCACAGCGGCACCGTATGATACCTACTCGGGGGAAATTTCTGGCGACTGCAATCCGATATTAAAAGATCGGGGAACATTGCAGAAGATGTGATGACGAGGCTTTCATGAAGATTTTGATAAAGCGTCACAGTTACCAAGTACTGGGCAGTTTCGAAGTTGGATGAAATGCGGATCACGTCACACAGGCACTAATGACGCTAGAAGTCACCGTCATCTTGATGATGGAGATTAATGTGGAAAATGAACTGACTTTAAAGATTCCATTCTACGAACTCAATCATCTTTGAAGTAGCAGGATCTAAGAGGAAATGTCGAAAGTCCTTCCCGGTAGGATGACCGCGACAGTATTCAACCTCTTCGCAATTGAAGGGTATTTCTCACCAAGAAATTGCTGATCTACTCGGAATTACCAGAGAGTAACTTCTAAAAGTCCCAACTCATCGGGCTCGGAAATACTTGAAAGAAAAAAAATTTGCCAGTCAAAACATTACTAAAAAGACAATCAATGGCTATAAAAAATTAAGGCTAATCTGGCATTCAGTTTTTCATGGAAAAAAACTAAGCCAAGATAGCATCAAACCAAAGCAAAACTAGCCTGGGCAGGCGACTGGAAAGCCAGCTTCCTCAGCAAGAGAAAAAAACGGGACTCCTTTCATCTGGTGGTCGGGTGGCAAGCTTCTGTTGCCAGCACTTCTTGTAGCAGGATATTTTGCTTTTACTCTTTCTTCTAACCCAACTGTAGAACCAATATAGCTCTTACAGAAGGAAACCAGATGGAGAAGTAATCGAACAAACTGAGGAAAACTCCAATTGCAACTATTCAGGAATCCAAACTCAACCGAAGAAAAAAATTAGTGGTCCAACAAAAAAAGAATACTAAACAACTAATTACAACTACCCAGAAACCAGCTTCCATTAAGGTTTAATTTCTCCAGCCAGCAAATTGGATCGCTGTAGCAGAAGATATTAAGCCTGAGTGTGAAGAAATCCAAGATTCGTAAAATTTGAGGCCAGTCTTGTCGTAGAAGAAAACCCAATCTTCCAACCATGAAGCTTTCCTAATCTGCAAGTCATGAGACTGTAGCTAAGGCAGGAACCAGCAAAAGTAGAGGAGCCAAAACTATCGAGTAAAAAATCTACTCAGATTGGCTTAGCAAGAAGACAAGACCTGGGATCGGAGGCTCAACAAAAAAAGTAGAACAAAGTCGAAGGATTACTCGAAAAGAGATCAAAGGCTTTGCAGACCTGCAGATGCAAAAAAAACAATCTCTACCGCCTTGCTCACCCCAAAAAGAAAAAAGCGGCTGAAAAGCCATAAACCAAACCTTACCCACAAGCCTTAAAAGAAATAGGGCATGAAAAAATACCTTGCTTATTGCTTTGCCTAAGTTGGCAATCGTACAGATTCGGATTGCATCCAATGATATGCCTGCACTGATTCACAAAATAAAAACTCAGATTCCGTCATCGTGGAATTCGGGAAATCAGAAAAGTAGTTATCATCGTTCAACAACAAAGAAGACTTCGAAAAATTGAAGCAATGAACATTAATGAATTATTCCGCGCAGGCTGACTTGAAGCAAAACGGGTGAAAAGGGTGAATTAACCATCGTTCAGATTCAGAAGGAAAGACGGCACCTCTAAGGATATCGTCAGACCTGAACGGGACGGATGAAACTGAAGTTTATATCGGAGGAATTCCGCGTATTCGTAGACGAAACGGTAAAACACCAAAGTTAAAATCGAGTCAGCCTGAGAAGAAAATCCGACCCCCTTTCCGGACCTTTTGTCAACATAATCTGGAGTGAATAACTACTTGTGAATGCAGATGGGGAATTCCCTCTCTGACAATCCTTATGCCAGTCTAAAAGCGGGAAGTTGGAATGTGGGTCTAATTGGATGGCTGCACAGCGAATCTCTAAGGGCTTTATTTGGGACTTCGGAATTGGATTCCAAATCAATTAATTTCAAATTTGAAAACCGTGATTTCCAGGGCATGTCAGAGGTGACAATTAAATTGAGTTTGCGCAAAGAAATGATGGTAGAGGGCATTCAGAGTAAGTTCTGCCTTCCGTACGTCACTGCCATGACAATGCTTGGAATTACGACTTCGGCAAAATGAATTGACAATGGAAAGGAATGGGCTTCGATAGCAATAGCCCTTAGTGCTGGAATCCGTCTTGGCGTCAAATCCAAGTATGTATTATCGCGAAAACTTGATGGCTCAGGCCGCAAGAAAGACAAGCAAAATACCGGGCATGTACCTACAAAACTCCGCTACGGACTCGTGAGAAGTCGGCGTCGGAGCGCGTGACTTTCTCTCTTACCACGATTATGAATCAATTATTCCAAGAAGAAAAAAGGTCCAGAACTACATCCGATTCACCTTTGGATTGTAATTCTAAAAAACAATTGCGAGGGCTAAAACCTTCATCCTTTTTTTGAAAACTTAAACCAACATACATGAATCGATATTATCTTTACAGCCATCTTTTTCTAAGGCCTTGGCTCCTTTGACTGCACAAAAACTCTGACAGTACCGAAGTGAAAGAAAAAGAAGGTCTATTACCATTTTTGCAATACCTAGTACATGAAAAAATATGAAGATGGACTAGCCTTAGAAATGGAGCTAAAGACTATACAACTAATTAATTCAGTCACAAGCAATCCAAATTCTCATCTATATGGAAGTAGATCTTGGACTGAAATCTCTGGACACGACGACAATGCACCTCATAGTAAAGCCTTGGGCTCTTGGGAACGTCTCAATCTGAATATGCGTTAGAACCTACAAGCGGCGAAAGAATTTCCATCTGAAAACTGGCCTGGAGTAAGCGGTATAATTTCAAACTGAAGACACCAATCTGATCGCAATCAAACGTATACAAAGGAATCTCATTCGAAGTTTTTTGGAGGCGAAGGAACAAGTCCCAAATATCTGCATCCTATGCAAATGTTGGACTTTGGTTCCCAACGCTTGTTGACCAATGATGGAAAGCTTCGACGAATCGGTGGATAATGCTGGTCTGCGTCTCGTGGCAAGGAAAATTCCGCTCGATGACGCCAGTGGAGACTAGGGCAAAAGATTTATGAGAAATCTAATATGTTAGCGCTTCTAAACGTCCGTTATGGAGTGTTCGAGCAGAAATTTGGAGTGAATGATTTCAACCTCTTTTAAATTAATGACCTCAATGAAGTATTTGAACAGGGGAAAAGGGCCTAAACTTAACGCGATCAGCTTTGGACTGATCTTTATGATAATCAACAACTATTGAAAAACTTGACCAAAATTTTTACGCTAAGCTTAGTCTTACTTCTCGTAGCAACATTGAGCTACGCTCAGAATGTCATCGTCGATTGGAAATAATCCTACGCTTAATATCAAGTCAGTCGAAGTCCAATGGCCGGCTGGCTGGATGTAACTTATGAAGGGAGGCTCCAGCTCAGAGGTTAAAGTTAGCAGGCCTATCTGGAGTCCAATTGAAACCAATCAAGAATCGTATTTGGGACTTTGGGTGACGTCCTGAAAATTCTCTACGAGCGAAACTAGTAAACATAGCTTTGGATAACAAATAGCAAAGGCCAGTTATCAAAGAGTCACTGGTCCGAGAGAAGTTGCGCTTCAACTTCGGAATAGCTCAGGTTATTATTGTTAAATAATGTTTCCAATATTGAAACGGTTTTTTGAAAGTATCCTTCAGGAAAGATCAAGTGCTTCTCGATTCAATGGAAATCTGGATATTCAGGCCTCTTTCTGGTTCTTGAAATGATGAGTAAAAAGGAATGTCATCGCAGGAGTCACCAGTGAAAATGCTGATACTTCAAATTTGTGACTGGTAATGTTTCAATTTACAAATCTACCAGTGGCTCGCTGGATGCTTGAAAAATGTAGTGGCGAAATTGATGTCACTTTGACTTCCGGCAATGCGCCGATTAAACTAAATCGGAACCTAAGGCTCGCTGAGATCACCTCGGGGAAATATCAAAGCTTGAGAATGCCGGCTTGGGTGACAACACTCTTTTCTCCGGCACTTCAGGGGCTCCTTCAAAGTTCAGACCACCTTCTGCTTAAAGGCTTATAACTTTTCGCGTAAAAGCTTCTTCCAGGAAAGTCAAATGGTAATGTCAGCACGGGGCATATCGTTGGAAATGAACAACGGCTTCTGGTCCTTGGGTGAAGGGAAATATTTCTTCAGGAAACATTACAATCGAAAACTAACAAAACCACAGCACTATTAAATTCGAAAACGCAGGTTGAATCAACCTGCCGTTTTTTATGATTTTTTTTTACCACAAAGCGAATTCCAGTGTGTTCGCTAATTAGTTACAAGAAATCAAATCGGTTCATCCCTACCTTGCGGTAGGTAAATCTTTGGAATTAGGTTATTTCTGTGTTCCTAATATTTAAAAAAAAGGACTCTACTGCATTAGTAATTTCAACCAAAAACTCACAAAAGCAGTATTACGTGTCAGGCATCGGTCAATTGAACACCGTCATACTTTCATTCTAGTCTGTCTGGAAGCTAGTCGAAATTTGCTCTTTTTGTTCCTTGTCAGTTGAGCATTTTGCTGATCGATCTGGGTAGGTTTTGCTACTCGAAAAGAAATTTAACTTCACTGCCGAAAATCACGATGAAATCGCATTTTCAAAAAGAGTATCCCGCAGAAACTAATAAAAGATAAAAATAGTAGTACGTTAACGTTCTTTATGTAGCGTGGTATAAGCCCTGAGCTAGGATCAGCTCATCTGTCAGAAAAGCTAGATTTGATTCGCTTGCGAAAAAGCAGAACGTGAACCAGCAAGTCCAATCCCAAATTCCATCAAAAATTCTGCTCGACTATACCCGGATTTCTTGGAAGATCCCCAATTGAGATTTCGCAGAATTATGATAGAGATAAATCATCCAAAATCGCAAAACTACCGCCATCAAGGACCAAAATCAATGTTCCGTTGCTCTTATATAATCGGGACGTAAATTCTAATCCTTCCAATATTCTTAAGTTTATTTTTCTATGGCCACTTTGCTATCGTTGGCTTATCGAACATGCCAACCGAACAAACCTTCGCAGTTTAAAAAAAAACCTAAAAGGTAGCTACTGCCAAACTGCCCCATGCGGACTACTCTATTCTCACCTTTGACATCACACTTCACCGGTTCTAGAAACGCAGCAAAAGCACATATCCTGCCGCGATTCTTTTCACTTAGACCAGCATCCTTCAGCCATTTCACTTCTCCACTAATCAGCTTTCCACGACAAGCGGTTGCAAAAGCCCCAACTTTGCAGCTATAAGGCCATATTTCAGGTCTTGGGCGAGACCCGATTCAAAGAATAGTTTTGCTGGAGCAAACTGTGATTAAATGTTCTTCTCTCTAAGCTCAAACGGTTACCTCACGAGTCAATGCTCCCATAATCACCACTTGCAGGCAGCTTCATGTGCCTTTATCAGCGCAGCCGAAGTTAGAAACTTTCCGATGGATTTATCTTTGGCCACGCCGAATTGGACCCAGCACTTCAAGTGTTGATTCCATAAATTCGCTCCGGACCCACAGATTGAAATATTCGGTTACAAAAAAATCGGTTTTCATTCTGCGCCTTTGTTACCAAAGGCTGAATAGTTTCTGTTGGTCAATCTTACCCCTTAATCCAGTCCAAGAAATCAGAGGGCTGACTCCAAATTGTGAAGCACGTGAAGTTCTTTCAGGTTTGCGACACTCAGCTTTTCTAATTTCCTTTGTGAAAATAATTTGGCGCCTCATTTCTGCTACAATTAGAGCAAATTCACTTTTGACTGTCGGCTCATTGACCAAGAGATTTCAAAATCCCATGATTGGGGTAATCCACATTCCTCCAGCTTACCAAGAAAAATGGAAACGTTGATTTTTAGGAATGAAAAATCAGCGTAAAAATTCGCCCATTGGGCCACATATTGATGGTTTTTACCTGCGGAAGATTTTTTCATGAGAAATTCGGAAAATAGTCCTCCGTCTACCGTTTCACTGAGACCCAGGATAGGAATCTACAAAAGGGAAGTACAAAGACTATATGATCGACGTTGTTCTTTTCCCTCAAAGTCAAAGAATCACAGTCAAAAAACTGTCCTGGCTTTATTCTTAAAATGGCTCCGGCTGCTCCAAATACAAGAGTCACTGTACTGCTGTTTCTTTGACTACCTCCCTCACTTTCAGTGGTAAATACGAATTGGGTTTTTACCTCCTCCTTCTTTTTCTTGAATAAATTAAACATTCGGAATCTGAGCTTTATTCTTTTTTAAAATCTTTTACAAAAATTTAACGCCCAAGTTGACATAATCGGGTTTTGGGACTTAATTATTGATATGATTAACTACCGGAAGTCCAAGGTGGTTCGGAATTTTTCGGTTAAAAATCCTATTAATTGAATTTTCAACCCAAGTTTTTGCCTTCAAAAAATTAACTTTTGAACATCCTGAAACCCAATAGAACCAATCAAATGGAATTAAAATGCACTGACCGCGGGTCACTTCTGTAGACGGTCGATACGCTGGCAAAAACTGCCCCACTTGGCGCTTAAATTTTCTGAGTTGCCTTGATCAAATTACCGAGTGCAAGTGGAAGTGGGAGTACTTTTGTGGCCTTGTGCGAGCTGCCACTTCCTCAGCTCAGAGGTGTTTTATCATTCACTTTTCCTTTACACTTCGATCGTGGGGTAACTGATTTTTCTTTGGATGATGCTTCAAAAATCAAAGACACTGAAAAGGTAGAATCACGATTCGAAAAGTGAGTATTTCCTGAAAGAAAAATTTGAGTTTACTGGGTTGTGATGCTTTAAAGGATTGATCCATTTTGGTCTATTAGCCTACAGGACATCAATAATACAGCAACCCATGATGTTGATGAAAACAGGTCTTCTGAAGAGATTTTCCCCGGGTCATCAGGAAAGTGATGGGAGATCTTGCAATGTCTTGTGAAGGATTGAAACATGCCCCAATGCTGCAAAAAAACCCATGGACAGCCGCATCCTACTCGTCTAGGGAAGAAATTAATGTGTTCGTAGCTCGCCTAAAAGGTCAGATGGAATTACTGGAGCAAGTTCCATTCGCTGCAAAGTTGGTTGGTGCCACCGGAATATGAAAACGCCCATCACGTAGCTTATTCCAAAGTATTGATTGAATGGTTTCGCTTTCAATTTTGTTGGGAACCATACTTGGGTCTGTGAGAGAAGCTTTACCCGGACGACCTCAGATTGAGCTTACGATAATTATGGCAAGGCAATTTTTTGATGGTTTTTTAAAACGAATCAATACATTTTGCGTAGGACCTTTCGAAAGACGGTTTGGCCAGTAGTGTCGATGAGTTATTTCAACAAAAAATCAAGGAGGTGAAATCGGTTCTTCGCCATTGCCACATAAAAGTTCAATTCCTATCGACTTCGAAAATGCTGAGGAATCTTGGTGATTGCAATGCTTTATGGAGCATTTAGCAGCAAACTCCCAATCTCCAGAACTACAGCGCGATTTGACAAGATAGTACAGTTTCCTCCGGATCATTCGGAGTTCCACTTAGCCATATCGTGATTTCATGAGAATCGTCAAGAAAGGCACTTGGTAAATTGGAAACTCAACGAAGCTGCAATCCATGCAGACCTAGGAAGATAACTGGGCGGTAGTAGCAGAAGCAATTTCAGACGAGTTTTTTGAGGAAGAGAGGCATTTCCAAAGCCTATGAAAGCACTGAAAGATCTTCACCCGAACCAACACTAAAATCCACAGGCAGGAATCGATCGCTACCTTTATTTTCAGGATTGGCCAGTTCTGATGCCATCGAAAGAAGAAGCTTCGCAAGATTTTACGGCCTTGGAATTATTACGGGAATTTAAAAGTACGCCCGAGGAAACGTTACTATTCTGCAAACCCACGGCAACCGTTCGTGTCTCCACGCAACCGTTCGTGTTCTCCACGAAAAACGGTTTGTAAAAATGAAATAGAACGTGAGTGGAGGGACCAACTCACCGTACCCGCATCGAAATCCAAAAATTATCCTACCTTGTCTCATAGAAATCGGTGTGTAAAATGAAATTAAACGTTGAGTGGGAGGACACTCACGTCGGGGCATCGTCATCTTACCCAATTGGGAAATTCTGTTCTCCATCGTCCCCGTCTTCTCCGGCCCTCGTTCGTGGTCCTCCTTCGTGTCCCTCGTCTAATCCGGGCGTCAGTTCGTGTCCCCCACGAAACGACTTATAAGGTGAAATAGAACGTGAGTGGAGATTATTTCCACGTCGGCATCCAGCATGAACACCCACCATTCGGAAACGTGAGTGAAGACACTTCACGGGTTCGGGGCCTTCATTAATTTTTAACCATTGGTTATTCTCTTCGCCATTGTTCCGTGGTTTCTTCACGAACGATAAAATCGATAGTTTAACCTATCCGTTTCGCCTTATATGACTTAAAAAAAATCCAAAAATTATTTCCATTACCTGTCCCTTCATTTAGGAAAATTGTAAGAAAGAAAAAAGGGATAATCTAAGGGGTCAATTAGGAAGCATCCATTTTTTCCTTAACATTGGTTATTTATGGGATATAATCGAGGGTTTTTGAATAAAATTTTGATTTTTTAGGGCGTTTTAAATAAACTTTCAATTCCCTTAAGGAGTTTTTCCCCTTTTTTCCCAGAAAAAAAAAAAATTCATTTAAAAAGAAATTTATTGGGCCTTTATTTTTCCTTTCCCTCTGTGTACTGTT
>Ga0163217_1050500_pt1 | contig 11431 bp, 5 predicted proteins | sample SynspAceP_FD_185933 | JGI IMG/M metagenome (GOLD analysis project Ga0163217, IMG submission 185933) | Saline lake microbial communities from Ace Lake in Antarctica - Synechococcus sp. Ace-P (PacBio error correction) | ecosystem: Environmental > Aquatic > Non-marine Saline and Alkaline > Saline ... | reverse complement strand
CTGCTCTCACCAAAACGCGCATGGTATGTCATTGGTTGAATTAAGTAGTAACAAATGCGAGCATCGCCAGGGCGAATTAAAGGTTTGCCCTTGTTGGCGCTTTCCAAACGCTTCATTTGCTCTTTACCATTCAATTGTGGCCAAATATTCAGGGGATTTGGCTTTTCGCTCATGGTTTCACCTAACCAGTTTGCCAATAGGTCGGCTGATTGATTAAGCGAGTAAGTTCTGCCTGAAATAAGCAAATATCGTCTGAATGACATTTGCGCGTTGTGCTCTCGTTACCCGTTTCTGTGCCGCAAAAACGATCTTTTACATTGACTGTTTCGCATAACTTAATCTCGAACGGCCAGTTAATGAATCTTGCAAAGCTTAGGCGCACGGAAACCGGATGGAGTAAGTCATGCAATTTTTCATTCATCATAGCGGCGGCCTTTTTTGTGGGCAAATTAGGGGTAAATATAAAATATCGCCTGCTTCAAGCGCAACCCAGTCCATGTCTGGGGTGGGCGTTGAAAATTTATCTAAAATTATTGTAAGGAAAATATCTGAAATAGCGGTATCTGGTAACTCTCCGGTGCGAGTTACTGCCAGCGGCGCTTCCCAGCCACTGCGCTTAAGAAAACATCGTATTGATCATTAGTGAGGGCCAACACTGGCCGGCCTTCGTGCGTAGCTGACCATTACATTCGTCTAAACGCCAGTTGGTTAAAATTGAAATTGTTACTTTTAGTGTCTGGATTTCCAGGGAACCAATGATCGACCGCTTGAAACATGTAGTGTCCACTCTTTTTCAGGTAAGTTGCAAAGTACTTTTCATCGAATGGGCCTTGTTGTGTTTCCCACGGTGTTTTCCATTTTCGATAACAATACGAGACTCGACTTCTTTCTTCCATCGCCATGCCTGCCAGTTCATCGCTATCCAGTGGCCACGTTAAAATTCTACCAGACCAGCACGAATGAGGCAAGTGGTTTTTTGGCCGAGTTAACTCATTCAAAAAGGTTTTGCGCTGTCATGCCGCAAGAATCGTTAAAGGCGTCGTTAGATCTGTCATAGGTGGCTCACGAAAATAAAAAAAATTAGGTTTGGAATACAAGACAAAAAAGAGCCGATAATCGGCTCTTTTTGTGGTTTCTTAAAAAGCTAAATTCAGTTACGGATAGCTTTCGCCATTGTGCAATGGCATTACCAATATTAAGTGCCTGGTTGTTAATGCTATTTAGTTTCTGCTTTTGCTTGATTCAGCATGTCTAAGGCGTCTCAAAACAAGCTTCAATCGTCGCTTGGTCGAATCGTACGGCCACGAGTTAACTCTTTTTTGTTTTTTCTATGGGAGAACTCAATTGCCATTAGCGAACCATTACCGTTTGAATGGTTCAGCCAACACTTCCCATGCAGCCGTCCAAGTCGCGTTTAGACGAGGCGCGTTGATTTCAAGGTTTGCTGATGCCTTTTAGCGTGGATTGGTAGCAATTAAACATGTGTGCCAAGCCAACACCTAGCGTTACGCAAATACACGTTGAATCCGTTAAGTCGCGCTTCCAGCGGTAAATGGCAAACTTCGAACGCTAAGATGGCCCATTGATGGCGTTTTGAATGCCCAAGTTTACCTTCGGAGTTTTCGAGTCGATCGGGTTAACCTTGTGTGGCATAGTTGATGAAACCAATTTTCACTGCCAATTCGTTTCTGTTGAAGAGCCCATAGGAATATAGCCCCAAACATCTCGGGTCGAAGGTCGAAGAAGAATGGTGTTGAAACGGAACACATTAGCCATCGAATAATTCTGCGATTGTAATCGTGTGGCTCTATGTGTATGGGTTCCAAGTCAAAACCAAGAGACGTCACGAACGCTTTCGGCGTGAGCTTGGCCAATCGACCGCGCGCATAAGCGGAAAGGTGAGCGTTGATAGCTTTACCAACGCGCCGCTTATCTCTTGCCTTAAAATTCAAATTATTTTTCAATTTTTGTGTCAGCTGGCGAAACTAAGACGAGCTGCCACGTTTGGCCATTTCTTTGCCTACCGTTGCAAGGAGAGGCGGTTTGTCCGTGTGTGCGAGACAACATAGGTTGTTCCGGGCTAATCGCAAGGTTTGAATGGCTGTAATAAATATTTTCAGTTCTGGAACAATTGCCTTCTTCCAGCGGCTTCACGAAGCATTGTAATCCGTGAGATAGGTTGTTGATGTCTTCTGACGTACAAAGCAAAGTGTACAAATTCATAGGACAGCCGCCAATTCTACGTTGTCAGCCCATTTTTATTTTTAATTAAAAATATTTTCAACGGATTTGACATCGTGATTGGTGTTTTTCTCAATGTCTTTAATGGATTGAGCATCGGCTTCGCTGAAGTTGTTTGCCAATTGATCCAGAAAGCGCTCGCTTCATTGCTCAATGCTGGAACTTCGGATTGGTTTTGTGGGTGCTTAGCAAGCGCCTGTTAGCCAGCGAAACTTCGACTTATGGACTCGCCATACGAGCAAACCGTACTTCGCTTCAACAGACGACGTAATGACGTATCCGTTTTCGAATCCGTAACGACCGGTCGATAGGGGAAAATTCCATTTAAGCTAGTTAGTTCCATTGCAGATAAACGCCTCGAAACATGTTTTTCAGGGAGCGGCTATTATAGGCAAAAGGGCTGAGGTAATAAGGGATTCGGGAACTGATTCGACATAAAAAAGCCCGGTGCCATAAATTAATTAAAATATTTAAGGGCATCCGGGCTTGGTTTTTACAAAGATCTTTTAATTTATAGAGACGCTAAGCTTGGTTTTGAAGGTGTACTTGGACGCCTTTATCATTAGTCACTTCTTCAAGATTAATTGATAATAAAACAGATTTTAAACAGCAGGCTTGCCTTGTGTTACCGCAGCCAGGTTCAAGTAACGATGGCGTTTCTTCGCTGGCTAACACTTTTGCCAAAGGTGCAAATTTAGTAGCAAGCTCGCCATTTCTCTGCTTTGCAGTAGCCCAATTTCTTGAGCAGTACAGAGCTAAGTAGAAAAATGGCTACCACGGTTGTCGATTTCCCCAGACTTACGAGAAGCGAGACTTGTTGTGCTAATAATTTACCGGTGCTTTGTCTAGGCACCTTAGCAAGGATAATGGCTTTCTCGTTGTTGTGCTTGATACCAGCTCTTCAAAAAGGACACAGCACGGCAGGAATTTCACTAGTGAATCCCACGAAGGATGGCTTTTCTTCCATAAGTGTTTGAACGTGCTTAGGAGCAGAACGCCAGCGCCCGTTTCATACATGCCGCCACCTCAAAGCATTGAACGATAGAGAGCATTTTTCGCAGAGGTAACCTAATTCCCAAAATTAGGAATAAATCCGTTAGGTAGTCACGAAGAATGTTACTGTCACTGAAAATAGTGTCTTCGCCACGAATGATGCGCTCCATAGAGGAAACGAATCGCTCGTTGTAAAGACATGATACGAATGTCTAGACCACCTTGTGTCGTGGTCTTTTAGATATGTTTCCCTTATGCGAAGCTGATTATCGTGAGGACGATTTCATCCAACCAAAAAACAGCAGGTGTATCAGACTGGCGAGCACGAGTAAAACGCCCAATTCACCAATCTCGGATTGGAGCATCTTTCGTTTTGGCATGCGCGCCAGATATCGCCTTTTTCAACGACGTGTTGCTACAATATTTTGCCCGATTAGCATCAACAATACGCATCCGTTAGGCCGGCGGCTTGCAATTCAAAAAAACAGTTTTATCATGAGAGCCGTATTCTTCTGCTTTTTTGCGGGCCATTTTAGGCCAACGTTGGACCGTTAACCCATAGTGGACTGAGGTTGAACGCGCCATTGGTTTTACAAAAATTAATCGTTTCTTGGTAAATCGAGCGTAATGCTGTCTGGAATAACGGCTTTAGCGTCATGTGCTTTACCGTCACGTCCCCACAATTTTACCCAGAGTTACGAATCATTGCTGGCATAGACGGCATCACAATAAACGTCACTTGCACGTGTTAGGTTAGTGATGCCTTTGTCTCTGAATCAACCATGGCTAATTTGGACGAGTATCGTAGCAAAGCTTGGAATGGCTTGTTTGATTTCTTCTTTGTTTCGCTTCTGTAAGTGTTTGATCTTATCGTAAACACTGCCATAGACCGTTGTTAGGTTTCACCCGATTTCTTTAAAACAATTCACTGTATTTTTCGAAACGTTCTGTTGTAGAAAACTGTGACAGCGTTGGGCCAAATTACGATTGGGTGTGAACACTTTCATTCAGGTTGCTTTTAAGGTGCACAGACCCACATGATTGTTGTCTTTTTTCGCTTCTTGTAGGGATGCTTCGGAAGAAAGCGCGAAGCTTGCGCAAGCTGATGTCATGGCTGTCTAGTATTTCACCTGCGCAGAAGTGGAAGTGGATTTCTTCACTTCAATTTGAACCCGTCCTTTTTCCAACGATTCAATCTTAAAACCAGTTTGAGCAGAATCCATCTGTTACGACTGTTCAGAAGAGTAAAAATCACCATCGCGGCATATTAGTCGGCGTGAGATGTTGATGTTTTGCTCCATTACCCATTGAGTGAGGGTTTTTACGAGCGAAGCCTTTTAACGGCGGCAGGAGCGGCGTTCGTCAGAGTTACCCTTGGCGTAGAACAGGGTTTACGCGCTGCCCAATACTTTAGAGTAACGCGCTAATATGTCTTTTTCAGGCGTCAGTTTGTGGCATTTTCTGGGTTAGGTTCAGGAAGGTTCGTAGCCCTTGTGCTTTAAGCTTCTTTGATGCCGCATTTACAGTATGTAGGCAAAGAAGCACTGATGTTAGGGTTTTTACAATATTAAGGCTTCAGGGAGAGGCGGTTAAGTCGCCTAAGGAATTTCAAACCATCTCCGCTTGCTTATCTGCAGGCATAGGTCGAAAAAAGAAGAAATAATACGGCTCGCCCAAAGAAATGTCAGTCAGTTTAAGTTCGATGTTCTGCTTCTTGCGAAAGGCCAAGATAGGAAGCAAAAACGCTGTAGCAAGTGCTGGTGCTCATCGGTTAACGTGTAGTTAAATGGTTTGTTTCGAATGTAGGTTCCCCTACGTTTTAGACTGTTTTATATTTAGCCTGTTGAATCTAAGATGGCTTTTAGCGCCATCTTCTATTTTAATTTTTAACAGAAAACCGAGTTACAGGTTAAAATTTGCTCAATATAGTACCTAAAAAACGCGGCTAGAGATATCGGTCTATTGTATACTCGAATTGATTTCAGTTATTCAATACCCAGACACAAAAACTGCTTATTCTATTTTTTCGCCTCTATTTTTAAATTAGGCATAAAAAAAAAGACCCGATGGGTCTTTTAAGTACTAACTGCGAGGACTCTAAAGCATTCAGTTAATGGCTTTTCTTTTTAAATATTCAAATTGCCAGCGTTTACCACCAAGTTGGTCGCCTAACATCGCCGGCTCGAATTACCAGACATTAGTATGGCTCGAAAACTTGGTTGGGCCCAACCTGTGGCTGCTGGTAAGAACCGACTGTCGCCATGTACTTGAATACGAAATGACAGTTTGCATCAATGATCTTGTACATGCCTGAGATCGAAGCGAGCATGTTTTCATGTAATACGCTGTCGTAATGTTTGCTTTCTTTTGCTCGATTGAGCAATTTTTTGACCAATAACAGGCAGCATATCGGGTGTTTTAGAGAGTTTTATGTTCCAAGATGGATCAGGGCTAAGGGTGTATCTGAGTGTGTCAGGGTTAACACTGCTTGCGTTCTTTGCCTAGGGCTTGCTCGAGAGATTTCCTATCCTAGGCTAGATTGGCTCTTGACAATCCCATTGGCGCCCTAAACATCTTCGGTAGAGGCGGCATTAACCATTAAAAATTACTGGTCCAACATTCGCTGTAGGCTGGCGTTATCTACTTGCCCTGTTTTTGCCAAAAAAGACACCAATTCTGCCGCTTGAAAAACAGCGGATAGGGCGATGGTTTTGCTTTTTTCTCTATACTCACGTATTTTTCTCTCAATTACTTAGGGGTGATAGGGATTCTGGAGAAATATATTTTATTAAAAAGCAACGTTTGATGATCCGCCGCAAGGCAGAGGTCGTTCTTAGGTAAAAAACCACGGATTGAACCCGGTGTGATGGCGGCGTTGTGGTTCGACAAAAGACACTTCAACCGACCATTCAGCCAATTCATTAATCGTACAGTCTTTTTTGATCTGGCTGACGATAGCGACACTTTGCTTACATGTTAGAGGGAGTGTTGGGTTTTTTTCTTGGGCAAACCCAATCAAAATTATCGGCAATTAAATGGTTCTTAATAACGACTCATTGTTGTCGCCCTGGTTTGGTAACGATTAACACATTCCGTTCTAAATCTTTTTCACCCACATACCAAGATCATCAGAGATTTAGCAACCGCCATGCCTAACCTTGGCGTTGGACCAATTGTGTGATACATCAAACCATGGTGGCGAGCGATTTTGTCGGCCTTCCAGGTCTCAATGTTTACCTGGTTGTGCTGGTAGATATTGTTCTATAGAAATCTTGAAGCGACGCTTCACCGATAAAACAAATACCGGTACTGTCTTTTTTGTTGTGAGTGATTAAGGCCCAAATTCTTCAGCTAAGCTGGCGGACTTTCTGTTTATTTCCAGTTCTCCACCGGAAGAGTGTTTTTTGCTACTTGATCATTTTACCCACAGCGGATATAAAAAATAACTATTGATCTTTGTTGCCATTCTAAGCCTTTCAGAGAAGCGGCTCGCCGTCTTTCCCACGACGAAACGTAATGGCCCCGTTGCGAGAATCAGCGTTTCAGTGCCACAGCGTACTCTTAGGGAACGCTTTAAATTGATTTCTTTGTTACACAGAATATCTGGATTAGGGGTTCCGCCTGCTTTGTATATCTTTCTAAAAAAATGTATCGAAATTTACATTGTCCAGTATTCTGATGCAAAGTTTTGCGGTATGAAGTTTTATCCCCAATTTGTCCGACACGGCTTGAGCTGTCGCAAGGTCAATCTATTGCTGTGCAAAGTATTCTGTGCGTCGTTCTTCGTCCCAGTTTTTCATGAATAGGCTTCAACCTGATAACCCTGTTGCATCAGAATAAGGGGCTGATACGGAGGAATCGACGCACCCAGGACATACCCACAATGACTTTTTTTATTCGTGATTGGCTGGTTGATCTGTTAGGTATTAGACTTTCTTTCATGACCTGTTTTTTCTCGACTGTTTAATTAGTAAAAAAAACGAAGAGGCGGTAGCCTCAGTGATTTGAATTGCACATTGTACTTCATTTTTGTGAGGTCGGCACAGGGCGACAAGCTGCTGATCTGACAGAAGGATAAGGGAATAATGGGGGTTGTTTTAACGAATCTTCAAATGCAACGTTTTAATTTAATGCGGCTGCGGATGCGGTTAAAGCCATGGATTTTCGTTCATAAGTTAGCCAATGGCGAGAGACCCAATATTCATCGTCAAAGTGGTTTTCATTGGTATCGTTTACCGGCTCACATAAAAAACACCAGGGCGATGATTTACGTGTCTGCCCACCGTTGAAAGGCGTTGAAAGCGTACATGCCTAGTAAGCCAATGGTTTGACAAGCCAGCCTTGTTCTTCCCTTTGTTTCTCTGATTACGGCGTCGGATGGCGCTTTCGTTATTTTCGATGTTGTCCGGCTTGGTTGATTTAGGACGGGTTGGCCCCGTCTTGCCGATTCCTTTATTCATGAGGAACTGTTGGCCTTTTTTCACTACGCTGCGACGGTTAGGTGATGGAATTTTCTCTTTCTTTGTTCTTCAAATTGGAGTGACCTCTTTTAACATGAGGTTTCAGTTGGCTCTTATGTAGTTCCACTGTCCAACTGGCGTAATTCTCAAGAGGTATACGGACCAATGGCGTAGCGAATAACCTTCAATGGGGAAAGCCAACGGCCGCTGTCATTCGGCGTGCTTGTCGGTTTTTACCTTCGCGAATTTCTAAGGATACCCACTTTGTAGGATGTTTTTCCATGTTGCCGAAACAGCGGGTAATTCTGTTCCAAATGTCTGGGGCAGCATACGTTCTGCTTGGGCGGTTTTGGTGAGTCCATCTTTTAATCAACGCCTTGTCTTAGTTGTGCAATGCGGAATCTTGTATATTTAACCTTCCACTTGAGCCCAATAGGTTTTTAGGGAAGTGTGGGAAATCGGGCGATGCAATAACGTGCTGTAAAGCCCCTCGATTCAGTCAGTGTAATATCCTTCGAATCAAAGTTCGAGTCTGCCTGCAGCGGCTTAAAAAATCTGGCCGCTTCAATGTACGCTGCTAGCGTTAGATTTATCACCTTTGCAGAGGGAACTGGCTTAGTACACGAAAGGTTTGTTAATTAGAATTTAAGTTAGAAGACATTGCGGCCCTCAGTGTATTTGAGTTAGAGTGGATAAAGAAGACGAAAATATGTGGTCGAGTAGAGTTATCTTACTTCTCATGATGAGAGGTAAGAATAACAAATCCTACGGGATGGCGACCGCGATTTTTATTTTATGCAGGTGGAATGTTTGGGCTACTTATTTGATGCATCTCTTTTTCGGCATCTTGTTGGGTTGATTTCTATCGCATGGCAGGCTCTTTCACCAGGCTCGACATCAAATGTCACCGGTATGTCCGGCTTTTAATGTTTTGTACCCTTCAACTGTTGATCGCGATAATGAATGGAATAAATCTTTCATTAAAAATCCTCTGACCACAATAAAACCCATAGGCTGCGCATTGTTAAACCACTTCACTGATCCGTGATGCATGAGTTAATCACTTCTCACTCAGTCGATTGTTTGCCCGTGGTGCTATCGAACCGTTTGTCAATAAAATAGGAGTGATGGCCATAGGTACCCTATAAACATAGCTCGGCTAGCGGTAGATTGCTAAATAGTTCAAATTGTCTTTAACGAATCGATTGATTGGGAATTTTCTCGGACTAACATGATTACGGCATATGACCCACCCCATAAAAAGCGTAGAGCAGGCATTTTGGTATTTGTAAAATCCAAGTGTAGTCTGTACACGCATATAAGGAAGTCGTATGTAAGTATAATGTGCAAATTTGGCAAATTATGATGAAGAATATGAACGCGCGCTCAGGATGGTTATGCGAGAATTTTAGGTTGTTTGAGTAATTAGATCGAGTTAATAATACAAAGACTGGCGAGGCACGCAGTAATGCAGGAGAATGAATAGGTCACTAGGCATTCCAGTATTGCGATTGCTCCAGAAGGAAACCGAATTAAAGCCGCCTTCGGATGTATCAGGTAGTTTTATTTAATGATGATTATACGCCAATGGACTTGTCGTATTTATTTTACAGCGTTTTTTCTCTATGGAAGGGGAGAAGGTAATCAGGTCATGTTAGAAGTACATGCCAAAAGGGGGGAAAGGCCGTTCTGTTAGGTGTTTACCTTTTGATTATTGCTGAACGAAAGTGCAATGGTTACACAGTTTCGTGAAACAAAATGAGCACCCCTTTAATTGTGCGACCTACAAAAGGTTGACTGATTCAGAGTGAGGGCATAGCAATGTTTAGCATAAAAGAACTAGGGAACCAGACACCTGAATACGGCTTTTAAGCGGCGCGCGGACAATGCGCCAGAATTATTGACGGTAGAGCATATTATTGTTGGCTCTTATGAAAAACAACGCAGGCCTCAAGTGTACTTAAGGCATGTGGATTAGTGAATTTAGAGACCTTGAGTAAGGAGCTTGAGGAGTTTGTTGATAGTACAACACCGCTAATTCCTGGGATGATGACGAGCGCGAAGTGCAGCCTACATTAGGTTTCAACGCGTACTTCCAACGTGCGGTTTTTCATGTTCAAAATCTTCTGGTAAGCGAGAAGTAACAGGCGCTTACGTGCTGGTGGCTATTTTCAGCGAACAAGAAAGTCAAACGGTTTTTACCTGCTGAGCGGTCATGGTGTGGCGCGTGTATTGCGATGTTGTCAATTATGTGGCGCACGGTATTTCTTAAAAACGGGCGAGGCGGCTTCTCAAGACAATAGATTTCAAGAGGGACCGAAGCGGAAGACACGACAACGACACCGCTTCAAAATTTCCGCGACCAATCTTAACGAAAGAAAGCCAAAAGCGGGTAAAATCGACAAGCTATTGGCGAGAGTATGAAGTTGAGCGAGTGATCCAAAACACTGTTCTCGTCGACGTAAAAATATCCGTTATTAGTTGCCGCGAATCGGGCGTGGGTAAAACCGCGATTGCTTGAAGGGTTTTGGCGGGAGCGCATTGTAGATGGCAAGTGCCAGGATGTTATTGCTGATGGATTATTGGTCTATTCATTAGAATCTTGGTGCTTTATTGGCCGGGAACGAATATTCGTGGTGATTTCGAAAAAACGCCTTAAAAACAACTTTTGGGCCGAATTTGAAAAAAACTCCCGATTGCGATTGTTTATTGATGGAAATTTCATACCATTATTTGGCGCTGGTGCGGCTTCTTGGCTGGGGTGATGGACGCGTCTTAATCTGCTTAAGCCTGATATTGGTTTTCTGGGGTTTACGCTGCATTGGCTTCGACGACTTTCCAAGAGTTTCGTGGGGTGTTTTGAAAAAAGACCATGCCTTAGGCACGTCGTTTTCCAGGAAATTGATGTGAACGAGCACAGTGTGATTGATACCTATCAGATTTTGAAAGGCCCAATTATGGAGCTTTGAAGAGCATCAATAAAGTGAAATACGAAGAGCCTGCTCTATTGGCGGCCGCAGAGCTTGCTCAGCGCTTAGTGGGACAGAATCGTCAATTATGCCTGACAAAGCCATTGATGTTGTGGATGAAGGCGGGAGCGTATCAGCGCTTGCAGCCAGGAAAGGATAAACGTAAAATCGGTCATTACCGCTATCGGATAATTTTGAAGATATACAGTCTCTAAGATCGCGAGAGTGCCTAGTTCAGAGCCGGTTAACTCGGGACGACAAGGGACAAGTCTTGTTCTTAAACTTTGGGAGGCGGCAATCTGGAAAAAATGGTCGGTCTTCGGGGACAAGATAAATTTTTGCGATCAGTCTTGTTGTCAGCAGCGATTAAAAACTGGTTTTCCCCGAGCAGGGTTTAAAAGCAGAGGGCGAAAAACCAATTGGCTCCCTTCCTAATGGCAGGGGGGACCAACGGGGTGGGTTAAAAACCGAACTGGGGACGAAGCAGGTTGGGCCAAGGCAGTTAGGTTCTAGAGTTGATTCCGCTTTTTGATTATTGTCCGAAAATATATGGAACAGTCATGCGGTGTCTCGAATTGATTTGGTGGCGCCACCGGGTATTTATTGTTGGTTTTGATCAAGTTTTGGTTTTAAAAACTTAACGAAAGGCAGTGAAAACCAAAAGAATCCTCATTAGCGTTCGTAATTGTTAGACGAAATCGAAAAAAGCGCACCTTGAAGTCTTTAACTTGCTTTTGGAGGTCATGGATCACGTAATCTCTCTCTTTT
>Ga0163217_1029181_pt1 | contig 11433 bp, 4 predicted proteins | sample SynspAceP_FD_185933 | JGI IMG/M metagenome (GOLD analysis project Ga0163217, IMG submission 185933) | Saline lake microbial communities from Ace Lake in Antarctica - Synechococcus sp. Ace-P (PacBio error correction) | ecosystem: Environmental > Aquatic > Non-marine Saline and Alkaline > Saline ... | reverse complement strand
AAAAATATTATTAGAAAGGAAGCGGCTATCGGGACCAAGCTACCACGTTATAATGCCATATTTGGAGGAGGATGACATGCTCTGAGCTGTACTCGTTAAAGAGGTAAAGCGTGGATCTGCTTTGTGCGTAGGGTGAAGGCCACAGCGGATATAGTAGCTGCCTGGTGCGCGTCGTATTCCTGCTCTGGTAATAAATTGGGTCTTCCTCTATCCCATGGCGGAACCATCGCAGCTAGAGGGTTCTCCTATTTTGGCGTTTAAATGTCGCATTTCAACATAGTGCTGTGATTTCCTTTATATTACCATGTCGATTTGAAAGCCAGAATGACAATAAGATTGTGAATAATGCGAAGCAATGGAAGAGTGCGTAAAACTTGTCTTTGAAGTCTTCAATTTATAGGCAGCTCGGAATCAATTTGATTGATCAAGAAAAAGGCGTTCTCTTTAATATGATTAATATCGCGTTAAAAAAAGTGAGCTTGCTGTTATAGCTTTTTATAGGTGGTCATATCTAATAAACGTAATTGTCCTCTAGTAGCTGGAGGTCTTTTATAGTGAAGGATAAAGATAACTGTGAATGACGACGTGTTGCATACCAAGGACCGCTTATACATGCCGATGCTTCGGTAAAGCGTTGCTGGAAAATCGAAAGAAGTACGAGATGAGTATTGTCAAGATATGCTGACCACGCCATAGACAGTGAGACGGATCGTTCTTCAATCCCTCGAGCTGGGTATGCATCCCGGGTACTCGGGATGACGATCTATCGCCCGTGATCTCGGCCAGAATTTATTGTGGTTCGAATATTGAAATCGCATTGGTCTGTCTCGAAAGTTGTTGTTTGCAAGAGCATTAGTACGAGTCCTCGGGTTCTCTTATGGTTTCTCGCAGGCGTTTACTGGAGATAGCGTTTAAATCGGAAAAATATCATAATAACCTTCTGCGGCTTCGTGTGCGCTGTCGGTGCTGGCTCGGGCATGCAAGAAGTGAGTGCGAGAGCGAGAGCAGTTTTGACTTTCAGCGAGCAGTTCCAGATAAACGCGAACAAAAACGCGGCCTGGGCCTTTGAAGCCCAACGGCCTGCAACACCGAGAAGTTCGCTACGCGATGAACTGATCGGAGGTGGCTGCCATCCAGCATGTCTAGACCTGAAGGCCACACTGTACAGCCGTTAAACCGTTTTGATCAAGTGCGGAGTTGTGTTATCGTTTGGATGTACGCCCACCTCGGTGTTTGTGCCGACAGAAGCAGTTACAAAATGAAGAGGCTATCATGATATCTAGGCTAGAGCGGGACATCGTGTTATTTTTGACTTAGTGTGCCCAAAAAAATAAGAAGAAGCCATTATCTTGTGGGGTGCTTCGACAAATTAGAGGGAAGGACTATGGTGTTCTCAGCCTCGTATATTGAATGATTACGCATTGACCTATGAAAATCTATTCTTCTATTAGGGCAGCAGGCCGGATCAGAGCTCACGACGAATCGCGTGGGGAGCAAGTTAGGTGGGGTCTGTGTGCCTATAGGTAAGTCATACTCTCATCCGAGACACCCGAGCTCAAGTGTTGGAGAAGACACCCAACATCATTAGGGGCGGCTAGGTTGCGATTTTCAACAAGGACATTCGAACATTGATCGGCCTCTTAGCTGTGTTGGGACAGAACGTGCGTAAGCCAATGATGAGAATGCAAAGTGGGGGCTACCGTAGCGGAGACCCATCTAAACAACTATTCATACGTACTTGTTGTCCCGATTCTCTGATGAATTGGCCGGCTATATTTCCGCGCGCAAAAGATTACGTCAGTATTCCCTTGAATCTCGCGACTGCCGGCAGTACCGCGGGAGGATCGCTAGAGTCCATGGCAATGAAAAGAATGGGCATGCAGAATTTTATAAGCTGCTTTATGATGACTGAATGGGCGAGCTTGCTGACAAGCGACCGCTCGCCGGCCTGACTGAGCGATTATTTAAGTACATATTATTACTTTATCTCAGTGAAAGTCAGCTTCCATGGTCGCGTTATCGGCCGTCACGAACTCTTAAGACACAGTAGGAATTGCGTGCTTTCTGTGGTAGGCGCGGTGCAGAAGGGTGAAAATATACCGTTTCAAGTATGGTACGGTGATTGCATAAGTGGTGGACACACGATGCGGAAGTAACATGTGACGCGGCATGGGAATTTCATCATTACAACCTCTGCATTGAGCTTCACGGAGTGGGCACAACGGTATCTCCATTCACACACATTTTATACATGAAGATGATATTTAAATAGCAGTTAATTTGGATGACAGAGGTTCTCTACAGAAATTGGACCTCGGATCATTTAATACTATGAAAAAATTTTAAAATGTTTGGCATTGAAAGGCAATTTTTTACAGATCATTAATGGATGGTATGTCCGTTCTGAGTAGCATCTAAACCCAAAACCCGTTCAATGAATTAGTTCGACTGGCATTCGATTATTAGCGAGGGAGTTTATGGACACAATGAAACCTTGGCCCAAGATGAAAAGTGCTCGCAAGCAGAAAGACGGAGCAAACTCAGTCAGATATTGAATTTGGTGGGGGGTGGCTCGCCAGTTATACGCGTTCTTGTGTACGCGATGGGTCGCTACACGCTTTACCAGACGAGAGAAGCCCCAGTCCAGGACCCACCGATACGTACGCGCGGAGAAAGCGCGATGCTTCACACGGGTGAGAAGCGGTCAAAGAGCGTTTTCACATGCACCTTCAGGCCTGCAGGCCCGTGCTCCGCCGATCCCATCTGTTAACTTAACCCTCCTGAGTCACGCCGTCCTCTCTTAGCGTCTCCCTAACTCTATCCGTTAACTGCGTGTGTTTACGGAGTGTCTCCTTACAAAAGTCAAGTACATAAGCTGCTGGAGACCCTCATCGTGCTTGCAGAATTTACGCGTATTTAAGCCTGCCGTACCATCAGAATGTAATCGGAAGTAGCAGTATCCTCGAAGCGACTGGTGTTTATCCACCGTGATGGATGATTTGGTTTCGCGATCTCTGCCCTCGGTTCGACGGGGAATCCTAATCCTAATTTATGGCGAAGGGACCGTCTTTACGCGAAAGGAGCGCGCCAGGAAAGGAGTTGAGGTATCCAATTTCCGAATTATCCTATATCTAACACCATGAAAACTGAAAACGCGTCCATCGTTATCATGCGTCTGTGAACGAGTTGACCCGCGCCCGGCTTCCATGCGCCTGGAAATCCATTTAATAGTGATCACGAGGATATCAGAAGCCTTTAGAATTGATTGCAGAGGATATTCCTCGGTGGTTCAAAGTATGGATGTCAAATGTTTCTGCTTGTGCGGCGGTCACACCAACTTACGACATCTTGACAGTTTGCAAGGAAAAATACCAAGAATGTCCTTTTTCCTATAATTCGGTTTTTTGAGGTCCGGCACCTAAGCGATTGATGTCGCATGTGAGTTGCGTCAGCGGATGCATTGTCGGGTACAGGCGTTTTTTTCAGTGCAGGGTGGCGTATCCCGTGCCTTTAGTTGCTCCCCAATCTGGGCCCGTTGATTCAGAACGCCGACGATGCTGTCCCGGAGTTTCCACTTTTAAAAAATTATTCCAACCTATAATGGTCCATTCCGCTGTGTAGACAAGAAGGAAACGTAGATATGAAAGTGCGAATTATATTAATAAGTTTATTCGCGGGAATTCAATCACTCAGGTCACTCGCTCTCTAGCGTGTGACAACTGCTAAATCCTCATCACTCTCTTGTGACCTTTCCTCGGATTGTGTGCTGTTCGTGAGCTTGTGTGCTGTAGCACCTCGCTCGCTCCACTGGATACTCTTGTGATACCTTGGTTCCGTATTTCTTTCCTCGAAGTGATCGCTGCCAGATATACTTAAGTGGTGTAATGATTCGCCTTTTCCAATATATCTTTTTCGTGTTGCTACCGGCCGAATGCCATTATAGATTGTCAGATAATTTTAGTTATAATAAGCGATTTATAGGAAAAAGACATGCTGTTTGTTTCCTTCAACCTGTATGACGATTACCTGTGTACAGTCTAATCCCTCAATTTCTTTAATCAATTCTAAGCTTATCTGGATATCTCGCTGTATCAATGGAATTCAGCTCCAAGGATCACGATTGGAACGCGTTTTTTCGTTTTCATTGGCTGTAGATTCTTCCGGCCGCTACTTTTTACAAGATCCTCTCCAATTGATTTTATTCAAAAGGTTAATTTTTCCTTTTTCAAGTTGATTTTTTTTAACGATGGTAGCTTGTAGCGGTCAGGTCCCAGTAGATACCCCACCGCTAGTAGCAGATTCTTTTTCTTTGCGCCTTTTCAATTTGCTTCTTCCCCTTTAAACAGTTCTCGAAACCGATCATTGGAAGCGTTTTTTCGTTAGGATAATCGAGGGCATACCATCATTTAATGCAATCTTTTAATCTGCCTTATCAATGTTTATTTTTTATACGTTATTACCTGTCAATCTTCTTTATAAACCTCGTTCATCAACGAGTTAACTTGTATTTAAATTCATCTTCATGTATACAGTATGTGCAATGTGAGATGGAGCATACCTTTCGGTCTGTAGCCACTGTGATTGCCAATCGTGATTGAAGTCTAGAGTTCATTTTCGTCACATTTGTTGACTTCCTCGCATCTGTTTTCCAACCACTGTGCCAATACGTTATTGAACGTATTCAAGCACTTACTCTCTTAGCTCATGCGCTACGGACAATATATCTGATCGCATATCTCCTTTTATGAAGCGGTGACCATGGGACAGCATTCATTTAATGAATCCTATATCTGGATGAGGGACCCTTTTCTTACACTTAATGCCAATACGTTGCTTCCTTTCACTGCGTCTCCCCTCTGGCAGGTTCTCCATGCGGCTCCAGTACTGGACATGGAACAGTTTTGGAACGGCTCCATTGCAAGATAAATCTTTGCAGTAATCGTAATCTTACCAAGATTCCTAAAATTCAGACATCACTATGGGAGAGATTTAGGCAGCCGTTCCCGTTCAGGGGATCGTCGTAATGATGGGAAGGTTTAGTGCTCAGTCGCGCCGGCCCAGAGCGGCCGTACAATGGTGTTTAGTTCTGCGCTCATTATATTCAGTCCTGGTTCGTTCACGGCGGCTGGCCTCAGGAGTCTGCACCTGTTAATACAATCTTTACCGCTGCCTCGGTCATGTGTATGACTGCGGTCCGTCGAACATCACACCCAAAGCGCCGCCGTCCTCCTGAGAGCGCGCGAGGATTTTTAGATCGTTAGAGCAAGTCCCTGCAAGTGAGATGCCACACAGTGGAACAGGAGTCCCCCCGTTCTACTACGTGTCTCCGCACATTCCCAAATGTACCTGATTTCTCTCGCACCTGCGCTGGCCGAAGTTTCGAACCCGAATATCCCGAATCTCGCACCGTCGATTCTACCATTGACGAAATGCGCTGTAAGAACACCTAATCGCCAGTCACAGCGGATTGCCATTGCTGGGGCTCAGCTGCTGCTGGATATACGACATTGCAGGCGCCCTTGAGGCGCACGGCTGGAAATTAGTTTGTCACGACGCTTCCGAAATCTCGATCGCAGACGGCTGGCCCAAAACACCAAACCGACACCGCTCACGCTGCAAGTTGCGCCCTCTACTGTCCTCGGCACCAGACTCATAATTGAAACCTGCCGCACCTGTTATGGACTTTTCCACTCCCCCGTGACTGTGTCCCCCACCTCTGACCGGTAGCTCAATGGAGAGCCGTGCAGTTTCAGAAGGGGGTTTAGCGCTGGGTATAACTTGCTCGAGGCATCACGCAGTTTTTACGATTCTCATGATCGCAGATGACATCGAGGCGGGCCGATGGGAGCTGGTCCGGCCAGCTTACGCCGCACCTACTTCATTCCAGCGCTCTACCCTTACTCCCCGCTGTATTCAGGATTTGTCTTCCACACGGCTTGGGTTTTTTTGGTATGGGTCGCGGTGCCACCTATACTTGTTCATAACCAGGGAACCTTAGCGAAGCTCGTAATGACGCTGTCGGCCCTACGCCATGCATACGATTAACACAGCTCACACAAATCGTTGGCTTCGAAAAGTAACTCTGTTCAGATTAATTATTAAGTATTATTCTATGCCGCTTTCCTACAGTTGCGCACTGCAGCTCTCGGCGCGATCCTCTCTTCGAACCAGTCCCTGGTTACGGCGTGAAGTTGTCCTGGACTAATTCTGAACGACTTTCGCGCGGGACATGTAACTGTCGGAACATGGCCCATTGCGCGCGATAAGTACAAGTTTGGATTTCAGACTCACACGTCCGAGATGTTACTAATGGTCAGGCCGTAATCTGTTGTGGCTTCTTCGCTACCGGCCCCGTCGACTTATTTTTCCGCTGCTGCGTCGTGCTGCACCTACATCATATAAGCAGTCACATCATATGTCACGTTCTCGTATTTCTTGCTAAAAATAATTTCCATTATCGTATATCGTCCCATATTTACGCCGCTCATTCTGTCGACGCGTCTCCGCTCTTGTGCGTGTTATAACCTTCAGTTCATACAGTGATGGATAACCTATTTCTGACGTAATTCATAGACGATTCCCCCTAAAACTCTTAATCGATCAGTTGTACACCTGAAGAAAGCGCACCGCCCTCCCTTTCCATCGTTTCGGTATAAAGCTGCGGTCTCGTCTAAGTAACTGGGTAGTAGCAACGACATTGCTTCAATCTGTTTGTCTTGCCCTTTGTCGTCGAGCGCTTGTTGCGTAGATGCTTAGCGCGTATTTCTCTTATCTTGTTCTCAGTGCAGGCTTCCGATTGACGTTTGTTGAATAGGATCTAGCATATGTCCGCTCTTGACCGCTTCTGATCAGGTGTAGTGGACACGCTAAATTAGGTACGCCAGAAAATTCTGCTGTCGAACGCCCCTTTGAAAGGATTTCCCATTGGTTTATTTCCAGTTCAACACTGTTCGACAGTTTTGCTACCGGGACGGATAAGTAGGCCCGTGCTAATGCAGCCAAGACGCTCTGTCTATTATTACTGACGAAAAGAGATGTATATTTGCCACATGCGACGCCCCGATGGCACCCCACTTGTCCAGACGAGTTTCGCGCACTATCAAGTCTCCGAGTACGCAAGCATTACAGACCGTCGGTGACTGGCCATATCGCCGAGATGACGGGTGGGGGTTTGTTTCCTTCGATCAACACGCAAGCAGGATAAGTGCAGTAGAGCGCCGTGCGCCGGAATAGCGATGACTTGTCAAGAAAGCATTCATGCATTGACCCACTGCACCACTGTGTTGAAAACCTTGCGGCGTCTTTTAAACTTTTTCGTTCATTTCCCTTACCCAAAACCACAAGCGCGAATTGCAGCGCTCCGGCTCAGATCCGTACACCAGGTCCAAAATTCGGGTCTTTCGCCCGTCCGGACCAGCCAGAACCAAGCTCTGCCTTGTCACCAAAAGCACATCTTTCATCTGCAGACCGGATAGCGCCAGCACCATTCGGGCCGTCGGAAGTATCCCGACGTAGATTGCGGGCGGCTGCAGTTGATGTTAATCCTTATTCGCATCGTTCGCCCCACTCATCCCGCTAAGAGACGTAACAGAATCAGACGGTAATCATTGTCTGTTGCACAAGCGTTCCAAGGGGATGAAACGCGGCTTGAGCAGGTCTTAAAGGCGGTGCCGCAAGACCCACTGAGAATGCGAGGCGGAGCTGGCCAAAAAGCCACTGGTTGGCGTTCTTGCACGTCATCTTCATGCCCAACGGCAGGTACCAGGTTCCCAGCAAACTAATCGCCCGCTTTCTGCTGAACGTATACCTTTCTTAATAGTCACAGTCAATTGGCGCGCACGACCCTGCGTACCATCAGGTCTGCGGTGCGAAGGTTGGCCCAGGCATTCTGTTCCGGTGATTCACAGCCCCGCCTGGCCGCAGCGGACATATTCGGCCGCACCTTATAGGTCGCCCATATGCCACGCACCAGGTTCTACCATCAGTTGGGGACCCCTCAGTCTTGCAGCCTTCAGCAAAACCCGTCAGAGACACATTTCGCTCTGACCTTTTGCCAGCGCGTCGAACTGGCGGCATTTCGCCCGGCTGCCACAGCCGGGGCCCCACCCGTCAGGTGTCTGGGAGGTCTAAAAGTACCACGCGGAGCTACCAACCAACAGGCCGCAGGCGTAAGCCGTGAGCTTGAGCAAAATGGAGAGATGTGTCGCCGAGATAGGTGACGGGGGCGCTCGATCTTACGTTGCACGAGCAGTGCTAAGAACTGCCGGACGTTTGCGCATCCGCGCTGGTGCGCCCACATGAGTGTGCGGACCGCTCGTGAAGCGGAGCAAACACACGCTCATCGCGATGGTGACTAGCCGAAGGTCACAAGCGAGGCAGCGACTCGCCCGCGAGCGGGGCAAACGTGAGCGCTGATTGGCCGGCCGATTGCAGGGCGATTGACAACGATAACCAACCCGCCTGGAGGGCTCGAGTACACCTCCGCATACAGTGTAGGCGAGTGGCGGCTGCAGCAACTAAACAGCAGCTTGAAGGAGGGCGGGGCTCCTAGGGGCAGAGGCCCCGTACTTGAGTTAGTTGCTTTGGAGCGCGAGTCCGGTCATTTCGGCCACGTCTACACTGCCCCACGGCCGACGTTGGGACACCAGCAGAGCCAAGCAAGTATTCGAGCTCCCCAGGATGTCCGTGTCACCCCGGTACAGCAGGGTAGGCTAGACAGCGGCGGGGACTCCAGAGACCAGATCAGCGTTGGAGCACGGGCCTCTTGTTGTTGCGCGGGGTCACGGTTCGCGGTTACGACGTTGGTGCGACGGAGCTCCGCGGGCTGGAAGAAGCGAATGACCCTCAAATGTCTTGTCAGCTCAGATCCAAGGCAGGATGCCCCATTGCAACGCTCTCAGCAAGGTGTCCCTGCACGCTAGGCACAGCACGCCCTTCGAGCCGGGCCACGAGACTCCGCCGCGGTGTCGTCCAGAGTGTTGCGCTGGAACAAACGGCCGTCAGGGCCCAAAAACGCTTCGGCATGGAATCGACTCCTGTATCTAGTTCGAATCTGCTCTCGACTAGCCACGGGTACCGTCGTCAATTGGTCAGTTGCGATCGCGGTCGGTTCACAGAGATTGCCAGTCAGCAAAGCGTTCTGGGAAAAAAATCTGGGCATGGCGGGCAGGGCTCATAAAGCCGCTTTTGGACAAAGACGCGACCCCCGAGGGGCCCTTCAAAAAGAGCACAAACAGAGAGCTTGCCCGGGCCGACCGGCTAAACATCCGGATCAATTCCCGTGAGGGCAGCGCGCAGGACTTGCCCCATCAGCAAAATCCGGCAGGGACGACAGGAGAAAACACGACATGTTGGACCTCGAAGTGTCGCTCCGCGTATCTTACGTCCTGTGTCGACTACCAAACATCGCACTTTCTCGTCTGCTCAGCACGCTCGCGGAGCCGGTGGCTCGGGCGCTCCGTTGCCCCGCGGGGGAGTGCTTTAACAACATCTGATCGCCAACATTACATATGGTAGGAGAGCGCCGAATCGGTGCGCGATTCGGACGGCGTCCGGAGAGGGGGAGCGGAGATCCCGTTGCCGAGGGCCAGACGCGCTGTGCGCCAAAAGCGAGGCGCAGGGCCTCCATGTACTTGCGGACAGCGGGGGGCCTGCCGGGTCATTCGGGCATTAAATGGAACGGGTATGCCATCACACGGCTAGTCTATTGCGCACACGAACCATCGGCTAGAAAATGAGTCCCACTGGCAACCAACTTTAATCGGATATACTCACCGTTGTTCAGATGCTTCGATTTCCTCTTGATCTTTGTGACTGCAGCGGGTTGTGCCTCGTTCACGATCCTTGAGGAATCGTTCGACACAGGGGGCTTTGGCCTTCCGCTTCTACATTTCAGTAATCCTTCCGACATCCTTTGCGCACCAGGCTATTCGTCACACTCGTTCTAGCTCTTGCCCGCCTGCCGGCGTCCTGCTCTGCTCGCGCATCCTCTTATGACGCTCTTAACTATCGCCATAAACAAATTCTCTTGGCCTCCGCTTGGACTGTCAATGTTGCAGTCGCCTACAGTTCGAAGTTCAGCCTTTGCCACCGATATCTCACTTCGCTCAATTGCACCTCTCCCACAGGTGAGGATAACCACTATTAGTTTCCTTTGATTAGCGCTATTTGTCTCTCTCCAATACGCTAGGTACTGATTGGCGGTAAAACAGGGATTTCTTGCGCGCTCGCATGTATTTGTCATTATGTGCTCGACAATTATCACTATATGATACATACGTAGTGTTCCTATGTGCGTTAATTCGCCAATTCACAGGATCCATCTTTCTTTTCTTTCTTGAAGCAGTATTGCTTTAGCCATTATTATGCAGCGAAATGAGATCGTTTAAACAATGAGCTCCTGTAGCTTTTGTGCCTCGAATTCTCGAGATAAGCAGTCAGTGCAGCCCCCTTATCATCGTACGCGCTATTCCACGCCATATGACAGACGGATCGGGTCCCTAACGTGCTCGACACGATGCGTACTTTCGCGCGTATATTCTCGATATTGTGACTGTTTCGGTTCGTCAAAAACCTCTGTGTCGTCGGGAAAGCGAGACGAGAGCGTTGATCCGCGAAAAAAAAAAACCGGCCTGCTTGTGAAGCCAACGCCTGCAACACCTGATGAATTCGCAAACGCGCTAATGACCGAGGGCTATCCAGGCGCTTGTCCTGCCACCTGTCAGCGTAATGATAAGGCGGTCGCTCTACGTGCGCTTCCGACGGGGCGTGCCTGTGCCAATTAGGTGCGCAGCGCAAGACCGCCCTGACCCGCCGTCAAGCTCAACCGCGGGGAATAGGTTTAATTAGGTAATCCATCGGCCCAGCTCGAGCCCACATCAGGCGGTCGATTTCTCAACCTTCGCAGTCATGAATGTCCGGCACATCTAATGTCAGTGCTGCTAATTCCCCGGCAGATCCGCTCCAGCCAGATTCGTACCTCCGCCTGCCAGGGCATCAAGTCGAGAAAGTGCTTCAACTCAGTACGCTTGCTGTGCCCGGCAGTCGACACTACGCGCGCAGCGTAAGGTGCCAGTCATTTCGACAAATTCATACCTCAGTAAGCAAGGTACAGCCCGCACGACTTCTTGGCTGAACCAGCACAATGTCCATCGACTCAACTAGTGATGACGCGGCACTTGGGACATTGTTTGCCCTGTTGGAGCAACAGAAGACAGTAAGCCCCACCTCCGCCGAACTTCAGCGGCCAGCAGAGAGGGTGCCGCCCATGCGCGCACGACGCCACAGGCACCGTAGCGCCAGGGTCAGACCACCCTTTACGCCGCCTGCGCTTGATGGTAAGAACGACCGAGCTTCCTCACACGGTTTAGAAAGCGTTCAAATAGCTTTTTTTTTCCACATTCACCGCTTCAGGCGACAGGCTGAGGGCTCGCC
>Ga0163217_1085259_pt1 | contig 11434 bp, 6 predicted proteins | sample SynspAceP_FD_185933 | JGI IMG/M metagenome (GOLD analysis project Ga0163217, IMG submission 185933) | Saline lake microbial communities from Ace Lake in Antarctica - Synechococcus sp. Ace-P (PacBio error correction) | ecosystem: Environmental > Aquatic > Non-marine Saline and Alkaline > Saline ... | reverse complement strand
GAGCAAAAGACCATGGATGCGTTTATTGGAGATCAGTCTCGGAAACGTTCATTTAGGATGGCCCGCGTCTACATTAAGATCGCGCCACAAGGGTGCCATTTCTTGTTTGACAACACGGAGAAAAAAAGACTTCTCAAATTCCTTGATTGAAATGCTCATCGAAACTACCGAGCAGTTGAGGTCGGTTAATAGCCCGTAAAAAAGGAGCTTAAGGGTTTTCACAGATCGGTGAAGGAGCGTTCAGCACTCTAGTTTTGATAATTCTGGCCATATTGCTGGGCTTAATATCGCCTCGATTGGGTTGGCAGAGACATTGAATGGGTCGTACGCCCTAATCGTAAAAGGTTATAAATAAATGAAGATAGTCGGTTTAAGAAACCATCATTTTTGTCGTTGAGGATGTTGCCTCTTGTGCAACCTTTTTAAACAGATTACGGTGTTTCCGTTGATGTAACTGAAAACAGGCGGGCGTTTTTGAAGCATTAGATGGCACCGCTGGGTTTTAGCTCATGCCCTCAGATGAAAGCATTCCTACCAGTAATTTGGGGAATGGTGCCATTGATGCGTTAAAACAGTCATGGTGTGGCTGAACCGCAACGATTCAGCCGGATTACCGAAGAGCTGAGTTAAAGACCCGAGAGAAGTTTCGTCAATATTTTCAGGCGGATGGCTACATTGAGTCTAACGGATGATTCCGGTGTTATGTGATTGGCTTTCAGGTGACAACTCGTAAAGAGTTGGAACTTGGCAGGTGAAAATCTCCAATGTACCAGGGTATCCTCCATTTTTCAAGCGAACCTGTTAACCATCGAAGCGGTTGTGCAGCAGATGCGGGTCCAATTCGTCCAAGAAACCTTGTTCTCATTATTGTGTATTTATGTACCTGATCCCGTAAAGCTGAAGGCGTTTTCATGTTGAGCGTCTTGGGCTTCCGTTGCACAGATTAGATTTGAAGGCGCTGGTCCATTTTTACAGCCAGCAGGCACGTTAGATCACCACACACATTTCTCTTGATTGAGTGCGCCACCGTTTGTATTGCAAGGCGTCGAACATTTCACGTTTCCACTTATCGGTCGGTCCTACTGAAGTCGATGAGCAACACGCGTTCCCCTACAATCAGTCTTGTAAGGTAAGAAAGGGCTATCAAGCCTTTTGCCGGGGCCGGTCGCCATATTATGGATCGAATTGGTTCTGGTATTTCAAACAGCCCACTTTGCATGTCACTATTGATAAATGGATGCGATATGGAATGTTGCAGAGATCAAAAATTGGAGGTCCTCGTGCGTTCCCAATGGGTGCAGATTAACTCACAAGCGTTTCTTTCTGCGTTACCGGAAGTAAATGGTCGCCAGGAAAAGATACCCCAAATAATGGTGATTTATTGAGTAGATCAATTTTAAAGGTACAAAAAATTAATCAGTATTTGAAATAAAAAGAAAAGTATTTATGGGGAGGGCAGTAATATTTGATTGCTTTGCCCCATAAAAAACTAATAGCGACGACACGTCGTACCACGAAATAAACAATAAACCAAACGTGGATGCGTAAAAAGTATTTGATGATATCTGTGAGATACGGATTTATTTGCTTGTGCGGATCTAAAGCGAGCCGACCTTTCTGATCGGAGGTTGTACGATGAGCCAACGTTTTGGTTTAAAAGGCAATCTTGCCTCTTGATGATTTCCCATAGTGCCGGCATGTATAGAAAATCTAGTAGCGCTACCTTTATGGATTGGGGTATTAGTTGCACGTATCACTTTGATAGCAGGCAAGCGGGTGGCCTAGTTACTTTATTTTTAATTGGTGCTGGTTATGCCTAGCATATAATTGCTCCGTGTTTTTAAAAAGCCTAAATCGACGTATGGTCGCCAGCGTGGGGTTTTTGCTTTCAGGTTTATGTTTCTGTTGCCGCTCTCAAACCAATGGACTATGACTCAATTGGCTCTTTTGCATCTTGTGGCGGGCAATCAGTTCAAGCGCGCACTAAGCATGGCGCATTTGGTTACGTTCGCTCGACGAGAAAATCCGCACAGATTGTTCAGCCATTGCCGGGCTACCTTGGGTATTATGGCGTTCGTCTTTATGGCGCCAAACTCCCAATATTACCAAGGCAGTGGGTGGGACATTCATTGTTCATTATCTTTTGGTGGCATTATGACGTTTTGCTGCTTTTTGGTTTGTGCTGTTGGCCCTTTCCTTCTTGGTCTCTAGATGGAAAAAGACAAGTGAGAAAATGCCAAACAGGTTTGTAACGGAAAAATTCCGTTCTCTAGCGTTTTGGTACGCATTTGTGGGCATTAGCTAATGGCAGTGACTCAAGCCATGACGTTTAGCTTTATGAACGAGTAGCAACGGATCGCAGGTTTTTCCACCGATTCTGTGACGTTAGTATTAATTGTGCTTTACTGTGATAACATTGCGCAGCGGCCATCGCTGGCTATTTTTGAAAACGCCCCCTTTTCTGCCCGTGTTGTTTTTATGCACAGGTCCTGTTCTACAAATTATCTTGTCCAATATTATGATTGGAATTGCAAGTAGCTTCGCTTTTTATTTGCCGCTTTCCAGCATCTTGTTTTGTGTCTCTGATGATATTCACCAATACCTTTGTTTTGCGCATTGGCTCGTTTAGACGAGTCTGGTTCGAAGCCCTTTGAGCAGCAACCCCTGCGATGCTAATGATTGGAGCGGCCGGTTGGCCCAATTTTTAGGTGAAACCATCATTAAATTTGTTGGTTATCAAGCATGGTGATAGCCGCATTTTGGTGTTCGGTACGATTTCCTCTTTGGTTTTATAGTGTTTTTTCAAAGCGCAGATTCAGATTCTATTCATCTGAGTCTGTGGCGTGAGGTGGATAAGTTAACCAGAAGAAAGAGAGACCGAGCATAGCGAGTTTCTTGCGTAAGCTCACTATTGCTTCACTTTGACAGCTTTTTTTACTTTTTCGAATGGAAGGTGGGATTTGCCGCCGTTGCTGATTGCTATTGATCGTCCTGCTATTGAGTCTAATTTGGTGCGCGCATTCTTTTTTGTTGTCGGTGACATTCTGTCTGGTTGATCATTTTGTTGCTGTTGCGTGAGCGTGCGTTTTGATTTTGCACTCCGATGACGATGGCAAAAGCTGCATCAGTTTGTCTTCTCCAGTCAGCTGTGACTTTTGACTGAAGTTAAGTTTTTTTTGGATGATGAAAATGGCTATGCATTGGCCACGCGGCATTGTTTTGCTTTACTACAAAATGGTGAATGATTGGAAAGTACAGCTAAATGCGTCTCCAAGCTAGCAGAAAAGCTACTACAAACAGCTGAAGAATCTAAAGACGGAAGGATCGATTCGTCAGGCTAAATGGCTGATTGCCGACGGCCCAGACAAACTTTTTTAGATTGTTGCGGGTAGCTTGGACGAGATCACCTTGTGCGTTGTTGGTGCTTATGGGCTTGTCTTTGAAAGTTATCGATGGCGGCCAGACTTTGGCATCTTGATGCGACCGAATTTGATAATCCATTTTGGTTGCACTTATACAAGCATCCGTTAAACAAGGTGAGCGCATTACCTGGTTGCAGGCGAGGGGCCCCCAAAAAAAAAAGTGTTTTGTCGCACTTTCTATGGACGATGGTCAGTTCTTCGAAAAACCATCGAAACGCCTTATGAAGGCAGTTTTTTACTGCCTCAGCTTTGCTGAGCAAGATGATAGTGCTTGGCTAGAACGTTTACGGGGTAATACTTGCCTATCCGATGATATATGGTCACACTGGGAAAGATATTAAAAATCCTATTAGTTCGTTCGATTTATGGCCTCTTTTATTCATTCTGATGGCCAAGTAATCATGCGGGAATCAAGCGGGAACCTGCTTGGTTGAGAGAAATCGACTCGTTCCACCTAACCCGTAAGCGCCTTCCAGCCTTTAAACCAAATATTTCTAGAAAAGCAACGGGTTTAGTGTACCTTGCTTTAAGCATCAATGGGCCTGTCTCTATTGATGTTAGGAATTTCAAAATGAAACATCATACGTCTACTACCACTCACTCGAAGATACGTTCGACCCGAATTCTGTTCTTTTATTGAGGGGTTGTTATTCAATCATCGTTTTAGTCGTTATTATCATTTGTGCTTTGGTGACCGGGTTATTAGGTTGGCAAGCAATTAAGCTAACAATCAATGCAAGTTTCGAAAAAAAACTTACCAAACCACATCAAGTTTATATTCAAAACTATTTGAAATATTGAAAAGGGAGTTAACGGGTCTAAGGTAATGCGTTACGAATTGCTGTTGCTAAACCCTAACGGTAGTATTTATGACGCTCACTATCTAGAGTTATTGCCGTCAATTTAGTGATGAAGTGTTTCTATTGCCTGTTAGAATCGATGCAAATGACGTCTCTTTGGGGACGCCTTCAACGCGATGGATTGGGTTACTGAAGAAGCTTAGATGGGCGCGTCCTGTTATTCCTGAAGGCGACGATGGCTCTCCTGCTAGTTTGGCAAATATTGAAAGTTAACGTAGCGCGTTCGGGCAAATTGGTCAATTGATCGCGGCAGATGAAGAATCACTATCATCTACATTGCCATTGGCTGAAACCAAGATGCCAACTGGTGAAGCCTTAGATACGCCAAAATATTCCAAGGGTGCCTTGAAGACCTTTCGAACTAAGTTATTCAAGCCGAAGTTTGAAATCCCATATTACCGGTCTTCACTAACGGTAATGCGGTGACTTAAATCGATGGTGTACAGGCGGGTTTTGTGGCTTCTTCGCATTGGCGGTTTGTTGAATTCGCGACTATTATGGTGTTTTGGTATACCCGTTGTGTGCGTCAAACCTTTTTAGTGCGTATTCGCTTCTATTGTTAGCGGTGGTATGGCAATGGGTATTTTGCCTAACGCTAGGGTTATGTATTAGATCCGTATTTCGATCTAGTGCCCTTTTCTGGTGTTCGTATTTGGATGAGCCATGGCGCTCAGAAAATGAATGGGCATTATGCAGGATGGTTGCCGTGGTTTTGACAAGCAGTTGGCGGCGGCCGTTTTACCTTCTAGGACGTTTGTTTCTTGGCAGGATTAACCGCGTTGTCCTGCAGACGCCGTTGGTTTTTGCTGTTGCTGTTAGTGATCGATATTTAGAGGTGATTCAAGAGTTAGCCAATTGCTGCCCTATTGGTTGCTGTCTGATTTTTTACCAATCTGATTCTTTTTGCCCCATCATGCTGTCTTATGTTGGTGTTGCTGGAAAAAAGCCGCACAACGTAGTGTGCGTTAAAACGACATAGACCAAACCAGCTGCGAAAAAACTGGCTGCATTATTGGGTGTTTTTAGGATAAGTTTACCCAGGCGTTAAATGGCAACGGGCGCTTTAATAGTATGGTGCAGTGCTGGCAGTTGCGGGGCATTTTCGCTTAAGTACCCAATTGAAGATTGGGCGATCTTGATCAAGGGGATCCTGAGTTACGTCAAGACGTCGTTACAATCAAGATAGTCACCTTTTATGAATCAGCATTTGGTGCTTCCAGTGATGTGATGGCGATCATGGTCAAAACCCTGATGGTCAATGTTCTTCAATACGATACCCTGAAATAAAAATAGACGGCTCTTAGTGGCAATTACGTCAGCTTCCTTAGCGTGCGAATCGGGGACAAAACTCTTTGGCTTTATTATCTCGTCGTGTGTTGTCTGCTTAAATGAAGGCAACCCTAAAATGGTACGAGTTTTTACCTAACCAAAAGTATGTTTGAATTACTCACGCGGCGCACCACGAGGTTTGTACAACAGCAGCTGCAATTCTGTTACCGTTTATGTTCTATCTACAAGATCACAAAGCAGATACCTTGAGCTTAAACATTGTTAATCATGTGGAAGCTTTTGCTAAAGACAATAAATACGACGATGTGCAGTTTCTATTAGCTGCGGGTAGGCAGGGATTCAAGCGGCGACCCAATATCTTCCGTAAAAAGCGCTTGGTATTCAAAATGCTGTTTCCTTGTTTATGGCGCTGTGGGCTTTACTGTCTTCTTTATTACTTTCCGCTCTTTTTAAAGCCGTTATGGGCGCTTCTTCCTTTGATGCTGACCTCCATTATGGTCGAGCCTTGATGGTGGCAATTAGGCAGGGCGTGAAAGTTCCACTTTGCCAGTTATCGCTTTTAGGGGGTCGGGTATTTGGTATCGATTACGCCTTATTATATCTTGTCATTACCTTGGTTGGGTTACGTCAAGGTAGAGCTTATTCTCAGTCTTACTTAAAGAGCGCTTATTTCACCGGCAAAGTCGTGATGTTAACCGGTGTGACCTTGTCTGTAGGGTGGATTACTTGGGATAGCTAGCCCGATTAAGTCCAGCGGGACCATGGGCTTATTTACTGGCGTTTATGTTTCATTTGCGAACATGTTAGGGGCGCTGATTTTATTACCTGGCTCTTGCGCATTTTTCTGCTTTAAGCCAAAAATACGCTAATAGCGAAGACTCCAAAAGTGCAGGTTTTTTGATGATGTTTACTTTGAAAACGGCGCTGTACTTGTCCATGTTGATGATCTTAAAGAAGGGGCGGCACGAAAGGCTTTTAGAAAAGAGGCAGGTGCAGGATTTGCTATTCGTTGGGTGAAATTTAACGACGAATTTTATGGCTGGCGAAATGCTTGTCCTTCATGTGAACTAACGCACCGATTGGCATTGGCGAAAGATGCTTATATGGATGCTAAAAAGCAACATGTTGCTTGTCATGCTCCATGGTGCCTTATTTGAGCCTGATTCTGGTTGTGTATTTCAGGGGGCCTTGCCTTGGCAAGACGCTAGAAAAAGTACCTGTTTAGTTAATTCGATGGGCATGGTCTCAATTTATTAACAGACATTAATTAATTCTACTGCACAACAAAAATAAGGAGTCTATTTAAATGGCTGACAGTAAATAAAGTATTGCGTCATTGGTGGTGGTTTCTCCGGTATGGCCACAGCAATTAAAATGCCGCAGTATGGCATTCAAGTTGATCTTTGTTGAGGTTGATCCTTGGAATGGTGTGAGTTGGGCGCTGGTTCAGCATTTAATGGCGGCGTCTTATGCGTGCATTAGAAAAACCTTGGGGCTGTATCAGCAAGTTGTTGGCAACAAGGTTGTTGTGACCGATGGCGTTCGCCTATTCACCTAGCTGCGATGGTCTTTAATTATGGAGCTACCACGCCAATCCCAGTTGGTTCCTCTGTGGGAGGCAGTGCGGTATTTTTCGTCCGAAACTCTCGCTCGCATTAGTGTCTACTGCCGACAACTTGAGTCTGGTGTCAATGCTCCCGCTTGGGCTGCACTTATACAGACATTCAACAGAATGAATTCTGGCGCAGTTGTGGCTTTTTACCGATGGGAAGTACGCACGACTAATCTTTTGTTGGTGCAGGACGGCGTTGCACTCAAAAAATCGCAAAAGAATTCTTCCCTGAAGTGGCTGATCCTGAATACATAGGTCAGGGCGTGTGGTGTGCGATTATGCCACGTACGCTGAGATTTCAAAATCGCGTGGACCATGTGATGGGGCGATCACCTTTAAGCTTGGTGTTTAACCCAGTATCTGATTACTCATATGTATATGTTATTACAGAAGGACGTCCACAAAGAAACATTGTAAAGAAAACTTGGCCCGCAAATTTTCGGCAGGAATTGGATGGAACATTTCCCTAATCCAACCATTAAAAGCGCTTGATTCCGCATCATTAAAAGAAGAGGGCAAACATTGACTACCGTTCCACTTGCTAATTTTGCTGGTCAAAACACCTTGGAACAAAGGTCGCTTAGTGATGATTAGGCGATACGGTTGCCGCGACGACTCCACATCTTGCGTCTGGCCGCTGGTATTGGCATTGAAAGCGTATTGTTTGCAGATGAATGGCGGCGAATATGATGTTCAGGTGGCGCGCTTGATAAGTTCATGAATCGTCGTTGGATCGTTGTCGCATTGGTGGTCGAAAACTCCGCTCGCTTGTGCCCATATCGAAGATTAATGGTGGCGGATTAAAGGCGAAACACTCAAAAAAATTAGGTGACAGTCCACTAATAGCGTTTAAGTCAGCCTATTTAAAAACTCCCTTGGGCATTGTGACGCGCTTGTGTCACTGCCATTTTTTTATTTTTTGTTATATGTGCTTTTTAACATTAGTGAGGTACTCCGTGAGTTTTCCGATATTTTACCGTGTGGTCACGGGTCATGGATGAAAATGAACGCGAATTATTTTAGAAAACGGTGTCCACTTAATACTGTGATGGACCTTGAACGGTTCCAGGCCTAAGTTTTCATTGAAGATACTGGAAGGTGTCTATTTACCAATATCAAACCGATCCGACAATAGGACCTGTGGTTTTTACCACCGATGAAATCAGGGACTTCGTATTCGATTTGTGATATTCCGCCGGACACTGAGAGTTTTTGACTCATGGTAAAGCAATATGAAGGATTTATGTTTTCAAAAGTCGGTGATGAAGGGCCTCTACAGTAAAAGAAAGATTCTCCTCCATTCCTCTGATGCATCGCACTGAATCTGTTGGATTACGGCATATTGATTGAAGGCGAGTTAACCTTGATTGTTGATAAAGGCGAAAGCCATTTTAAAGCCCGGGTAGTGCGTTATTCAGCGTGGTACTAACCATGCGTGGGCGAATCGCCTCAGAAAAATGTGCGTATTTTATCATCCTTAAAATCGGTGGACAGTACGACGATCAAATTGGCTAAACGCCTAACTAAATAATAGTCATTAAATGAAATTCCGCAACCCTTACCGAAATGGCACCTTAGATGGTTCGTTCTTGTCGTTGTTTCAAAAGATTTAACCAAGGCTGTCCGCGCACACAGTTATGCGTCTAACCTTATTATCAGTAGTACAAAAATGGAAAAGAAAAAAGCCGCCGATCTTCAGCGTTTTTTACGAACTTATAAATGCAGAAAGTTTGATGCTGCTTTTGGATTTTTGAGCCATCGGCTTGCTATGACCATTGCCAAAGAAAGTTCGCAGTGGTTAGACGGCTCTGCGTTTAATCAATCATGGTAAATTGAGGAGGGCATTTTAATTTACTAAGGCCTATTCCGATTTCGACACCCATTCCGGTGATGTACCAAGGCGGCGAGCGATGATTTTCAAGGTCCAACCGCAGATATTTCTGATGCCAAATGAAGAGGATGGTATCGACTTGAAGGTTGAAGTTTTGGTGTGGATTTACAGGGCCAGTACCTATTTGGCGGCAACTCTGGACGAAGCACTGCAAGCGATTTGTTGTTAGTACAAATAAACGATTTGGAGTCTGCGAATGTTTGGGCTCGCTGAAATGGGCAACGGGGATTGAGTTCATACAAGCCAAGCCTTCATCAAGTTTGCACGGTTGCGGTTACCTCCTGATGAAATGGGTTGATGCTTGGAAAAAATGGACGCTTAAACTTGCATTTTAACATCCATTGGAATGGTGCAGCGTTTTTGGTGAACCTCATGGTAGTGAAATGAATTTTTCTTTCCCTGAGTTTTGATTGCTCATGCGGCCACGAACTTCGCAAATTAAATGCAGGCTTGTCATTAGGATCGGGTACCGTTTCCAATTAATCTCGAGATGCAGGATCAGCGTGATCGCTGAACGACGAGTGATTGAGAAATCGATCTTGGTGAGATTAAAACCTCCAGATATGCGTTTTTGGTGACAGTGTTCCGTATGCAGGCAAAATTTGATGATGCGCGATGGCCCATTTGCGTTTGATCGAGCAAAAAAGTCATAGCGAACAAATAAAATAAGGGCTGTCCGATGCATGTATTAATTACGGGCGGCAAATTGGCTTGTGGACAAGCACTGGCAAAACCATATCTTGTCAACAGGCTGGTTGGAGAAAGCAAGGGTCTCGCGTTTGACCTTGCGTAGATCGTTCAGTTTGATTTGTGCTGTTGTTGATAGCTCATCACTCGATTTGCGTGGTTGAGCAACATTAGCTGTGACCTTGCAGGACGATCAATGGCTGAAAGGGACACACTGGGGCCGTTTCCCCCATGGATGTATTTATCATCTGGCCAGTATTCCCGTGCCATGGCGGAAAAAAAAAAAATGATCAAAGCTCGTCGCAGTGTGGGAATATTTATGCCACGATGGACCTTACTTGATATCTGCAAAAAATTTCAAACGGAATCGATAGACACAAAACCTGTATTGGTGTTCGCTAGTAGCATGCGGTCTTTGGCATCATGCCTTGATTTGGTCACGATGGATACTCCGCTGAAACCTTTCAGAGAGTTATTGCCGCCATAAAATCGTGGTGAGGTGATGATTAATGACCTTTAGTCGCCGTGGCTGGTTTTGATGGTCGTCATTGCGTTTGCCTGGGTGTATTGGCTCGTCCCTCCAGCTGGAAACGGGTCAATTTGTCGGCTTTTTTAAGCGATAGTTATTCGGCGAAAAGTTCTCAAAAAAAAAAACAAAAAAAAAGCGTTCATACTTTCGTTTTTGCCCAAATTGTCAGCACAAGCAAAACATGGGCATCGTTCCTTTTACCGAACATCATCGAAAACCTTATCCATGGCCGCAGCGGTAGAAGAAAGCAAACTTAAAGGCGACTAGAACTTTTACTTGCCAACTCTCTGTTTCAGCATGCTAGAAATGGTCGATGCTATTGGCTTGGTTTATAAGCAGAACACGCGAAAAGGAAAAACTCGCTTAGCTATGAGCCAAATCCCATGATGAAAGCTTATTCGGATGCTTTCCACCGCTAGGAAGCCCCTTCAAAAGCGACGAAGTGGGATTTAAGCATGATGGGGATTTGGAATAAGCTAGTAGAAAACGGGCTTCTATTAACATGAAACATGAATACCGCTATTTTTCGCCTTCAGATTAAGGTGGTACTGGTTACTGGGGCATCACGGTGGATTAGGTCTGCCTTGTCGATTACCATGGCCGGCCCATTGGCGCTAAGCGTGATTGCTTTTTCCGACCGGACTTGAATCACATGTCGCGAAAAGTGGCGTGGGTTTTTATGCTTGTGATCTAAAGGTCGCGCTAAACGAGGGCATCGATTAAAAGATGTGGAACAAGGCCAAGGCAGTTTACCGGCCCCCCCCGTATTGATTGTTTTTTTGTGTCGAATTTGGGCTGGGCGTAAACAAGGGGGCCGGCTGGCGCCCAATAGAGTTTAAAATCTTCCGACGATGAAAGTTGGGGATTTTTGGTTCATGTCGGAATTTCAATCTTAAAAAGTTTGGGCATTACGGACTTTTGCCTCTTGCGTTTGATTCCTGATTATGGGGGCTTGGAAAACCCGCGGGGGCCAAAAGGGGTTCCGTGATTTTTTTAATGTTGTTCTTTTAGGGTATTGGGGGCCGGAATTTAAGGGAGGTAATTTTTTAAAAAAAAAGCTAATTTGGGGGGGGGAAAAAACCCCCTTTTTTCTTTATATTTTTTTTTTTTTTTTTTTTGGTTTTTTAAAAATTTCCTCTCTGA
>Ga0163217_1070293_pt1 | contig 11434 bp, 6 predicted proteins | sample SynspAceP_FD_185933 | JGI IMG/M metagenome (GOLD analysis project Ga0163217, IMG submission 185933) | Saline lake microbial communities from Ace Lake in Antarctica - Synechococcus sp. Ace-P (PacBio error correction) | ecosystem: Environmental > Aquatic > Non-marine Saline and Alkaline > Saline ... | reverse complement strand
ACAAAGTCCCGTAAAACGCATCGGTTAGCTTTTGTGCATGGTCTGAAGGCCTACCATTGACTCTGTCACGAACATTCCAATGGTACCTGTACGATTCCAATGAAAGAGAAAACAGTAAACTCACCGGAGTCTCCATCTTGTCGATATGATGTTGGATCGGCATCACGAAAACGCTTAGAAAAAATTTGGCACAGGAAAATCAAGGTTATGTAATTCGCTATTGACCAACGGGGCAAGTATTAAGTTTTCCAAAAGGCCAAGCCGCTTTAGGTTAAAAATTGGATGGCAGCAGCTGACCGCAAAACCCAACTTTGGCAGCGAATTACTTGGTTGAAACCCGCTCTTGGTTAAGCATTGACCGAGTAGCAAGCAAGTCGTCTCTCTGATATAGATGAGATCTTGGGTGGTGCGGCTTATGTTGATTATTCAAACCCCTCAAACAGGTGACGATTGGTTTAGTCGTTCCCAAAGCTCGCATGATTTAGAAACGGCCCAGAATATTTGGAGTGGTTCCTTATGCTACGATCGGCGTTGTAATCATTGTTAGCAATCATTTGCCGTTTTCCTCTCCCGCAGCTTACTGGGTAAGGTCAATCCAAAAACGGACGCAGCAAATCCAAGACCTTAGCCGATGGTGGCAGCTACTCAAGAGGCTTGGTTGTCTGGTAAGTTGATGAACTGGCGATTTACGTCAAGCGTTAACGCTTATGGCGGATTAAGTGAAAAATTGCTTGAACAGATTCACATAAGAGTCCGCAAACCTCAGTGGTGAATGCGGGTCGTCTAAGCAAATTTAGTAACGACTTTTAAGCAAAAGCCCAACAGTTTGGAGCGAGGGAATAATATGCACGGCTCGCCGCGGCGACTGAACAGGCTCGGTGCCACTTCTTCATGATGTCGCCATGTACGCCAACGGAAACTAAAGTTACCGTTGAGCGGATACATAAGGACGTGCGTAAAACAGTGGTAAGAAATGAATACGGTTATTGAAAACCATGCGTTCATTAACCAGTGCGATGAAAACAAGCACAGACAAACATCCTCCAACTCGATGAGACAGGTCGTTCGCGGCCCCAATGGCATGCTAGGCGTTGATCCGAGATTATTGGCCAGAGCAAAACTACTTTATTGGCACTAAAACGCCGCTATCGAAGCTGCACGGGCCGGTTTTGAAACGGGTTCGTGGGTTTGCAGTGGTTGGCTTGAAGTTCGAAATCTTGCGGCGAAAAAGTGAAAGCTCCGCCGGTCGAGACTTGAGCAGGTTACTAGGCCGCTTCATAATAGCGCTAAAGAATCTGTTACTTCAATGGAAAGCTTGGTCACAGTGAACAGAAAGGGCCGTAAACAACCGCAGGAAGTCCAACAGCAAGCCATTTACAGCAGGTGGTGGATGCGTTCTCGCAAATTACGACAAGCAACGCAATTTCCGTAGCCGCTGGGGGAACCAACAAAAAGTGTCTCAGGATTGAGTATGTTGTGTCTCGATTGGCAGGAACGACAGCGCAATTGCAGTGACTCAAGTCACCTAGCCGTATGAGTAAAAAATCGATGCGATTGCAAATCGACTCAACGAACTAAAAATAAACACTCAAACAGAGCGTGAAAAAAGCTCATGATTGGCACTCATGGAGCTTTTTTATTGGTCGTAGAAGAGGCCAATACCCTAGAGAAGGTGCGAATAATATGCCACCCAACTATTGGGGGAAATTTATTTTATAACCATTAAAAAACTGGAATGTTTTCTTTTGAAAAACATAACATCGAAAATAAAAACCGTCACAATGGTGATTAAAATAGCCATGAATATTTTTCATAGCAACTATCACACCAAAAGATCGGCTAATACACACTAAGAACGACAGGAAGTTTGCAAAAAAATACCAAGCGTAAGCATAAATTAAAACAAGCCAGCCGTGGCTCTCGCTCTTATTTTTTTAGGGTCCCTTCTGTTTTAGATACTTGATTTCTAATACTATAATGCAAGAGCACTAAGAGAAAGCCGTACTTGCCGCACGTGGTGATAGAAGAGCCAATAGGAATTAAGAAATTGAAGAAGTGACCAAGCCCTAATATAATCACAAAAAACGACAGATTAAAATAGGGCCTAGGAGAGAGCGACTTAACGAGCTTATTTTTTCTTGCTTAGAGGTTGACATAGAAAAAGCCTAACAAATATCCCAAGAAAAATAACCAGTCCAATTCACTTGGTCTAATTTTCATGCCTTAAAGCTCTAAAGGGACGACGGCAATGGATCATGCCTGTTGTCGCCAAAGATAGCCCATCATAGCGAGTCCATATACCCATGTTCCTGAAGGAAAAACAGGTAATCTAACAATGAAAGATTTCTTGTTTTATCCGTCTTCGGCATCATAAGCGATGCCATGATGAGCCACCGCTCCCAATCCTAAAAAGAACCAATATAACTAACAGGTAAAGAGTTTGGTCCGTATAAAACTAAGGACTAAGCCGTCGCTAATGGCCCCCCACTGCCAAAACGAGAGAGGTGGCAGAATAACAAGAACAGTTGCAGTGCCCGCCTTATTTTCACCTACTGCTCTTGTCATATAAAGCGTGCGCAGACGTTGTTGCTAACCTGTACCAACAGCCAGCAACAGTCGAGCAACCAAAAAGACTGGCCCAAACTTGAGACACCACTAACAACGCGTTGCGGCGATTACTAGGGACCAATGAGATAATAATTGGCCCCTTTCGTCCCTACACGGTCAAGACCAGTCCTCCAAGGAAAAAGTAACCGTCGTAGTAACCCTGCCACATACGGCAAATGCAATGGTGACAGCAAACGGAGCCAACATTACTTTCTTGAGCATATTACGCCACTATAACCGAGCTTTGTAAGTGACGGCAAAAGTGACCGTAAAGTAGGAGCAAGCACAAGCCAAGAGGATACACATTACTTTTTCATCATTATTAAAAATTTCATCCCTTAAAATTATCGAGGTGATTAATTGAATGGAAGAGTTATAAATAACCAATAAAGCCACATTAAATTCTTTTTGAAAGTGAACTGTATTTAACGTAATGGCTACATTTCGTTTAAAGCAACGAGTTGTTATTTAAGGTAAAAATCAATAAGGCAGCAAAAAGAAGGGCATGAAAAAACAGTAGAGTACAGGACGACAGCACCTCACTGGTTAACTTTAAAAGTGTTAACGTCTTTAGAGTAAGCCTCATAAAAGGCCAGTATTGGCAATCAGTTTATGCATTCTTCGTCCGATTAAGGCGGTCGTAGTAGCGCTAAGGTATTTGGCCCACGGCTTACGCAGTACGGACTTACTATGAGAGAAAGTGCGAAAACCTTCTTCAGCATTTGGTTACGCCCCCATTCCGACGCCCAATACACCAAAGGGCAAAATCCGCTTGCGCCACTTTGAATGAGCGTGTGATAATCACCAAAAACTGCGCTCACAATTCGTTTCTTCACATCGCGGGTCTGATTCGTCACTTTGTTTGCGTAAAATAAGTACATAGATAAAGGTCGAGGTCTTTGTTGAATTAGACAACGCCTCATCCAATACTAGAGTACGTCAAAATCGGCATACAGGCCCAAATATCCTCGTCTGGCATCACGCTTAATTTCATCATCTGGCTGTGAACGATATGATAAGGCCAGGTTTTCATCACTTTCTTTAACCGGCCCTTGCGGCATCAAATTGTCACATTCGACACCCAGCGGCTCGCGCTTCGTCTAATACCTTTCGGGCGGTCCAACTGACGGGGCGTTAATCAAACTGGTGTAAATCGACTCAATACAACCGTCAGGATAATTACGCCGCCAGTTCCTTGCTTTTATATAATCAATTAGGCGTTGTGTTTTTGATCATTGATGAACAAAATAACATAATCGGGTGCGACGCAGTTTGTCCGCATTAAGCACTTGCCGAACACCTAACTTTTCGCGGTGTCTTTTAAGTCAGCAGATGGCGGCCACAGCAAAGGCGATTTTAACCGCTAATTCTAATGTGACTGGCGTTAATGTTGGCAGCGTTGCGCATAATTTAATTGACCCACTGAGGTCGAGCCGCGTAAACAATTAAATGGGTCAAACGCAACTGGCTGGTTCCGTTGGCAATTTTCTGCTTCCCCTTTCGACGACTTCGACCCAATTCTCACCAAGTGTTGATCCACTATGTCACGCAACACGCCGATTCGTTTTCTGGACAAAAATCCGACATTTCATCATTCCACTCGATTTCCCGCCGCAACCCCCCACTAAAGGCCCCAAGAGACGCAAGACAGGATAGCTTCCAAGGTTGAGATCACTCTTACTTACACCTTTTGGGTTGATAGAACCACCTTAGGCGCTTCCCTGCAGCGACTAATGTGTACAGCCACGAGACGCTTCATCCACTTCGAATTAAATGTCGTTTTGGGCGTTGTTTTAATTTCTCCATAAGGGGATGAGCTCAAGCAATCAAGACTCTTGCGGAGCACGGTGTCCAAAGTCTGCCAGGCAAAGCGTTAACAAAGACTCTTCATTAACCAATAACGCCGCTTGTAAAACGCTGGCAAAATTGCCGACGCTCTCTTAGCGTTGGAAAAGGTGTTTGGCTGAGTCAAATTTTTCAGCGAAATACGCCAAGTGAATCTCATCTTTAGAAGAAAGAAGGTTTGAACGGTTGCTGTCATTATGACCTCTTCGTATGTGCATTATTATTTATCGCATTCAACCCCTTGATACGCATTGTGCAAATCTCTCTTTTATGGGCGACCGATTATTGATCAAACCTCGCTTCATTAACTACACTATCTAATGACTCACAAAGAATGCAAGGAGAAATTTCATGGCGACTATTTTATTTATGGCGATTTCTCTCACTTGGGGGACGTATTCCTAATGGAGGACGCTACCCTAAACATTTGCGCTGGCCTGCCTCTTAACGGGTTATTTAGGCAGTCAGCATCAGTCATTAATTCGCGTTTACCGGACGAACCACTCTCTGGAATTGACCCCTTCTAGAAGCAGAAATGGCTTTAGCGTACTCCAAGCGGCCAATTAGAAAACCTTTGTCCTGCGATATTTTAATCTTAATGTTGGGACCAATGATCTGAAGCGGCACTGTCATGTTGGCGCTCGAAGCAGCAAAAAAGGCGTCGGAAACTGATCGTGAGAAGTCAAGAATTGCCAGTTCTTCACGATTTTCCTCACCAAGCTTGTAGTGATCGCTCCGCAAATATCTTTTATCCCCAACGGGCGTTATGGCGGAAGGTTTTTGTAGCGGACCGTGATAAGTCACACATTTTCAATCAACCACTTACCAAGATATTGCCGTTCATAACCATTTGCAATTTCCCTTAATGCGGCTGGCGTTTTACAGCCCAGTGAGGCTGATGGCGTGCAATTTAGACACAAAAGCAAATGAAACAACTCGCCCAGCGGTTTATATGTTATAAAGATACAATAAGAGCTTTATTGTTTTTAAATTGCTTTTTTTATAAATCAAAGTTAATTTCATGGAAAGATGGGGATATAATTCAGTCATAAATATTAGATTTTTAAAGATGTATTCTCTTCCCATAATCTTGGCTTATAGCCCTGAACCAAAACGGGCAATAACTTGCAACCGAGAAGGAAAGAATGAAAATCGAATATGAATATATGCACGATTCTACCAAATACTCGCTTTAATGAAATAATCCATCGTTCTAAATTTTCTTGCCACAAACTTATCCACAGGAGATTTAGGCGAATCGTCTTATCAAATATCAATTAAAAATTGCCAGTAAATCGTGCAAAACACTAAAAAAACACCCTGGCTGTTATGCCTGATATTCGTATTTTTGTACCTCGTAATCCAACGAGTAAATCCGTATGATCTAGTAATAACGAACAAGACCAAAAGGAAAAAACAATGAAGTCAGTTTCATTCGGACTAGGTACTATGGGTCTACCAATGGCAGGACACGTAGCAAAGCGGCGGCACATGTTGTGTTATAAATCGTTCATCTGAAAAAAGCCCAAAAGTGGTGCGAAGAAACACACGGCACGTTCGCCCAATACGCCAGCATTAGCCCGCTTCAAAACAGCGACGTTCTTTTTAACCTGTTGTGGGTAACGATGACGATTTACGCGCGGTGATTTAGGGCCTGATGTGCTTTTTCAAAACGCCAAAGTAGGCACTTTATTATCGACCACACAACGCTTCGGCAGAAGGTCGCCCAAGAGCTTCATTCAGGCCGCTCAAGGACGTGGCTTCTTTCTTTATGGACGCACCAGTTTCGGCGTCAAGCGGTGGCCGTTGAACGGTGTGCTTACCGGTGATGATTTGGCGGGCGGAAAAAAAACGATTTAGATAAAGCCAGCCTGTACTCGATTGTTATGCAAAAGCCAGCACATTTAATGGGGCCAGTCGGGCAATGGCCAATTGCAAAAATGGTTCAACCAGATTCTTATCGGTTTGGCGTGGTTACCGGTTTGTCGGAAGGTATTCGTTTTGCTCAAAAAAGCCGGCCTGGACGTCGCTACGTTAGTCCGATATTTCCCTAAAAACTGGCGCTGCGGGTTCTTTTGGCAATAGAGAATCGCGGTGAAACATGTCAAAAAGATGAGTTTGATTTTTTGGCTTTCGCATCGAAAGGTGGGATGCATAAAACTTAGGCTTGTTTGCTCTCCACGCTGAAAAATGGGGTTAGCACTTGCCCCTTACTCAAGCCGTCGATCAAGATTATCAAGAATCTCATGGCAGAAGGCCGATGTCGCCAGACACGGGGGTTTTTTTTTTCTTTTTGTATTGGGTTTTTTTTTTTACAAAAAAAAAAAAAAAAGCGGTTCCGGATAAAAAAAAAAATCCTAACCATACCTAAACCACGCGCTTTGGTATCGGTTAACCTCCGAGCGCGTTCTTTATATTACTTTCCTTGTTTTATTTCACTTCTTTATTCTCTTTATCGCTGCCTTATAATGGTCTGTATCGGAAAATTTTATTCGCCAAAATTAGCTGTTATTTTTAACCCATTAAAAAAATCGCCCTCTTTTTTTCCACATTTCTTTACATCCAGATTTATGCAAAACCTTTGTTTTCAAGGCTCTCCGGCTCTTATCGTTAGTTGAGTATCATTCCACGCATAGGCTATATCGTTATTTCGATTGGTCAATTTAGTAGGCGATAGTTAATCTTCAAAGGACGCTGTTTTTGGTGGTTCTTCCACCGCTATGGCTAAAGGGGGCTCACAGGATGAGCAGAACAACCCCATTTAACTAGGAGTTTGGATTGGGGTTTGTTCTCATTATTAAATAAAGAAGGCTTCTTTACCCGCCAAAAAAATTCACAAAAGTACGAACACCTTAATTCGGACTTCCCACGTGTTTAACACGAAATATAATTACGTTAATGGAGAGTTTCAATGAAAAAAAGGGCTAGCAAAAAACTTACGCTTGCATCATGCGGCTGGAGCAATTGGCATTCTGCTCACGCTGCATTCCACACTGGTTTATTGTTTCAGAAGGTAGCCCTTGAAAGGCTTTAAATCCCTGCGTTTTACACGTCTGGAACGGACTTTTGATGCAACATCCAAAACATGTTCAACCGTTTGGTTTGAGTTCAAACTGGGCACAACAGAAACAGAGGCAGGCTTAAGCAACAAGCTATTGACGTCTCTTAGCGACGGCTTGAATTACACTTTCCATTTACGTAAAGGCGTGAAGTTCCATTCTACGAAAGACTTCAAAAACCGACACGTGATTTTAACGCTGACGATGTCATTTTCCGTTTGATCTCAGGCTCGGGTAACAAAAAACAACCTTACCACCACTGGTATCTGGTGGGCTCTTACGGAGTACTTTCACACGCGTATATGGGCATGGATACTTTGATCAAGAGTGGTGAGAGTCGACGACTTACACGGTCAAATTTGTATTGAATCAACCAGAAGCACCTTTTGTTGCTTAACTTGGGCTATGGACTTTGCATCGATCTTTTCAAAAGAACCAAGCCGAATGTTCTGATGAAGCGGGTACGCCTGAAAAATTGGATCTTGATCCAGTTTGCACCGGTCCTTTTCCAAAGTTTCAGTATCAAAAAGATTCTTTGATCCGCTACACAGCGTTTCAGAGAAATTACTGGAAAGGCAAAGCGAAAATCGATCTTCGTCTTGTTTTCTCTATTCACTCCAGAACGCTTCTGTTTCGTTATTGCGAAATTTGAAAGCAGGCGAATGTGATGTGATGCCTTACCCGAATCCAGCTGACCTTAAAAGATTGGATCTGATCAAGCATCAACTTAATGAGCAAGAAGGTCTTGAACGTAGGTTATTTAGGCGTTTAACACTCAGAAAAAACTTTTACTGATATTCGTGTTCGCAAGCTCTTAAACTATGCAACAAAATAAAGAACGCGGATCTATTGATTGCGGTTTTCCAAGGCGCAGGTAAGCGGCTTAAGAACCAATTTCCGGCCAACCCATGTGCCGTCTGTATAACAAGAAAGTTGTGGATTACCCCATACGGATCAGTGAAAGCGAAAAAATTATTGGCTGAAGCAGGCTACCCAGTGGTTTCTCAACCAATATTTTTGGCAATGGCCAGTTACAACGTCCATATAAAACCCAAATGCCCCGTCGTATGCTGAAATCATGCAAGAAGACTGGTCTAAAAGTGGGTGGTGAAAGCCGGAAATTATTTTCTTTACGAATGGGGTGAGTATCTAAACCGTTCTAAGAAAGGCGAGCACGATACGGTATTGCTAGGTTTGGGACTGGTGATAATGGTGACCCAGATTAACTTACTACTACGGTATTGCTAGTTGTGGACGGCTGTTGGGGCATCTAACCGTTGCACAGTTGGTGTAAAACGAAGAATTCAACAACCTGTTATTGAAAGGGGTGCAAAAACAAACACCAAACAAAGCTGAGGCGTACGGGACACTGTACGAAGATTCTCAGGGTGCTTCAAAACGGTGAAGCGGCCTTGGGTAAACGATTGGCTCACTCTGTTGTGTACTGAAGGCCAATTCTAAAGAAGTGAAAGGCTACCCAAAAAATTCGATCCACTGGTGGTCACTACTTCATGACAACCCTAAGTAAATTAATAAGACGTTTAGAAATAAGTCCCTTCGACTTACAAAACACCTACCTCGCTGGACGCGAGTAGGTGTTCTGTTCGACCGAGCACCTGGCTCGAATCACATAACATCGCAGAGAGCCCGTCCTTTATGTTCCCATTTATTTTCGTCGTTAAGCCCTCGTTTCTTCCAACTTTCATCGGGAATAAACCTTGCTGAACTTTTACCCTTATCTCGGCTTAAGTCCCGGAGACCCCATCGACAGTGATTGGCCGGGGAGGAGAACGCGGTTGTTTGAGCCGCAGAGCGCCATGCCGAACTTAGTGCCAATTTAGGCCTTTGATCAGCCGTTTGTATGTTCAATACTTTCATTACGTAACCCGCGTGTTTTACAAGGTGACCTTTAGCAACTCTCTAATCACACGAGGGAACCCGTGATTGAAAGAGTTCCTCACCCCCCCCCCCCCCCCTCGCTATTTCCCCGCCCACCATAGAATGGCAACTTGTGCCGCTATCTTTTGCTATTTTTTATTGGTTTACCTGCCGGTATTTTTTTGCGGCGGTTAAACGCCGGAAAACCATTATGATCACTCGGTGATGGACCTTTCCTCTCACCGGTTATGCGATGCCATTTATTTCTGGTGGGCACTTTATTAATGCTTGGTGTTTTTCCGTCAACCTGGGTTTGGACGCCGTCTCGGGCGGATCGACGTTAACCTATTGGATTGGAGGATATCACCGGCTTTATGCTGATTGACTCATTATTATTCTGATGGAAGCTGGCGCGTTTACTCGGCCGTTTCACATCTTATTTTACCCAGTATCGTCCTCGGCACGATTCCTATGGCTGTAATCGCTCGTATGACGCGCTTCTTCTATGTTGGGAAGTGCTTAACGCGAAGACTACATTCGGAACGGCTTCGTTGCGGAAAGGCATTTGCCCCTTGGCGAGTCATCGTGATTCATTGCGCTGCGGCAAACGCCTGATTCCTGTCATTACCGTGATCGGTTTTGCAGGTCGGCATTTGCTGTCTGGGCGCGAATTTGACCGAAACCGTGTTCGCTTGGCCGGGCATTGGTAAATGGTTAATCGATCGGATTCGGACCGTTCGTGATTACCCCGTTTGTAACAAGGCGTATTTTGATTGTCCGCTTGTATCATCACTTGTCGCTGAATCTCTTAGTCAGCCGATTTACTTACGGCATTTGTAAATCTACGTACTCTCGTGGACGACAGCCGATAAGGAGACGTTATGGACAAACTTCTATAAAAAGTACGTCAAACGGACAGCGGCGTCGTCACTGCGCCAGTCCCATGACCCGCCATTTCAAGAAGTTTTGGGCATTTATTTTCGCACCAACAAAGCGCAGTCGCCAGGCATTATTGTTATTCGCATTGATTTTCTTCCATGGGCCATTTTTTGCCAACTTTGTGGCCACCACATTTTACACAAATCCGATCAGTACGCGATGCTTTTTTTACCACCAGCGTGGTTTTAGGAAGCGGAAAATGGTCTTTTTTGTATTGGGAACCGATGGACGTAGGTCCGCGATTATTTTATCGCGTTTGATCTTATGGTTTCTCGTCTTTCCTTGCTGTTGGCATCGTGGCCCGTTACGCGTCTTTTGGTAATAGGCATTTTTACTTTGGTCTTGTGCTGGTATTTCCAAAGCATGATCGACACTGAATATGCGCATGTCGGACATCATGTTGGCTATGCCAAAAGCTTGCTTTTGGGCCATTTTTTTTGCAAATTTGTGGGCGATTTTAGGGGCCAAAAAAGGGCAAATCTGTTCCAACGCTGGCGCTCGCCATTTCCATTGTTCTCGCTGCCGCCATTATGGTTGCGTTTTTGAACTCGTGCTTGCCCCACTATTGTCGGAAATGTCTCAGTGATTACGTTGGAACATCGTTTCCTCGTGTGATCGGGCCGCCAGTCCATTGCGTTTGATTGTTTTTTGTATTTTAACCAAAAAACTGTTTTAGGGCGGCCACTTTATCGTTGCAAGCACTCTTGCTTTTTTCCTCAGTGCGATTCTTGATTTTTATTGGCGGGCGTTGGGCTTTCTGGGGTTCTTGGCGCGCCCAAGCCACCAACTTCCAGAGTTGGGGGTTCTATGTTGGGCCCAATTGCGGTTTATGCAAGTTACGTTAACAAGGGGCGCGGGCGTGTGGTGCGTTTAGGTTACTTTTCCCCGGTTGGATGAATTTTTGATTTCACCGTATTTTGGGCGTTTTAAAACCTCCATTTTTTGGGGGCGGATTGGCTTTTTTATACGGGTTTGGAATTTTTTTGGGCCCTTTTTGATCCCCCAAAGGTTAAAAAAAAAAAAAAAAAACAAAGTAAAGGAGGAGGGGTTTTTTTTATGTCAACTGTTTTACAGTGGAAAAATTATAAGGCATTCTCTCTCTTTTT
>Ga0163217_1023305_pt1 | contig 11434 bp, 5 predicted proteins | sample SynspAceP_FD_185933 | JGI IMG/M metagenome (GOLD analysis project Ga0163217, IMG submission 185933) | Saline lake microbial communities from Ace Lake in Antarctica - Synechococcus sp. Ace-P (PacBio error correction) | ecosystem: Environmental > Aquatic > Non-marine Saline and Alkaline > Saline ... | reverse complement strand
AAGAGAATAGGTGATTACCCGGAATCTGTTTGCTAAGTTTGAGGTCTGAAGCATTCGCGGCTGCCTCTATCGGTCAGGTGCATAGAGCCAGAATTAAAAACGAAAAAAGGTTGCTGTTAAAATTCATATTTCGATGTACGAAAGCCATTAATTCTGATATGGCAGTTGCTAGAAACTCTAGCTAAACGAATTATCAAAAAAGGGCGGATATAGATTCATATTTCAATGAGATTCGAACCACATGATGGAGGAGACCGCATAAACATGAAGGGTCACAAAATTGATCATTTCAAAAAAACGCTTTTGGTTAGTGGATGAAATCATCATTCCAGAATGATTCAGGAAATTTTCTACTGAGCGTGTATTATGCATGAGCTTTGTAGAGGTCGTTCATCTCGGTGCGTTTCTAAAAGAAAACCCAGTTCAAGAAGAGCGAAATCATTGCGACAATGATTGGGAATTTTTTTCCATGAAGAGATTCGTGGTTGGAGGCTATGTACATGCTGATATATCCTGGAAATTTTCTTATTTCACATATGATGGTAACTTGGCGTAATTGATTCGGATGTGTTAAACTTTCCCAGATGATTCTTTTACAAATTATTTAAGCTCCTACCTACTCATCTTGCTAACGATCAAGGAGCTCATTCGTTAATTTATATAAAACTGATGTGATTAATCCTAGAATCACAACCAGGTAGAGAAGAGTATTATAACTATTGCGAAATATATTGGAATCATGTTTTCGGAGGCCTTTATATAACACTTTCGACTTCAGTGATCCAAGTTTTGACGGGAAATAGCATTTTACAAAGAAGCTTCCATTATCAAATGAATTACGTGGTTCGAAGCACTTTTGTATACAAGTAGAGTTCTACTGGACTATATCTTAGTATTTTGATAAAGCTCGGCAGCTCAGATCGCTACTACGTGGTGCAAAGACATTTTGAGTGAATACTCGATAATGGAATTTGAATCTTTCAATGAACCTGTTGCCGTTAGTTTAAGTTTACTATTTATAAAAAAGCCCGTTTATATAATGGGGCTTTTTTATGCTATGAACATTCGTACTTACTGATATTTATCCTAATTCTAAAATAAACTTACTCGAATTCTCTTAGAGGATCTTTGTAATTGTTTACTTTAAATATGCCATCATACAGCTTTTTGATATTTTTCTGCATCTGAAACCCATTAGTTTTGCTGTTACAGCAATATTATAGGTTTCTTGATTCATCATAATTTTCCGTTATCAATTTTTTGATCGCATCCAAACCGTTTAATTTTTGGCATCTGGAATATCCATAGAATTACATCATACCAATCAGAAGTAGCCATCCGGACTGCTTTCACATCATTCAGCAAGTTCTATATTCTTACCCTAAGCTCTCAACTATTTTTGATCACAATCGATTTATCTTTACATCTTTCAGCTACGAGTATTTTAATATCTTCAAGTGACTTATCTTTAGTAGATTCTGTATTTCTGGGCTTCATTTAGGAGGTATGGCTCTTAAAGGGAATTTCAAAGTAAAAAAGGAGGTGAGCCATTCCTTTCCTCAGAGTCATAGCCATTATACCTTCCCATATGTTCACTAAGTTTTTTGAATTGAAAATCCTTAATCCGTTCCTTCAATTATTGAATCTGAAGGCCCTTTAAAAACTTAGTAAATGTACTGTTTTTTTACCCTCTCTGAAATCCCACTACCTGTTCTAATAGTAAACGAATGCTTAGTTTCTTTCACGTATCCGATTTTCAAAGTTGTGATCTAACTGTTAATGATCTTCTTCTGTAAATTAATTGCATATGATTAGATTAGAAGTACCTGGACGTACCTTAATGAATCTCCATTACTTTCAAGGTATTGTGAATCATGACGATGATAAAGCTGAATATTACCATTCTTTTTCTCCAAAAGACCTAGGTTTTACAATCTCGATTAACTTTTTAATGTCATTTTTCTATTTCAATCTCGTTTCTTGAATAATTAGATTACCGCTTTCTTATCAAGTAACATCTAAGATATCACTTACTTTAGCCCTCTAAGATGCTCACTACTATAGCTTAAATTGGAAAGTATGGTCCTGGTCTTCATCTAGTCCTGTTTCCATTAATAATCAGATATCCAACTATTGCATTCAAAGCGAGTCCGCATTCATGACTTATGTAGCTAAAAAATAGATTGCTTTATCAGCTGATTGAGCTTTCTCTTTTTCTTTTTCAAGAAGCTATATTGTCTCTTTAAGTTTGAATTACGATCTTCAGAGTATGGCTTTTTAAAAACGTAAAAGAGAATACCAAGTGTGTTTAAGGTATAAAACCTTGCTATTGAAAAGTCTTCACTCTATCCTAATCCTTGAAATATGTAGAGTAAATTTGGGTTTTGATTCTCTAATTACTACATAGAAAATCAGTACAATTAAGCTCATACAAAAAAATTATCAAAGCCCTTTATCTTGGCGAGAAAACAGCTAAGCCGACATATAATCACAACCCATCTCAAACAAAATTACTCCGATATTCCACCTGCTGGTAAACAAGGAATACATTAAACAATTTATTGCCGACTGTATAGTAATAGTGGACAATGATATTAAATGATACTTTTTTCTTGAAGCTATATAGAGACCTGAATACAAAACTAACAGACAAATACGTAGCTCTTATTTGTAAGATGTAATCTGCTAAAAAGTGCATTATCCACCAATTAAGAAACTATAACTAGTAAGAAATATAGTGATATCGAATAAGCTTGTATTTTCATATCTACCTTGCATTAATGAGCGGGAAATAAATCTTTATTTCAAACCATAACCTTGTTTTATCTAAGATATAAACAAATATTGGGCCATGGCGAAAAATTCTAAAAACATAAAAAGCACAGGTTAATAACCTGATGCTTATTTATTATGTCAATTACTTAGATCACTGATTAATTGAATTTCAATATCGATAAAACTCACTAATCTGTGATATGATAGTGATGTTTCTTTATCGATAGTTTTACCGTAAGCTTCCGATGTCTTAACAAAGGAATATATTCTCTTGCTGCTGCAGATTATTCGTAAGCCGCGTTATAAATAGGATGCTGCTTTCTGCAATCTGCTTCTACCTCGATAGTTTCTGCATTCTTAAATTGCTTCGATTGAATTCTTAATAGTTCACGTTCTTTCTCACGTTAATTCGGGAAGATTCACCCTGACTTCTGACCTAAATTTGTCAGCGATGTCGGGCTTTCGTTCAGAAATCAACGATCGTAACGGTACGTTTAACTTCTTCAGCAAGTTGATACGCTTAATCTAAAAATCCAACTATTAGCAATCCCAGATCTTCTGCTTCTTTTATTTGCCAATTCTTGAAATATGTTCTTGGATATTATCGCGTCCAATTTGAATATTCTCTAAAGAATCACTTCCACATTGCGGCGATTACACCTTCGGTTTTGCAACTCGATTCGATGAAAGTATAGTTTCTACTAAATCGTGGGAAAGCAACAGCATTCTTGTTTCACCATCGAGTATATCATCTATCTTGAGTTGAGCCCACGTTCATTTCTAATCGCTCGACAATTATTTAAGCGGGATCATTATTTGCCATCCTTGATACGCTACAACAAATATTAAATACTTTGTCTTTGTAGGAACTTGATTTGGATCACCATCCCATTCCAATAACCGTTTTTCAATAATCGCTTACTTGAGAATGGTTATTTTAAATTTTAGGCCAGGATATTATTGCCTCTCTTTTGGTTCTTCCAAAACTGGGTAATTATTACTTGTTTCTTGCTCATCTACTTATAAATGCTGAATATGAAAAGTATATTCCCAATTAATGCATACACTACTATTAATCCTAATCTCTTTAATGTCTTTCATCGATTTACCTCTTAATTAGTTGATTAGATATTAGTTGTTCCTGTTTTTGGGCCATTCATTTGGGAAGCTGTAAGCTAATGGAATTACCTATTACCTTGTTCATCGGTATATTTTCTGTCCATTTTTGTAGGAATTCTGTCCATAGTTCTAGGAAAAATTACGGGTTTTGTCCACTCAGGGCCTCTTGATATACTCAGCATTACAGATCATTGAATTTAGAAAACTTCACCTTGTCTGTATTTAATCGACTAAGAGGCATACCTTCAGATGCATTGAAATGGTTTGTTCTGCTCTTCCCAGCCTGCTCTAGGATCACACTGTTATAATCAGCTCTTGCTTGTTGATAAGTGTTCTCCTTTGTTGTTCGGCTTCGTTACACCGTTAAACGAGGGTTTTTACTGGATCTGGTGCATTAGCATCTTGTAATACCGATTTGTTCAATTTTAAAATCCTAATTCATATTCATCAACAATTGCTTGAATTATTTTAATTCAGCTTCGCATGCTACTTCATGCCCTAACCACGGTAGTACTTCGTTTACTTTTTCTGTCTTCAACTAATTTGTCGCATTGGCGCTTCTGAAATATCTTCTTAGAGTTTCATCTTGCATTACGAACTTTTAACAGGTAATTATAAAGGGCTTATCAATTCTGAACTGTATACCCCATTTCTACATCTGCTGATTTAGGTCTCCAGTAAGCCATCATGATTCCCACCCATATCTGCCTTTCGATACGATGAATTTACACACTGAAGTAGTTCGGTATCCAACTCTTGTTAGTTGACGTTGTACAGGTAACATATTTTAACTTGATCTATAAACGGAATCTTAACAAATTAAGACCTGGTTTCGCTCGTCAACATATTCTCCAAAGCGCATTACTACTCCAACTTCTTCCAGTCTCGACTGTGAAAAAGGGAGGAGGATACGTTCATAATTGCCAGAAAACCGACCAAATTATCCACTAATATTTTTTTGTTATTTGTTCAAACTGCGGAGCGGCAGGTTTGAATTCAAATTTGGATCTTTTTGAGCCCATAAATTATGTCGTTATTTGATTTTGCTAGTTTAAACTGTTAATATACCCCAAACATTACGCCAAAAAGTGTATAATGATGGTTAAACTGTCAGAAGTGATTATACTTTCAGACAAATAAAAACTGTTGTTTCTCTGCCCGAGTGTAGGTTAATTACTAAAATTTTTGAACAGTTCGCTATGATTTCTTGAGCTAATCTCACTTGAGAAGATCTCGTGTTCAATAACGTCATAGGTGGAACTTCTTCAAATCCAAAAGCGTTTCTCCCTTTTTCATTATCTCGACTTTCAGGTAGTCCATCAGAATAAGCAGGAAAAATATCTCTTTTTCAACTTAAACTCTTATAGCATTATCATTACGGTTCTACTTTTACACCTAATGGTAATCGCGATCTGGAGTTTTGAATAAAATCAGCGGACACCATTTCTTTTTAACCTGCTTACAATGCTGCATTTACAAACAGAAATATTTTTTGGACTGAAGTTCATATCTAGCCATCGCACATGTTATAAAAAGTTACGTTTGATCAGTTCCTATTGAAAAAGGTTCATTTACATTTGTCAAATCTCTGCAGGTTTATCCCTCTTTCATTCTAGCAAGTAAAAGTTCCATAGTAAAAAATTGCCGGCATTGCTGCACGCATCGGCCTTTTCCCCAGATACTCAACAACTACCATTAGTTAGTGCTTTTGGCTACCATCTTATTTTTAGAAAGTACATAAGTCAAAGTAATCCCCACCTACTTCAAATGATGGAAGGAAGAAGCAAATTACATCCAAAACCCTCACAACTGTTGGTTTGCACTGGCATAATTATGTATTGGCTTCTCGGCCAATCTCGATTTCTTTTTCAACTCTAAAGTTGTTGCGGCATTCGGTCTGATATTGCAGGTATATAAAATCACTAATCAGAAAAACTGGAAATTCCAAACCTATATGATTTAAACCAAATATTGGAACCCCACTATTAAAAAACCTTGCCACCCACCAATTGTTGATGCCATTCATGCTTTCTGACCAATGTAAGGCATTTACTAAATCACACAAAAACAAATACCCACCATTGAGCGTATTTACAGGAACAAATCCCATATTATGGATAAAACAAGTTACACATACTAAGCTTTAAGCGAACTAAAGTCACATAAAATGACCCCAATAAATCGAGCGGAGTTGCCTACTAGTTTCCTAATGAAGTAATTAAAGTTGCTTTGCTTAAATAGAACAAGTTACTACAAAGAGAAGTGTTTATTTCTAATACCAATGTTTAAAAAAAACCCGCTATACAAATCCACTTGACCAAACCCAATTAGCCAAAACTGTACTCCACGCTTGTCATATTTAATCGTAAAATTTTTAAACTTATGCTTCCTTCAGTAACGCCAAATTGGCTATACATTTTGCATATAAACGGTATCACTAAAATAAATACCTACCGCAAAAGTCCCAGTAGGAGTCTCCTATAAAAAAAACCCATTGTACTTAAAGAAGCTCCAGTCTCTCTTACAAAAAACCTCGTGCCCAAAAAGCATCAATTAATTCGCAGTTCACCGTTTTTTTGGTTTCTAGCAATGCTTCCCACTGATATATGCCATAGAATGCATATTATCTAATGGAGTCCAAACAAGTAGATTGTTCTCAGAATAATATTAAACAATCCTCCACATTTACATAACTCTCCCAAATACCATCAGACATTAAAAATATCCGCCACCAAATAAGTAGCACAGTTATTAATATGAAACCTTACCAATGAACGGCGCCTCTAACCTTTCTTTAAAAAATATTTCTTGTCCAACAGGCAATTCAAAAATGGCTAATAAGATTGCCAAATTACAACCCACGTAAGTAAAAAGAGGAAGTCTTCAAAGAAATTACATTTAGATTGATAGGTCAAGTTCATTTTCTCGCAATAAATGCAGTCATTTTATCCAACTGGTACTAAAAGCCATTTATAGTTTCAACTTCTTAACAACAGTTCCAATGATATTGATAAAAAAAATTCAGACCAGTTAAAAACTGAGAATTTTTTTTCCATTTTCAACATTAATTACGGAGAAATCATCACTCTCTCGATTAGAAGGTCGTTGTCCAGTGACCTTGATATTTCTGATGAATTGAATAGAGAATCTTCAATACCTAACCAAGAGGTGTAATTTCAAGCGGTTTTAATTAAATATATCACCAACTATTTTTTGAGCCGCAGTGCCAATAGAAATCGCACTTGAATAAAGTCTGATTACTCTCTTCAGATTTGTCTATACGAATTACCTTTTCCTGTATTTGAAGTTCTAATAGCCTAACTTACCGACTGCTGAAAATGCAGTATTTGTATTTATTAGGGTTTTCTTCAAAGACTTGAGGGATAGCCAAAATACTAGCAGCTTTGTAAATGAACATCCTGCTTGTTCATTTCAGGGAGTGAAATGTCACTTTGTAAAGAGTCTTTAAGCATTTGAGGAGTCTGAATGCGTTCTCAACATTGAGCATATTGCAAGACATATCTGTAGAGAATCCAAAGATTTGGTGCCAGGCTTTTATGTAGCTGGCCTTTCTGAACACTTTTCGGATTGATTCCATTAGCATTTTATATCAATTTGTGTCTTAAAAACCAACATTGAATGCCCCAATTATTCCATAAAGCATTTATTATGTATGAGTTTCTTTTAAACACTACTTGGAATCGTACAACCTCTGATCTTAAATTTTTTATCCAATATTTGAGACTTACGAAAAGTGTATTGCTTATGTTGCTCGGGTCTCAACTCTTTTTTTCAAATTATTCTTAAAAGGCAGTTTCAGCACTCATATTCGAAACAGAGTCTAATTTCGGTTAGTGCAAGACATACACTCGTTTTGTTAATCTCAATCACTTCTAACAGGACTTCTAAAACTTTTTACTTTCATGCAACAGCAAGTTGTCAACACGTTCGTTTAGCTCTAAACCTGAGTGTCCTTTAACATTAATCCAACTCACTTTCTGAGACTATTCATTGGCTAAAAAGCATTGCTTCCCATAGATCTTTTGGTATTTCGACTGCTTTTTGTCAGCTTTACGCCTCCATTTTTTGGGACAGTTTTCGAATCAGCCTTTAGTCATAGGCATTAATTATTAATGCGCTATCACTATGGAATTTTAACATGACATGCGTTTTTTCATTGTCTTGAATGCTTCGACTTACAAGCCATTCTCTCATTACGAATTAAAAAATTTTGGGTTTTTTTTTTTGTATGAGCTTCTCCTCCAGCAAATTCTTTTCTTTTTTCCCATGAAAATTAAATATAGCTCCCCAATCCACCTGGTCCTGGTTCCCGGAGCAGGCACCGTCCCGTATATACATGCACTTCTGGAGATAGACATATAGTTCCAGTAATTTTTAATATCTTTCTTTCAAGATTTTTGCACTTTTTTGAACCATGAATCAATTCCAGTTTCTTGATCGACCTGAATATATAATTCCCACGACTTGAGTTATAAAGGAATTTCCCTCATGAATCAGACAAGACGCAGGCCAATTCAATCTATTGATCCTCCTTGTGCTCCAATTCCTGGAATTAACAAACTACTATTTTCCATCGATGTTGAATCACCCGCCTTTGCTTCGTCAGCTTGGTTAGCACCTATTACCATTCTATATGTGCTTCAACTTTCACAAGTATTCAAATAACTGCTGTCCTTATGATTCTGCCATACTATCAAATCCTTCAAATGGCTTCTTCAAAAAATCTGAGCTTCCTAGATTTGAAGTTAATTGTAAGTACGTAGATCCTTTACCTCTCATCATCAGAAAGATTAGTGTTCAAAACCCATTAAAGGATTTAACGTACAAAGCATTCAAACTTCAAACTTATCAAAAAATGCTTTTTCTATAACTGTTTGATGTAGAACTAATGCTCCTCGTTTTCCATCTGCTATTACATATTCATCTTTTGGATTATGAGCTATAACTTCTTGGGAAAAACAGCATAATCAACAGGACCAAGTGACTCAAAAAAAAGCTAGGTTAGGTTTAAATGCAGCCGCAATGTTCGGTAGTATAATCGATCCACATTTTTACAGAAAAAAAAAAACTATTTGTTCTTCTTGGCGAGTCTCGAATTTCGCTTTACGATTCAAGAGTAGTAATTCAATGTTTGGATTCATAAAACCAACACATAACGTTTGAATTCGAAGAATACTTTTACCGCTGTTGTTTAATGTTTTCTATGTAAGTCATTTAAAAAATATTTTTCAAGAACCGTAACACTTACATCGAAAAATTTCGCATAAGAATCTATTCCAATTTTAATTATTGTATGTTTATTGATGTAAAACGATTGGGGTCGATGACTAAGTCTTTTTAGCATTCAGGCTCCACTTTTCTATTAACTAACGGTATTATGATTATAAAAAAACTATCAAAATTTTAGCTTCATTGCATTTACCGATTTAATATGGGCTAGCATTTTCAAGTCTTTCCTTTTGCTTCAAGGATGAAACCTGTTGAGCTCGGATTCCACTGATGAAAATATAGTAACGAGATTTACCTTAGAAGCAGGTAGAGAATTCTCTTTTCACTTAAAGAAGGTTCTTGGATGCATTAGATGTAAGCCCAGACGGTAATTACTTATTGTGTTTTTGGATTTCTTAGGTGATTTGTACACATTGCCAATAACAGGTGGTGAAGCCTACTCAAATAACAAAGGTCTGCAGTTTGATAGTTTCAACCAAGATTTAAACCCTAATGGCGAAAAGTCGCATTTATTTTCTGATGCTTCTGGTGTGAAGGCAGTTTGACCATTGAGTCTTTCAGCGGGATGAATGGAATTAACGCAAATACCAGTGGTAAAAGCTAATTGAATACCCAATCTCCAGAATGGGCTCAGATGGTAAGTATATATAATAGCTTCAAAGATTACCTGTAGTCATAACATTTGGACTGTACCATATAGATGTGGTCTAGTTTACTGCTTTAGTTGAGAACCAAGGTTTAATATGAGAGAAATGACAGAAGAGCATTTAGCCCGATGGTTAGTAGATTATATATGGTTTTCAAGAGAAAACAGTGTCGGTGGGATATATTACATGCGGTTTCACTTACCTCAATTACCGACTCGTTTACTTTACGATCGCGAGACTGGAGAAATGGCAACACAAGTTTCTAGATATGGATCTTCATTAGAGCTACTCCTTCATAACAATGCGAAGTCGTTTACGTATATGGTTACACCTCACATTGATGAACATACGGACTAGTAATTAGAGATTTAAAAACTGGTAGTGAAGCGATGGTTAGCTATATCCAGTTCAACATGACGGATTCAAGAATACGAGCTTTCATAGAGATGTGTTGCCTGGTGTCTTTTACTCCTGATGCAAATATTTAATTACTTCCTATGGTGGTAAGAATTTGGAAAATTCCTACACAGAAGTGGTGAATCGTATAAGACATCCTTTCAGCGTAAATGTAGATTGACTGGGTCCAGAGTTAGAGTTTTGAATATCAATTCTCGGATAGCGAAGAGTCTATAGTCACTCAAATCATCAGAGAGCCTGTTTCCTTTCTCCCGATGGAAAAATGATTGCTTTTTTACATGCTTGAATGAAATTGTATACTATGGAAATTCCAACGGCACAACCAAAAAAATTCGATAACACTTGACGAAAACCCCAACGCATCAACCAGTTTGGTCGCCTTCCGATTGGCAATTGGATTAGCATTTGTTACTTGCAACCAGAAGGTGGAAAGTGTATAAGGTGACAAATGGTTTAAGGGTTTTAAAAGCAATTGAATAAGATAATGCGTTTATTCAGCTCCTTGCATGCGAGTAATGATAGAAGAGAATTGTTCTTGTTAATGGGACTCTGAAAAGGTCGTTAGAAACGCAACCCCAAAGAGCAGCTTTTAGAAGGACTTCCAAATTTTGATTGAAATCAGTGCTGATGGTGGAACAGGACAATTTTATTAGTTTTACTAGGTGCGACGATTCAAAATCCTCGATTTTGTTAGAAAAAAATGACTAGAATTTTCTTATCAGTTCAAACGAGTTTTACATCAATTAGATTGGTGTACTGATGAAAAAGACAAACAGTCTTAAAGTTTCAAGGAAAAGCCAAGCTCCTGATCTTCAAAGAGTCCAAGAAGCCACCATTGGAATAAGAATGCACCAGAGGTGGGGGACCAAAGCATTTGGCTTTCAAAACTTGGTTATGATTCTTTTATAGTGGTAACAAACTGTACCACAGGATTGGAGAGCAAGCACCAAACCAAATTCAGGTTGGTGGATCCAAACGTCTTCAATTTTTCCTTTACTCCAGAAACTTTACACTTTGATATAGGTGCTTCCCCAACTTTCCTTGATTTTTGGGGATTGGGAAGGGGCAACAATGATTAATTTCCCCATTGGTCAATTTTAAGGAACAAGGCTTATTTTATCCCGTTTTACAAAAAAATTCTAAGGATTTTTTTTTTTTTTTTGATTGCTTTTTAAAAGCATTTTTAAAACCCAAAAAAAATCCTCCTTCTTTTTCCCTGTTGTGCT
>Ga0163217_1118385_pt1 | contig 11435 bp, 15 predicted proteins | sample SynspAceP_FD_185933 | JGI IMG/M metagenome (GOLD analysis project Ga0163217, IMG submission 185933) | Saline lake microbial communities from Ace Lake in Antarctica - Synechococcus sp. Ace-P (PacBio error correction) | ecosystem: Environmental > Aquatic > Non-marine Saline and Alkaline > Saline ... | reverse complement strand
CGTGGCGAGCTCCTTGATCTTCAATCCGAAGAGAAGGACCGAGACCAACAGCGCACGGTTTGTCACTGCGACGATTTCCCGCCAATCGGATTCGCAGCGCGACGATCGATTCAGGTTTCCCTTGACCGAGTCCGCCGTTTTCGTCCCGACGTGATCGATGAAGACGAAATACGGGAAAACTCAAAGGCAAGTTCAGCAAAGAAGAAACCAAGATTCGCGGGACGTGGGGGCATCGACGGACGCCCACTCGCACCGGACGCTCGAAGATTCTCGCTTATGAGGAACGCGATTCATTCAAAGACGAGTCGGTTCGCAGGGAAGAGTTGCGCTGAAAACAGGACTAAGCGAACCAGACCTGGCGTACATCTCGCAGAACTGGGGTCTTGCCGACGGAATGCTTGATTCGAACCAAGCTCGCCTTTTACGCCGCGTTCGTGGACATCGACGAGATGACGTTACGCGGCATCGAATTTGAGCACTAATCCGTTGTATTCGAAAGAGGTCAACTTGGAACGGATACGGGCACACCACCGGCCCTTGGCCAAACCGATCATCTCTCGGCTCACTTCTTCTTCAAAACATCGCCGTGTTGCCGTACAAGATAGGCGTTCACTCGCCCGAACGCATGCCAGTACGCACTGGGTTACTACCGAACTGGCAACTGCGCCCCATGGACATTCCACCGGTAACGTTGAGCAGTGCGAGGGGCTGGGTACCAAGCCGCTGCGATGACGGGGACGGCGTGTGTTCCGTGAAAGTGGGGATGAGCCGTTTTGACGCTAGCCACCGTCGATAAAAGGCGAGGACGCGGTAATTTGAATTGCGGACTTTACGGAGCTTGACTCCTCTGAGTCGAGTAAGCAGGATCGGGAAATTTCATTGCGTAGAAAAACCCTCATTAGCCGTATTGAACCTAAGCCTGGGGCTGTTCAAAATTTCTAAATAATGTATTTGACATGGAAGCCGAACCGGACGTTTTGTTCCCGCTGATCTGAGGTATTTGGACGCTCGATTTCCGCGGGGAAGGATTCTCATGACTAAGCTGATCGACGAATATAAATCTTCCGCAGCACAAAGGTTGCTTGCCATGCTGCATTTGGGACGCGAGAAGCTGTAGGTCGAGTACAAGGGACGGTTCGCGAAGAAACGCGGAAGGCTTTCGGAGAACCAAGTTAGGGCGGTCGAAGCGAGTCGCGAGACCCCTGGAGAGCACGCGCCAAAGTCGCGGAAGAAGAACTGCGACGTTTTGAAAAAAAAGAGCTGACACCGCAGCATCCGACTGCGAATGATGCGTCGGCTTTCAAGTGCAGCGATCGACGCCAAGGTCGAATTACGTCGACACGCAGGCAGTCGACGGATTTGATTCGTGGGACCCATCGCTTATCGTGGCCGTGTGCCTTACCGAACGAAGGTTTGTTGGCAGCCACGACGTATCGGCAACCATGTGTCGCAGTCGTTCGATTCGTTCTTGAAGCGAGCGATTCTCGATGCGAGGTGTTTCGCGGAAATTTTGGCGCATCATCCAACAAACATTCGCCGGTCGCAATCCCTTTGAGTATCCTAGCACACGACGGTTTTCAGAATTACATTCAGGCGAGTCGGATCTCTACCTGCTAGAGCGAAAACAACCAACGCTGTATGACGACCTTGGATCTGGTTGCGACCACACTTACTCGATCGGCACGCTAAAGTGTTTATCGTACTGGGCATCCGCTTATCGCACTTTTCGCTCGCTTAGTCGTCCTTTGCAATTACCAAAGATTTAACGGTGTTCTGATGCTTCTCAGTAGAAGAACCAATGGCACCGTCGTCAAGCAGCAGTTCGACACGAATTGGCCGAAAAGGTAGGGCGATCCGAATCGCGATTCTCAGCGATGCGGGGTCCGATCTTGAACAAAGAAACGGGAAATTATTCCAAGCCGAGCACCAGGACGTGATTCCGCTCTACGGACCATCGTTTCACATTGGTTTCTCGCAGATCGGAAAAAATCATGGAAGCCCGATGCCATTTGGGATGCGTTTCGGCAAGGGCTTGCTGCGTCACTAAGATTGTGTGCGAAACGCGGTTCGGGCAAAACACAAAACTTGGTCACCTGAAGCCGCCCAAACACGCACGAAGCACGCACATGAATAGGTCGATCGCGGAAGTGCAATGGGGTGCCAGGGGGCATTTGCAAAATCCTTTGATCGCGGTGCGTTTCAAGGGGACTTGAACCAAAGGCGTTAAAAGACGCCTGCCCTTGAAGTCGGTCGAGGAAAAATTTGGTTGAGCTTGGACGAGTATCGTGTGATTCGATCAAGCAGTGGGAGCGTCTCTCGCTAACTGCGTCGGGCAAGTGATTCAGCGAAGGTGCGTTCGTTTTTTTCCATTGGCTAGGGTGCTACAAACGGTGGCCACGGTCGATTCGCATCGCCGATCGACGATACCCCCACGTGCAAGCAATTGGCAGCCAGGTGGTAGCTGCGATCACACCGAGGAGCGAAGCGGGGGCGTCGCTTTGTTTGCCTTCCTTCAAAAGCAGGTGAGGTTCTTGAAGTCTCTGACGGCAAAGCCATGCGTCTGTTTGGGAGGCACCAGCGGCCGGCACAAACAACGCCTCACAGGTCAACTCCTCGCGATGGGTCGCCCTGCAACGAACGCAGATCACTCCATCACTGGTGCGTTAATGGGCGTTGGCGGCCTGTTCGATTCAAGCACCTTCGGCAAATGGATGAAAAGCGAACTTCTGGGACTTTGGTCTGCACATACCGCAACCTTGATTTTACCCCTACTTTGGAAGAACAAAAGCTGCGCAAGAAAAGACCTGCCACAATACCGAAATGTTGATGTTTATAACAGCCAGGCTAAACGCCCTCGATCACCGGTGGGTCTCACGCCTTCGGACGCTGTGACGCGAAATGAGTTAAGAACGAGCCAATCTCATTGAGCGCTCGCTGTGATCTCGGAAATCGGGACGCTTCGTCGCCATAGCACGGTTGACCACGTTACTCCCGAATCTCGAGAGGATAACATTCAAGTCGTCAACAAAACACCGTTGAGACGAAAGGTTCCGGGACGCCTGTCCCGATTTTCTCAAAGCGGCTTGCGGTTCGCCTCATCGATGCAAGGTTTTCTCGGAATTTGGAATAGCCAATCTGGAGTCCGGCAGGCTTTACTTTTGTGCGGACGCCAGCCAGATCACCGACCGCTCACAATGCGTCGCTGTTCCCTGATTTCTAAAGCAGATTGTTTGAGCTGTGTCGACGAAACTCGTCGCAAAGGTTGTTCAAAACTTGCAGCGATTCGCTGGCTAAAAATTTGTTTCCGGTGTTTCGTTTGCCGTTGACATTCATTGCTTCCTGCGTGTGGCTCGGGTCCGTCAATTACGACCGAAAAATTGCGTCGGATGTGTCAAGTATCTAGGAAAAAACGGTTAGCCCGACGATCGATTTTTGAGTTTGGCAGACCGGGTGCTGGAGTTCTTGCAGCCCACGACGCCCAGTCGGCAGAACTGTTCTTTCCAACGAGTGCTCGGACGCGAATCGCTCGGGATCATTATTTTCGAACCAAGGTGCCGGGGGGCTGGGGAAAAAAACGGTTGGAACCTAAAGTGTCGGGTTTTTCGCCCCTGAATTCTTCTCTGCATTCCCTGGTTCCCCGAAGGCCCGGTTTTCGATGTTCCGCGAAACCAACCCCCGTGGTACGATTCAACCCGGTTTCCAACCCCGGTTCCTCACCACAGAAAACCCCGCTTGCGACTAGGCAAACCGGCGTCGGCGTTCACCGCTTATTTCCAAGAGCCCCTGTTCCCGGCCTTGGAAGAGGACGTGCTCGCGTTTTGGACGAGCAGGCAGATTTTATGAGAAATCGCTGGCCCCGCCGTGCCGGGACGCGCCCACGTTCGTGTTCTTCGAAGACCACCGACGGGGCCAAACGGATGCCCGCACCCAAGGCCATTGCCTGGACCCGGGCGATCAAGGACGTCTTCCCGTTACCCAAAAAACCATGCGTGGGTTCCGCGTCGAACGCAAAAGCCGGATGGGACACGCACGGGTTGCCGTCGGAAGTCGAAAGTCGGGCAAGGAACTCGGTATCCACAGGCAAAGAGGAAATCGAAGCCTACGGGGTCGAACCGTTCAATCCAAAAAAATGCCAAAACAAGCGTTGTTCGATTACATGCGCGAGTGGGAAACCCTGACTGGCGGCCGACTCGGGTTTTGAGGGTCGATCTGGAAACAAGCCTACGTGACGTACCACCAATCGTATGTCGAGAGCGTGTGGTGGAGCCGGAAAAACCTGTTCGGCATCGCGGGCTGCTGTTTTACCAAAGGGCCACAAAGATTCGTGTGGTTTGGTGGGCCAAGGCGGCACGGCCGTTGGTCGGCAGGCGAAGTGACAGGGCTACGTGAAGGTCGCCGACCCGAGTGTGTACGTGTTGTTTCCCCCTTGGGTGAGTTGATGATAAATCAACGCCGAAAACGATCGCTCGTTGTCTGGACAACGACGCCCTGGGACGCTGCCCAGCAACATGTACGCGCCGTCAAAAGCGGAGTTGGCTACGCCTGATCGTTCGTCGAGGATAGCGAAAAACGGTGAGAGGGCAACTTCGTGCTCGCCGCCGCCCGTTCGTCGATTACGCTCGCGACCAAGATCAAACGCGAAAACTCAAATCATCGAAACATCTCCGGTGGCCTCGCTCGTCGGCCAACGTTTACGCAGGGCCGCCGTTTGCCGATTACCGCGAGCGATTGTTCCGACCCGACCGGTCAATTTGAAATCCGGCCGAGTCGAAACTCGTTGTACTGGGCGAGTCGTTCACGCCGATTTCGTCACCACCGATTTTCCGGCAAGCCGGTCTCGTTCACCTCGCCCGGGCGTCGGCGAAGTCCCGTATTACCGAAGTCCTCGCGGCGGAGCGGATTTGACGTTTCATCGAAACCGATCAAACCGGGACTCCTGTGCGGGCCGTCCGGACCGGACGGCAAATTTTCACCCGAGAGTTCCCCTCGCTTCAAAGGCGAGTGGGTCAAAGTTCGACGGACAAAACGTTGACGCGAGAACTTTCGCGACAGCGGCAAACTGTTGCACCAGGAAACAATACCTGCACGATTTACCCGTTCTGTTGGCGGGGCCGATGACGACCCGTTGATCCAGTATTCCCCGTGAGGGAGCTGGTGTCATTCGCACGACCCATAGTTTCGCGGAATGGAGGGTTAAAAACAACTCGCCAAATCGGATGGCAGCCCGAGCAACATTCGCGACGGACGGTTCGGTAACTTCCTCGACTCGAACGTCGACTGGGCGTTGTCGCGAGAGCGATTGGGGGGCACGCCGCTGCGATCTGGGCGTTTGCGAATCGACCGGTCGTGCCGAAAGCCGGTTTTCCAGTTTACGACGAGGTTCTTGGCCAAAAACCCGACGTGCAGGGCACCGAAGTGTGGGCCGGATGCGAAAGGCCGCCAACCGCCGAAACTCGCCGACGAATTTGCTGTTCATAACCCTTACATCGGACGCGGGTCCACGTTGCGTTCGGCCGTTCGCCGACGGTGCCCGATGAAACGTGTCACCGAGGTCATCGTTGCTGGCTACGACAGCGGCGCGATTTTGCCGTTCGCCCAATTGGGGATGGCCGCCACCAAAAACGACGAGCAATTCGCCGAAACAGTTTTCCAAGCCGATTTTCCATCAGCCGAAGCGATCGATCAAACCCGAGGTGGTTTTACAGCAGCTCCGCGATCAGCACGATGTTGTTCGGCGAGGAGCGCTCCGATCGACGTCTCGATTTCAGCGGCGGAGTCGAATGAATCCAAGGTGTCGAATGAAATCCAAGTCGAATGAATCCAAGTCGAATGAATCCAAGTCGAGTGAATCCAAAGTCGAAGTGCAATCCACAGCCAAGCGAATCAAAGCAACCGCATCGAAAGCCAACCACAGCGATCAGCAACGCTCGGGCGAAGCAGGATTACCCCCACCCGTACCCGCAACTGCATTCGTGCTCGGGTTGAGGTTGTCGCAGTTGTACGAGGCCATGCGCTTGACGGCGCGGCCGAAAGTGACTCGCATTGACCGAAGAGGAGAAACCGCCGATCATCCGGTTTGTCGTTCACGATAGAAGGGTAACCGGCAAGATGTTCCAAAACCAACTGCGAACTATCGCAGCCCCTCGGAGATCTTTGATCGCTGACGGCGCCGACGCGATTGCGTTGGTTTTTTCTGTTTGCCAAACCAAGCCCCCTGGAATTCGATTCATCTACGCCGACAGTGCGATCGTGAATTCGATCCCGGAGTTCCTGTTACGGACTTTGGAAACCACGTTCAGTTCTTCACCATCTACGCGAGATCGACGGGTTCGATCCGACGAGCGCGAGCCGGCGCCGACGACGAAGCAGCTTTCAACCAGAGAGTCTGGCATCCTCACCGACGTATCGACCCGATCGAAACAACCGCAGGCGAAAATCGATCGTGTGGGTTTTTCCGGAACTCATGTGGCGATCGAGACGATTCGGCCGCGCGGATGGATAAAACTCGACAACTACCAACGCTTGCCAGCCGATCCGTCGCCTTGCTCGATGGGTGAGCAATTGTGTTCGTCCGTTCGCAGCGGAAGATCGGTTTTTTTGGGCCAAGGACACGAAACTCTCCCGACAAACCACGACGCGTTATGGACGTTGTACGGGAAATCGTTGTTGCAATTGGAACCAAAGTTGATCGCCCCGTTTCGTTTCCCGTTTCCTCTCGAAAAATTGTGGCAGGAATTTGACACGCCCGTTCGGTGACAAAGTGTTGCGGCAGTGTTCATCTCTGCGATTACCCGACCGCCGATTGCGTCGCGGATCGATGCGGGATTGTCGCGTTCGATGAAGGTATTGCGTGGAGGATCGCGTCCTTCGGACGGGCCGCTCGCGCGATGCGAATTGAAAGTGCGATTGCCCTTGTCCCGCCGTCCGAGGTGATCCTGACGGATGATTGCGCAGAATCGCTTCGTTGCAATCGCACGATTCGCTCTGTCCGCGATAGACTTCATGTCAAAATCGTTGGCGTACACGACCGAAGGCGGCGATTTACGTTCAGTACTCGGTTTCGTGCGAATTTCAAACGGCTCGGCCGAAAGGTCGGCAAAACAAAAATTCCGGCGGGTAAGAAACTTGACTCAGCGAAAAGCCGAACGGCAACGAGTTGCTCGAAGTCAACTGCAATCGACCGGCAGTCGCACTGACGTGGCCAGATTGGCAATGTGCTCGAACTCGACACGAGGACATCGAGGTGCGATTGAAAGCAACGCGAGGGATGGGCGGCGCCGCAAGGTCCGGTCTTGCGTTCGTCGTGCCAATAACCGAAGTCACCGACGAGCTGCGACGTGGAAGCTTCGCGAGCATTTGAATCCGGGCGATCCAAAGTCACGCCAGGAATCGATTGCCGATTACACCGACCGGATCGCCGTCGGGTATTTCATGACGAGGACGCGGAACGCAAGCCGCTGATTGAAAAACGCATGCGAGGATGATTTGCGCGCGAAAACCGCGCTCGCCGTCGAGTTACTCGACGAGCGTTGCCGAGGATGACGCGGTGGAAATCGAGAAACGGCGAGCTGTTTCTTTTTCTAAGGTGAACGCGTGATGTCAAAATTCCGAATCGCTACCCCGGATCGCGATTTCTCTCAGCGCAGTGGACGGAACGCTGGCCAACCTGATCGAACATCGCGACAATCCACGGTTTGCCGATCGACATTTTCGGCTCGTCATCAGCAGCCGGCTTGGGTCGTGGCTGGAAATCGCGACCGAGGCGGGGGATTTGCGACGCGAGTGATTCGCGGAACGGGATTATCCGGACGCGGAACGCTACAGCCGCGGCGATGTTTTGCGCCGCTCGCCGAGGCACGGAGGCGATGTCGTGATGGCGGGTTTTTTTGAACACGTCTTTATCCCGACGCGTTCGAGAACGGGTTGATCGAAACATTCAACCCCTCGTTGTTGCCGGCGTTCGGCGGCCAAGGCATAGTACGGGAATCATGTTCATGAGGCCGTGATCGCTCGGCGGCGTGAAGATCACGCCGGATGCACCGTTTTCATTTCGTCGACAAACGAGTACGACAACGGACCGATTTTCCAATCAAAACGATCCTGCCCGGTGTTGCGCGGCGACACACCTGTTCACTCGCCGCGCGAGTGTTTCGGCAAAGGAGTGCTTCGCGTTCCCCGAAGCGATTCCGGATGCTGGCGGAGTCGGCGGTTGAATTGGATTAGAGGCGGGGTTGCCTTATTCTTAAGGTTTCAGTGTTGAGTACGCGCCACGTCCACAAACCGCTCCACCCGCTTGGGTCTGAGATTGTCGTCGGCCTCGCTGAGCCGAAAAAACGCTCCTCCCCACCACTTCGTCACGCTTTTCGGTTTGGGAAAACCGAGCGACGATCCCCGAGCGAAAGACGTTCACGAGTGAGAACGAGCACGGATCATTCCGAAACATCCAGCCTCACCAACGCATCGATCTCCCTCATGGGACCGTTCCGTCAAAAACTCGAAATCCTTGCCGATGCGCGCAAGTACGAACGCGTCCTGCTCGAGCAGTCGGATCGAAGTCGGAGACGCGGCAGGGTTCGAAAGATCGGGGGACCACCGACGGGAACCGGGGACTGTCAAAGCTACACCTCCCGACTGGAGGTGTATCTCGCTGCTGAAAGTTTTGCTGACGAATTACGTCTGTACTATTGCCAGTTACTGCGTCAACCGTATTTCCAGCGACACGCCCCGTGCCCGCTTCACCGTATCGAGGAGGTCGTGAACTTGACGATGGATTTCTATCGACGCAACTTACATCGAGGGTTGTTTGTGAGTTCAGGAATTCATCCAAAAAACTCGGACATACACGATGGAGCAATTAACGAGCGTGGCCAAAACGCTCGCACCGAGCATTCATACGGCGGTTTTACATCCATTTTGAAAACGATCCCCAACGCGTCGCAGGGTTTGATTGATGGATGAGCGGGCAAATTGGCGGACCGTTTGAGTGTGGGGAACATCGAGTTGCAGACCGAAGCGCGATTTGTACCAACTCGCGCCGGAGAAGAAGGCGCCGCAGATCGTCGAGGCCGATGATGCGGGATTCGCGAAAAGATTGAGGAATCGGAAAACAGGAGATCCAATCCGGTTTCAAAGCCCCCAAATTTCGCACCGGCGGGCCAGAGCACGCAGATGATTTGTCGGTGCGCGGCGACGCCGGATTTGGAGGTATGAAGGACCGCCTCGTCCTTTACCAGGAAACCAACGACCCTACGGCGGGTTTTACTACACCGCGTACAGTCCGATTCCGCGCACGCGGATTGCTCGGCTGCCGGTCAATCGGCCGCCGTTGATTCGCGAGCACCGGTTGTACCAAGCGATTTGGTTGCTGCGCGTTTATGGTTTCGACGCCAGTGAGATTGTCGGTTGATGCGAACCAAAATCTCGACTCGAACACGATCCCAAACTCGCTTGGGCGATCGCGAATCGGCATTTTTTCCCCGTCGATTGGAATCGGAGCCAGTCGTGAGGAAACTGGTTGCGGTATTTCCCGGCATGGAAACTTGTGCGAAACGCGATCGGAAATCCTGCGGACTTGCGCCCGGCATCATGCGGTCACGATCGCTGATTGAAAAAACATACGTGTGGGCGTCGGAACGGACCAAGGTGTTTGTGAATCATCGGAGCGACCATAATCCAGGACTTCGCCCCGACCTCGATAAACTCGATTTGGGGAAAAACGTTTGAAAACGAGGACGAGCAATTTTTGATGTTTGTTCGACGCCTCTTCGTCGGCGGGGTCAGTGGCCAGGTTTGAAGTACACTCCAATTCATCGGACGTCGAAACGTTTGAGCAGTGGCGAGTCTGCACGTCGATTGCTCCCGGAGGACGGAAGTGTTCGCCGGCCGAGGTGCAGTTGAATGTGGCGTCGGATCAAATGTCGTTGTTCGGAGGAAAGCGAGGTCGCATTCCCCGTGCGCCAAAACAGACGCATCCCCAACTCCGGCAACGTCAAACGCGCAACGGGCAAACAACCTCGCGTTCCCAAGGCGGTTCATCGACTTGGCTGAGACGATCGCCTGCCACGGATCCGTGCCGTTTGAGAACGTTGCTCTATCAAACGTTGTGGCGATTGGACGGCACGGCGAGCGAAAGCTGCTCGATGTATCACCGATGAAGACGTCCACCAATTGCATCAAATGCGGAAAATCGATCACGCGTGACATGCACAAGATGAAAGGTTGCGTTGCGTTTTCGTTAAACGATCGACGAAATCGGTGAGAGGCAGGATGTTCATCGGCGTGGGCATGGCCTGACCACCGGATCGTGCGGCAGGTCTCGCCGTTTTTCTCGCGCCGATTTCGCGGCATGAAATTGGTTATCGATCTTGACGCCCGATGAATCCGTCGTGTGGGATCAATAAGTAAGCTGCAATACGGACCCGGGCGATGCCCGCGTCGCAGGCCCCGGCGATTGACGAACTCGAAGACCTTGGCGGACCTACTACGCGTCGATCTTCAATCCCGCCCGTGTGAAGGTGGCGACGATTGAAGCGTTGAGATTGCCGGTTGCGGCATTGGGGCGACGTTGCGGAGGCGACGATTCATTGACGATCTGTTGCGAGAGGCTCCGCGCGGGGGTCGATGCGATGATCGAGACCTCCGAGGGGTTCGCACAAACCGCCGCCGCGTTCATGCCGAAGTCAAACGCGATGTCGAATCGTTGCGAATTCGCGGCGTTCGAAAGCCAGGCCTGTTCGCTTGCATTGCGCGGCGACGCAGACCGTGTCGGATCGGGCCCGGTGGACCGCTCGCGTGATGATCGTGTGGGGGAGCAGCCGGGCGGAGCCCAAGAGGATCTCGCGGGGGCAAACCGTTCATCGGCCCGGCCGGTTGGTGTGCTCGGACCAGGCGTTGCAGACGGTAGGCATCCGCCGCGGACGAAAAAATTTTATCTTGAACCAACGTTGGTCAGCATTCAAGTTCGTCGAACGACTCGGCGCGAAACGAGGCAAACGCCGATTGCACCAGGAAACGAAACTCTTCGCGAAAATTTTTCGGCTTGCCGGGCCTTGGCCTTCGAAGCGGGAGGGAATTTTCCAATCGAATTCAGGCCGGGACGTGACGTTTGTTTGGGAGGCGGACGGCGGCCTCGGCCGCTGCTTCGGGCGAGATTTTCCGGATCACAAAAAAAACAGCGTGGCGGGATTTTGAAAATCCGAAGTGGTGCGAAGCGGACGTGCGAACCGTGGCATGCCGGCGGCGATTTTTTTACGGGATGATCGATCCGGGACGGAAAAACGGCGAAGATGAGTGAAAAACCCAAAAACTCGCGCCCGAGTTTTTGCCGGCTGGCGAAAAATCCTAAAACGGCACCCCCCCCCAAATCGCTCCCCTTTTTTCAAAAACGGGATTTGGATTTGCCCCCGGGGGAATCGATTTTTCTCTTTTTCCCTTCG
>Ga0163217_1103800_pt1 | contig 11435 bp, 17 predicted proteins | sample SynspAceP_FD_185933 | JGI IMG/M metagenome (GOLD analysis project Ga0163217, IMG submission 185933) | Saline lake microbial communities from Ace Lake in Antarctica - Synechococcus sp. Ace-P (PacBio error correction) | ecosystem: Environmental > Aquatic > Non-marine Saline and Alkaline > Saline ... | reverse complement strand
CGATCCCTTCGCACACTGCCCGACATGACGACCTTGCCGAAGACCGCGAGCGCTTAGCAGCTGGTACAATCGCTAGGCCTGAAACAGGCCGCATAACGGGGATCGCCCACTCGGGACGCCCAAGCGCTTGATTGCAGCGACATCGGCTTCGCGTGGTGATCCGCCCCCTCGTATGTTCTGGTGCGCGCAATGGAAACGTCCGCGATCAGGCCAGCCTTGGAACGGTATATCGCGAACCGTTGTCGATCAGGCCAAAAGCCCCGTGTGCTGGACCACTACCCTGTCCGTTAGCGTCGAACTTGACGTAGATGCGTATGATCAGACGGCACCAGAAACGATCCATGTCCAGGACATCATGCAGCACATCGAAGAGGCCGGCGTGCACTCGCATAGCGCCTGTTCCGCTGCCCCGCCCCTATTCCACTGAGCCCGCGAGATCATCGCAGAGGTCGGAAAAAGAACCAAGCATTGGCGCGGCGCTGAACGTTGTGGCCTGTATGAACATTCATTTGCGGTTAAGATGGCGAAATCGACCTGATCGAAGTCAAAACCCGCGTGCCTCGCGCACCGTCCGTTTGTTGCCAAGCGACGGACCAGCGCGATTTGCGTCAATCCGCGCCGGTTCATGGCCGGTGAAAAGCTGTCGGCCTTCCATTGCGTGCACCCTACCGTGATATGCCGCTATGGACGTACTACTGCCCTGGGCGATGCCGATACGCTGCCGACTCCGAAACATTGCCTTGGGTCTCGGCAAAGAAGCGGTGCTCCTTGCACGTTTTCCCCGGCGTCGACCCGCTGCTAGGGGCCAGAAATGCGGTCCACTGGCGAAGTCAGGCTGGACCGCCCGACTTCCGCGTGCCTTCCTGAAGGCCCAGATGTCCGGCAACCGCTCCGCGTCGGCTGCCAGTGTTTCTCGGTCAAGGATGATGACAAGTCACAGGAGATGCTGACCGCCGCCCCGCATCTTGCTTGACCCAAAGTTCACAACTTGCGCGCACCCGCGCACTGCGGGCTTGGCGACAGAAACATGACATCGCCTGCGAATTTGTGAAACAAGTCTAATGAGGGCCGTCCGAACATCACCCGGATATGATGAAGGGGACGACCGATCCATCTGTGCTGAAACACCACCGAGGTACGCAAGCGGATTGAGGATAGCAAATCCATCCGCTCATCGCGCTGTATGACAAGATCCCGTATTTCACCCGGCTGCGGTGCCTATGCCGCTGCGTTGGCCATCAAGGCGCAAGCCGAAGACGAAATCGGCGTTAAATCGCTCAGGCTAAACGCCCTCTGGACCTGCGCCGCGGCCGGATGCATTTGGCGCAGGTCCCCCTTTCCTCCCCCTCATTGTCCCCTGCCCTTGTCTTGCCAGCCCCCGCTGTCTTGACCCGGCAGCCGTCTTGGCCTACTCGGACAACGCTGAAAAAGGTTTACCCAGTACACACCCGCCATGACTGTAGCGCATTTTACGCCGGAAAAACAGGTCATCACCAACGCCGAGCTGGTCAAGGCGTTTCACGCCTATGCCGATCTGTTACAACTCGACATGCCGTCGAGACAGGGCAGGAAGAAAGCTTGCCTCGAAAGAACATCCTCGGAGAGTCATCGTCAAGGCACTGGCATCAGCAGGCGCTATGTCATGAAAAACGGATCTTGACCCCAAAGTATGCACCCGCTGCTGCGTCAGCGATCAGATGCGAACCCGCCTGATGGCCGGCATGCGCTGGATGCGGCGCAAAAAAGCACTAAAAAAACAGGCAGGCAAGACTGCCGCTGATGCTGATGCCGTGATCTGCCCGCGTCGAACCTTGAACGGGCTTATCCGGCCGTCGCGATCGAAATCCACAGTTGCTGGCACAACGGCTTTGCCTTTGACATGAAACGTTGCCGTTCGTCGGCGACGTTGGCGTCCAGCCCCGCTGACATGGTCCGGTTCGGGATCGATCCGTCGGCTTTAGTGGTCTGCCCTGAAATCTTTCTGCCCACCTGGATGGCGCGACCGGACTGCCACTTTATCTTTGCGACGTGGCACGGCATGTGTTGATCACGCGCCGAGGATGCGTGCGGCCCATTTGAAAATCAAATCAAACCCGTGCGCGACCGAGTTTCGAACAAAACATCCGCACAACAACGGCTTTTTGCCGTCCGCTCGCGCCCGATGCGGGCAGACCGGCTGACATGCGTTCATGCAAAAGGGACGTAAAAGTGTACAAAGAAAGGCTTGCCATGGTCGCAGACACATCGCCGCCACATGGCCCATCGAAGGGTCGAAGCCGCGACCTGAAGGTCTCTGGCTGCATTCAGGGCGAACAAATCTATGACACTATTACAGAACGCAAAGGCTTGGGCGTGAGGCCCGAAGCAGGCGAGCATCCCGATATCCTGCAAGGATACGCCAACACCCATCTCTGCCGGATCCATTATTGCTGTTTTCAAAATATTCTGACGATCTGGTCGATGGTGATACCGCTCTGATCTGTTCGTTCGGAGTGCTATTCGTAGATAGGCTCCTTCTTGGTCCCAGTGTCCGCGCTAGATCAGAGCGGACCGTGTCCGCCGCGAACGCGTGGCATTCGCAAGCTGGTCTGGACGTTCTTGATGGTTGCGCCAAACTGGTTACATCCCGATCTTTGAACTCGGCGCTGCCTGACGCTAAAAGAGGGCCATGCAAAGGCTTTATTTTCATTTTCGACCATTGAACCGCGGGTTAAATCGACCTTTGTGCAGCGGCGCATAACTAGTCGAACGCGCATTGGTGCCTTATCTGATGACCGCGAAATTCGACAATCGCGCGGGCGACGGCGCACGCGTGTTCGCATCGGCATCGGCATGAGGCCGACACCTTCGCAGACAGGCGAGAATTATACTGGCCAGATTGAACAAGGTCTCGCCTCCGGCCCTTGCGGCCTTGCATCTTATCGACGAGGCACAGTTTTAAGCCCCGATCATGTCTGGCAACTGGCGCGTGCGGTGGAGATTTGGCGTGCCCGCATCATGCTATGCTACGCGTGGATTTCCCGTCTGCTGTTCCCCGGTCTGCGACCTTGCTGCATGGCAGTGAAATGCGCGAGTTTCCGCACAATTTGCCACGCGGGTAAGAAGGCGACGATGGTGGTGCGCAAAGATGCGCGGGCTGGGCGCTCAAGGAAGGCGCACAGGTGCAGTCGCGGCAACAGACCCTATATCTCTCTGTCCGCGTCATGGCGCAGGCCGTGGCCGTTTAAAACGAGGTTGAGGCGTTTCGCCCGCGACGCCAGCTTTTCAAATTCTCAACCGCCATCATCCACATAATCCACACGCACCTCCGCGAGACGTGCCCCAAATGCGCAAATTAGCCACCACGTACATATTCCCGCAACGCCTGCGGCACCTGGGCGTTCAATCTAACATCTAGCCTGCGCCCACGATTGGTGCGGCCTGAAGTGCCTTGATTAAGGCGGGTTCGCACGAATATGCCCCGTGCGATATTGTCCAGACGGCATGGCTGCATCGCCGCCAGAACATCCCGTGATCAGGTGCTTGGTGTCTCCCACCAAGGTACCGCGATGACGACAACATCAAACCGCGGCCACCAAGCGTTTGAGGGTTAATGTGTTCAGCCGGATAGCGACGCTTTTGCACTGCGGCTAAAGTATTTCACGTCCCATCGAGAAGCCGTAGTGACAGCGTCGCGCAACCGCATTGGCCAAAATCCGCCCATCCCACGATCCGACGGTTTGCCTGTCAGGATGCATCCGAGTAGCTGCGACGGCTCCCCAGCCGGACCTATTCGCCTGACCGCCACCACCGTTCGCCTCCCCGCCACGCGCGCATGCCATCAGCATCAAACTCATCGCGATATCGGCCGTGGCATCTGACGGCACCGGGCTTGTTCGAGACCTGAAGCCCGGCCCTTTCGCCGCATCCACATCAATGTGGTTATACCCTACCCCAAAAATTGGCGAGCGATTTACAGCGCGGGGGCATCCCACCTTGCGAAAGACATCGGACGAAAAACCGATCGCCCAAGGTGGCCAGCAACCCGTCATGTCGCGCAGCGCGTCCTGCATCTCGGCGTACTGTCAGGCGTGCGCTGTCGTCACGGAGCACATCAAAATCCGACAGGCGCAGCATGTACTTCTGGCGGGCGGGGCGGCGAATCAAAGCTGGTCAATCAGCGTCCTCCGTTCGGGTGATTTGCGTGGGGCGCTTTCAACGACTGATCGCCCCGTTTCATTCTGGCACCCCAAGCATCCAGCTCTTCGACGGATGAACGCGTCGATCTGCGCGGGGAGTTATACCACCCCCATTCACCTGCGTAGGCATCAAGCGGCGGGCTGTGTAAGCAGCCGTGATCTTGAGCCCGTAGGTTTTGCGCTCCTGGCCATCTCCCGGGGCCGAAGCGGATCCACATCTTGTCGCGGGCTTGCGGGCCCGAAAGGTTCGCACGGGTACCGTCCCGACCCTATTCGACTTTCATAAAGTCGCAAAGCTGATCTCAGCCATTCGAGAGCTCGCGCGACGATCAGCAGCAGCTTCCACCCGCGCGGGGGCTTGAGCAAGACAGGGAAGCCGTCTGTCTCGTTCTCAACACGTCCAGCGCCGCCTGCGGGTGCCGTTGGGTGGTGACGTTACGCCGCGCAGCTGGTCGGGCTTCGTCTGGCGGATTGGCCAGCCCGCCCCTGCCCTGCGACGTGGCCGTGGCGAGCTTCAGCGCCAGTTCGGGCTGAGCCCTGTGCGACCCCCGCCTCTGCCATTGCCCTCGATCATGGTTGGAAGACATACGCCGGACCCGAGCCGCTTACCCCTGTCACCGCATCAATCTGCCCTCTTCGTCCAAACCGACAACATCGCCCACGGCCGACAGCAGCTCTTCGGCCTCGTTCCAGGCCTTTGCGTCTACATGGCTTCCGACGGATCGCGTGATGCTTGCGCTGATGGCAGCCGGTTGTGTTGGCATGGCGCGCACGATGGCGTTTGTTCACCAGCGTTTTCTCGAAGTCCGATGTGTGCCGGCTGCAAACGCTGTCGAACACTGTCTTGCCGTTTGCCCATAGCCCTGCAACGGTGGGCATTGCGTCGCAGTCATCGCGGCTGACGGCGACAAGACAACCGCCGTTCTTTGGGCAGATCGACGTTCTCAACTGCACGCCCTGCTCTTTCAACCAATCAGGGGTTTCGGAATCGATTAACATAAACGAAGATGTCGGAAGCCCTCGCGTGCCAGCCAGCCAGCCAGCATCGCAGAACCCCATCTTGCCACAGCCCAAGTAGAACCAAACCGTCTTTGGCGATGCGCGTATTCTCATTACGTACCCCGAAATTAACGTTTCGGGGATACACCTATGCGTGGCCGTACGGCCTCTCAATGGCAAACCTGAAGGCTTTTCGGGGCGTCGATCGCCCAAACCGCAGTTGCCCACCGCGGATAATACGTCTCCGTTGGTCACAGCGGCGTTAATCCATGTATCAATCTGCTGCGCAAGGCGTCCTGACCACCAGCAAGAAAACCAGCCCATAGCGTACACCATTTCAGCTTTTGTTTCCGGACCAATATGTGAATGCGCCGTCCCGCCACTGGCGTCATATCGCCAAACAAGTGGTACAGTACGGCCAGCTTTTCGCAGGCGGGGTCCATTCCAAACGTGCAAACAAAGCGCAGTGTTTCATCGTATATGCCGACCACCGCAAGGTTGATGAATAGGTACGCCACTGCCTTCACAGCCATAGCGATCTGTTCATCCGAATTACGGTCGAAATCCCAATCATGGAACGCCGCAAGATTCTCTACGATGTCGAGGGGTTGAATCTTCTTCAGATACTGCTCTGCAGGGCCATGTGGTCACATCTTTCCGATCGGGGTATTCATATGCGAGCACCATCAATACATGGTGCATCTACCATAATTCCGCTGAAGTATCAGCGACCTATCCATAATATGTGCGCGTTACGCGACTATGAGCCAAGTTCTTTTTCTGGGGTAACCAACGAAAGGTACGGGATTAACCTCGCTTCTTGTGTATAAAATGCAGGAAAAACGCAACTGTAGCGCCTGCCGCCCGAATGCAGCAATCACGACAGAATCGCCAACCCAAAAACAAAAGACACCCGCGGAAGCGGTGTGGTCACATTTCTTACAAAGGCCGAAAAATCGGCGCAGGCGTTACCCCTTGTTTTCCATCGCATCGAGCCGCGATTCAGGGCTTCGTTCTCTTCGCGGGCCTTTTGGGCCATCGCACGGACCGCATCGAATATCTTCGCGGGTACGGAAAAAAAAAAAATTTTTTTCCCCCAAAACCCGGGGGGGGGTCTTTTTGGGGCCCCAAGCAACGGTCCAGGCATTTCCCTTCATCGCGCCGTCTCTGCTTCGGTTTTGCCCTTGGGCCGCCCATTGGCATTTGTCATCATTCTGCAGATGTCGTCGAAAATCTTGTTGCGCGGCATGGTCATTCTCTCCTGATCGCTTTGGTTCACTATATGGTGGCCAATCTGGTTCTCGCAAGTTGGACTCCGTTTTATGCGGTTCAGCCTCAATCAGCGCATGAATGCAATGCTCCCCTTCCCCGACCTGTCACCGAGAATATCTCGTTATACCTTATTTGCATGACCGTCCCCTGGCGCTGGTATGCGCGCCTATATGCCGGCATTTTCCCTGTCGCTGCGTATCGTGTACGGGCGCCGTTGAGCGCCTCCTCGCTTGGCGGGCAACACCCCCTTATAACCAAGCAGCAAGTCGAGGATTTGCTGTTCTGGTCATACTCGCGTCATTCGGGCGGACGTCTGGGTAAGTTTGCTGTTCTATCAACGGCTATAACCTTAGCAACCCGCACAGATTTTGCGTATCTGGAAGGCGGGATGTTCGTTCCACGGCGGCGCGCTTGGGTGATTTTTGCAAGCCATCCGCGTTTACAAACGCATGGCATCAAAAGCACAATCTCCACCGGCGTTCGTCCTTCTGGGCCTCGCGCCCGCCTGTTTCTGGGGCGTCTGCAAAATTTTATTCAACGCAAGCTTTGGGGCCGCCCGACGACCTGCCGTGGGCTGCCTTTCCGGACCGTGCGGCGCAGGACTGCCCAATATCCGACGATCTGCGCGCAGCGGGCACCCTTCGCAATTTACGAAGCACTGCTTGAGGCTGATCCTTGTGCCCGCTTGCTGATCTATCTGGCATGGCGGCGCGGCGGGTTGAAATCCGAAGGGTTGATCGGGGGCTCTTTCTGGCTGGATACGGGGCCGCCGGTTGCCGTTGAATTTGTCGCCAAACCCGATGCGCAATTCGTCACGCCGATAATCCTCTGGGACGAACCTGCATGTGGCGGCTGGCCTAACCATGCGCCACTGCTGAGCCTGCCGATGATCGCATCGGACTGTTTTTCATTCTGCGGCAAAGCCGCAACGCATTGACACCTGGCGCACCACCGATTCAGACCCGCATCGCGTCCAATGACCGATTGCGATCGACCGAATTACATGCCACCTGCTGCGCACCCAAGCAGGTATTACACCACCCTGGACCCTTTGGCGCCACAGGGCCGATTTCACCACCGCCCCGAAATCTGTCAGAATGTTCGGAGAGCTGTTGGCCTGTGCTGGCGCAATGCTGGATCGCCCAAGGTGCACCCAAAAGCCTTTACTCTGCAGAGCGTAGCCCCGTCGTGGCCACCCTGATGGCAATATGCGCGGGCCGCGCTATAAGTCCCCGCGGCTTTGCGGATGCGCACAGATCACCTTGATCGAGGCATCACCGACGCTGCGCGATGTACAGCCAGAGACGCTTGCCGCGAACATCAGTGACCTGGGCTGATGGCAACCCTCGAACCTGACCGGACCAGCCCCGTATTTGGTGCAATGAATTCTTCACGCGCTTGCCTATCCGACCAGTTTGTCCGCGGGGAAACATCGTGGCGCGAACGCAGATTGAGTTGGCGACGAGCACTGCTTGCTTGGGTCCAGAATGCCGCAGCCAGCATTAGCCGACGGCTGGCGGATACCACCCCGTGATCTGCGTAAGAGGATTGCCACCAGCTTGCCCATGCGCACCCTGTGTCTGACCGATCGCAGGCCCATGCGGGCGCGCTAATCGATCGACATGGCGATTGGCACCAGCTGGCGACACGGTGCAAAGCTCTTGCAGGGGCACGAAAAGACCGATCCGCTGACAGCACCGGGTCAGGCCGATTTGACAGCGCACGTCGATTTTTGAAAAGCTTGCCCAAAGCAGCGCTCCGCCAAGCAACACACTATCACCCGCAAGGTTGTTTTTTCTTGAGCGCCTCGGGATCACGCAACGCGCACAAACCCTTCAAGGCCATTACAGACGAGCGACTGCCTGAACACCAATATCGCCCGCACATAACGCTGACGCATCCGTCAGAAATGGAATTTGTTTAAAGTGTATGCGGATTTACCCGCCGCCACCCAGACCCCGCCCCCAGGATGGAACCATGACGCTGAAATACTCACCTCCGATATCTGGGCGAGTGCGCCACGGATTCTCAACCCGTTCGCGGAGGGGCGGTCGTCTGGTGTGTTTGCGGGGCTGAACTGCGAAGTTGGCAGTTCGGATCAGCGCGAGATCGTAAGAATTAACCGCGCCCGCGTCCTGACGCGATGAGGTCGCGCCGAATTCATCTGGTCGGCGTGCCACCAGATTCATTCAGCGATTGTGTCAGCGTCACTGTCCCCTGAATGAAAAAGCCCCCGCGCCATGCCTTGGTCACGCCAACACCGGCTGGGCGCCTGTCGACGCTGACCGCCGATTGCCAGCCTTTCTTATTCCACGACAGCGAAGCCGCGTTCATCGGCCGCCACATGCAGATGGCGCGCGCGCGCTGGGACGGTTTGTGACCGCAACCCGTCGATGCGGATGAAACCTAGGGCGACACGCGAAGATATACACTGCGTAATCGGCCCTGCATCAAGCCAGCGCGCCTATAGAAAGTCGCGTCCAGAGTTCATCGATGCCTTTGCGAAGACCGACATACGCCCCTATTTCGCCAACGGCCACAGACGGCCGCATCAATTGACCTTGCTGGCTTATCCTGAACCGCTGCGTGCGCGGGCGTGGGCCATTGCGGAATGGACGCGGCACTAGCAACTATAGCGACGCGATCTTTTATTCCTATCGTCGCAGCACCACCGCGAAAAAAAGCCGATTATGCCGCCTGATCAGCACGTGCTCTAACCTCTGAAATTGGCGGCAGATGATGACAAACACCTGCCAATTTTCGCCGGCACAAACGGCTTCCCCCGCGCCAGACCCACGCCACTTTTTCTACCTGAGGTTACCTAATTTAAGGTCCGCCAGCGTTTTGCGCGGCCGCAAAAGCTGTTCAAATCCGCTACCAATTTTCGCTTTTTTTCCTTAAACGCCCCCATTCCATCCCAAATCATTTCCATGCAGTCCTACAAACGGGCCACTGCCCATAGACAGTAGGATACAGAGCATGAAAACCAACGGCACGCTTCATCAAATCGTTATCGACGGCTTCCAACAAAAGAAGCGCGCCCTGCCTTGGTCCCGTGCACACGCCGCGCTGCTTCATCGCCAAAAGCCGCGCTGCACCACGCCAATAGCACCAAAAGGGGGGGGGGGGCCGCTCTGAGCTTCACGGGGCTGCAAGACCGTATCGCCCCTGCAGCCCGCTCGACCGCGCGACAGGCCTTTTTGTCGACCTAGCGCGCAACTCCTGGTCGCCAACGGCCTTACGCGCCAGGTGCCACGCGCCCATTTCATCGGATTCCCACAGCTTCACGGGTGAGAAACATGAAAATTCGATCATCTAGAGTCATAATCATACATTCACACTGCCCCTGATTTCATCCCCCAATACACACACGCCGCATTCGCAGACGCCTCTCGGTCTGTTCTGCGCGAGCCCGTGCGCCGATCGTGCCGCACCCGCCTATTGAATCCGGCATTGCGACCGGACGAAACTTTCTTTTGTCACCGAAGGCTACGCCCCGCAATCCCGCTGTCGAAGAACCGTTTTCGGCTTTTTGCGCGGCACATTGATCCGTACCGCCCCAAGGCGAAACCCCGTCCGAAGGACCTATGCCCCGGCGACCGATCGTACGCGCCGACGAAACCGAGCCCCCCTTGCTGTGGATCGTATCAAGCAAAATTTCCCCCGCGATACTGGTCATCGCCACCCCTTGGGTACGGTATGGCGGATTAGTCTGGGCTGTCACGTCCTTCCAGTTTCCTGACCTTCGTCCTGCCGCACGCATTCTACAACACGCACAAACTTGCGCGGCCGCACCGGGACACCAAAGTCTTTACCCCTTGATGCGCGATCGCGTGACGGCGTAAATATCATCGAGATCCACCCCCCACCCCCTCGCGGCTGTATCATCTGGGTTGCGCGCCATGCAAGCCACAGCGTGACGGCCCGAGATGAACATTTCCACCCCGCCCCGCCACCCGATCGCGGCCCTGCGCTGCATCAAACGCGATGCCATTTCTGTCGAGTTTTCCACATACGGCGCGCAACGGGTTTTGGCCCGCTGGTTTCCCGCGGGCGTAAGGCCGAAGTGGCGTTCTTATACTGCGAACCCTTAGGCGCGTTTTTCAGACGCTTTCCAGCACATCAAAGCACAACCGGTTACGAATAACAAGCCGGACTTACCAGCTGTCTTGACCTTTCACATTTGGAGTTGGTCAGCAGTTGGCCCGTTAAGAAAGCTCTGAAAGCCTCGACAGGTCGGTGCACACGCATTTCAGCAGGGAAACCACCTCCGGCCGTTCAACATATTGGCATTCGCGGCACAAGCGGCCAGTTGCGGCATTTTCCTCGAAAAGCGTTTAGATCAGTTCAGCCTGGCTGGCAGTCCGACCATCGCAAACACCTGTACCCTCGAAACCCGAGTTGCGCGCATTTACGTGCATATAGCTCGAATATAGCCAGCTTTCCTCGAGGGTCCGGACCGACGCAAGGCACGCGGCAGAGATGGGCCGACGCGTTTCGCCAATCGACCGTTGTCATTGCGTCCATCTGCTGCCAATTCGGCTAAAAAATTTTTCCCGACATCGGAGTCAAGCCCGCGTCCCTGCCATAATACCCCCATTAGGATGTTCAATTGTTAAGCAACCCAAACAAACGTTGGACGCAATTAATCTTTTCGGCCGGGCGCAATGTTCTAAATTCAAGCAAAATTTCCCAACCGCATTTTCGATTTGACGTGATCTTTTTGCATGGCGGATATGCAAAAACTTGGGGGTTTTAAGGGCCAAACCACGGCGGCGTCCTATAATCGTTGGAAACGCAAAAAAAACATATTAATATTTTACCCTGGGTTTTCTTTATCCATGGCCGAAAAACCACGCCTGAAAAAAACCCAAAGCTCTTTTGATCCCATCGGCTCCGGCCCTTGCGGATTTACCCCACTTTTTTTGGGGCGGGCGTTTTTTAATTTAATCTCTTTTCCTATCTTTTTTTTTGGTGTGGTGGTGG
>Ga0163217_1063267_pt1 | contig 11435 bp, 12 predicted proteins | sample SynspAceP_FD_185933 | JGI IMG/M metagenome (GOLD analysis project Ga0163217, IMG submission 185933) | Saline lake microbial communities from Ace Lake in Antarctica - Synechococcus sp. Ace-P (PacBio error correction) | ecosystem: Environmental > Aquatic > Non-marine Saline and Alkaline > Saline ... | reverse complement strand
TAGGGGTCGGTAAGGGCGACATCCGCGATTTCCCCGAGCGCGATTCATGCGGCGGCCCGTTACTGGCTGCGCGGGGTTGGTTGAAGACATCCGCAGAGGGCTTTCTGGGGCCTATAACAACAGCGACAACTACGGCAATGCCGTCCTACTTATGCCTCCCTGGTCAAGGAGGACCCCAGCGCCTATGTGGGGCTCTATCACTGGATATTCATTTCGCGAAGCAGCGGCGGTGATCTCTTGGTTGCCCGTGGTTACCAACAGCCCGGTTCCATCGCCGTTTTCCACCTAACCAGCCAGTTCCGGCCAGGCGCACCGCCAGCAGGATCTTCTGGTTACTGAGGTTCTGGGGCAGTCAAGGCCCAGCGTACTTCTTCCGGTTCGCCTCCTGATCAACCTTCGGTCAGTCGTTTGAGGGCGACCAGATCCCGAGTTGGCCGGGAATCGAGGACCACCCAGCCACTCTCGCCGCTGCCGATGATGTCTTCGGCAAGGCGGGCTTGTCTCGCGAATCATCGGCGATCTTCTCTTCCACCGAGCCGCTGGTGATGAACTTGTGCACAGCACCCCGGTTGGTCTGCCCGATGCGTAGGCCCGGTCCGTGGGCCTGGTTCTCCACGGCCGGATATCCACAGCCGATCGATGTGGGAAAGACGTGGCTGGGCGGTCAGGTTGAGCCCCACCCACCGGCCTTCAGCGACAGCAGAAACAACTGGGGCCGCGGGGATTTCGTCCTGGGAAGCGATCGACCATCGCCTGGGCGCTCCACCTTCGCTGGTGCTGCCGTAGAGGAAGCACTTCCTGCGGAAGCGCTTCTTCGAGGTGGAGCCTTGAGCAGGTTGCCCCCATTCGGCGAACTGGAGTGAAAAACAGCAGGCCCGACTCGCCCGCTCGATTCAAGCCTCGATCAACCGATTTCTTCAGCCGCTGCAGCTTGGCGGAGGGCGGGCGCGAACCCTTCGCCGATGCCCCTTCCTGAGTTGCCAGGCGGGCCAGGTGGTTACAGATTCTGCTTGAGGCTTGGTGAGCAGCGTGAGCACCTGGCCATGCTTCTGGCCAGGGCGCCCGGGGCGATGGCGTCGAGCGTTTCCGTCCACCGTTTTCGGTAATAGAGCTTCTTGCTCGCTGCTGGGCCCACCATTCGCTGAGTTCAAGCTTCTCGGGCAGGTCGGAGATGTTAATCATTGTCGGTTTTTCAGCCGCCGCAGAACGAAGGGGCCACCGGAGCCTTGATGTTCGCGGCAGGGAGGCTGTCGTCGCCGTACGCTCGATCGGCAGGCGGGTAACGCTTGGCGGAGAATTCTTCGTCGGCCCAGCACCGTGGGGTTGAGGAAAATCCATCAGGGCCAAGCTCACTCACCCGGTTCTTCCACCGCGGGTGCCGGGGGAGGGCGGATTGCGAAGCGCTTGGTTTTGCCTGGACCTGGCCAGCTGACGGCTGCCAGGGATGCTTGGCGGCAAGGGTTCTTGATCGCCTGGGCTTCGTCGCGATCACCGTTCGCCTGCCAGTCCATCGAAGGCCAGCAGCTCGCTGTCGCGTTGCGCAGGCCGTAGCTGGTGAGCACCAGAATCGACGCCCTTGAGGCGCCTTGGCCAGGGCCGGCCGGCGTGGCGGGCCGCCCGGGCCGTAGTCTCCAGCACGGTCAGTCTGGTGTGAAGCGTGGCCTCACGCTTCCAGTTTGGTGAGCACCGGAGGTGGGGGCCACCAGCAGCACCGCGTCGCTTAGTTTCCTGCTCGGACTTGAGGTTGCTGCAGGAAAGGCAGCAGCTGGCTCGTCTTGCCCAGGCCATGTCATCGGCCAGGCAGGCGCCATGGTCGAAGCGGTGCAGGAAGGGCAGCAGCCCAGGCCCGCTCCTGATACGGGCGCAGCTGGGCCGCAGAAGCCTTCCGGTGCCGAGGGATCGGGGCCTTCTTGTTGGTGGTACTGCTCCAGCACCCCCTGCGCGTGGCCCGGCCGGAAGCGGTTGTGCACGGCAGCGCTGCAGGGTTTCGCACTTCGTATTGACCGGTCAGGGCGCAGGGCGTCGTCGAGCTGAGCCGGTGGATCGAGGCGCAGAACTTTTCGGCGTTGCGAGATCGCCCGGACGCAGCTCGATCCAGGCCCCCTTGATGCCTGCACCAAGGGGCTGCGCTTGCTCGCCAGCCGCTCCAGGTCCTTGACAGGGTCAAGGTTTGACGCGCCGATCATAGGTCCAGCGCCAACTCCAGGGTTTCGCGAGCTGAGCCCCGTTGATTTCGCCGGCAGTGCCGCTTCGATCGACAGGCCCAGCGTCTGGCCAGGGCACCGCTGAGGGACTGGCGGGGAGCACCACCGCCCGCCCACAGTTCGCGCGAGCGGCGCGGCCGTTCGCACCAGCACGAAGCTTCGGCGGGGCAGCTCCATCTGCAAGGGTGCCGCATCGAGGCCCCGCCCGATCGGCTCGGAACACCTGCAGGGCCCGGCCCAGCCTGTCGAGCAAGGCAGTTCGCGGCTGCTGACGTTGATCTCGCCGAGTTGCAGGCTGGCTTCACCAGCCGCCAGGACCGCCGCCGCCGGCAATTTCAGGCTCGGATCGGCCTCGGCCTGCAGGCTGAAAGCGCAGCTCCCAGAGCTCAGCGCCCTCTGGGGCGTGTGTCGAGCTCCCAGGCAAGGCCCGGGCCGGGGCGCCGCGCCGGGCCACCGCTTCGCGCCATTTGGTGGGGCGGGGGTGCCGAGCTCGCTCGATCTTCCTTTCGCCCAGGGCAGCTCGCCCTTGCCGGACCCAGGCCTGCTGCCAGGGCGTCAGCAGGGGATCCGAGGCCGTCGGCTTTTCGGGGCTGAAGCGCGCGCAACTGGGGCATCACCAGGGCCAGAGAGGATCGTACCACCGCAGCCGGCCGAGCCGGGTCGCCAGCAGGCCAGGGAGTGCGCTTGCGTTGGCGCCGGCCCAGCTGACCCGATTCCAGGCAGGTTTCGAGCCACGGCAGAGGCCAGCCACCGCCACCTGGGGCAGCTGGGTGGCCAGATCTCTCGAGGGACCGCGTTCGTATCTTCGCGGTGAGCAGGGGGCAACCCAGTGGGCCTGGCCCTCTTCCACCTGGGGCAGGCCAGCGGCCCCGGGCGATCAGGCTGAGCTCCAGCGTTGGAGAGGCTCCACCAGCGCAATTCATCGGGGCCAGGTCGTTGATGGTTTCGAGAGCGGCAGGCGCTCCAGCCAGAGGGCCGGCGGCGGCGGGATCGCAGCACAGGCCCCCCACTCCCAGGGCCACACTCCACATCTTTGGGGATGCGTTCGCGGCCGCAGCGGAGGCCACTCCAGCCGCCCATCTCGGACTTCTTTCCTGCCCTTGCCTGCCTCGGCGACGCTCGGCAGGCTCAGGGGCCGAGTCCGCGGAACGATTCGGTCCACAAGGCCACTCCTGGCAGGCCAGGCGCGAGGTCGGCTGGGGATTGGGTGATGGCGCTGGGCGAGGGGGCCTCAATCGGATTGGGCCGGGTGGGCCCCCGCAGGTATCGGCCAGAGCACAGGGCCGGCGACGCCATGCCGCGCTATCGCTGGGAGCCAGGGGGGAGTGAGAAGGCTCATTCGCCGAGGCGCGGCCAGGTACGGATCGGGCGCCATTCCCCGATCGCGGTCCCCTTGCCCCCTCCAGGCAATCAGTCAAAGGCTTCAAGGCGGGCAGCCAGCCGTTGCCCTGCTGCAGCAAGCAGCGGAGCCAGCAGCGGCACCACAGTGGCCCCCAGGCTTTGAAGCGCTGTCATGCAGCAGCGCCAGGCCGCTCTACCAGTGCCCGCAACGAGCTAGGAGATCCAGGGGAAGGAGCGAAGGCTGCGTATGCGCAGGACCGCTGCCCACCAGGCCCGGCCTTGGAGATGCCATCGTCCGGGTCGACCGCTGCAGTTGGAAGGCCAGCAGGCCGTAGAAGAATACCGCAGCCGCGGCCCCGCAGCCCCGGCTCCAGACCCAGCACCAGCCGAGGCCAGACGCGGGCCACCGGCGACGCAGGCCAGCGATCGACTGGAGCGCAACTGATGGCGCTGCTCGTGGAAGACACGGCGTCGCTGGTGCTGTGCTGGGCGATCATGCCCTTCCAGGGTGTTTCGCTGTTTTGGGCATGGCTGCCGCTCCAGATTCCGCCACTTCCCAAACGGCGCCACCGCCCGCAGCGGCCGGAGATCCGCGAAGCCTTCCTCGCTTTCTACGCGTCGGGGCCACCAGCGGCTGGCCAGTGCCTCGTGATTTCCGACGACCCCCACGGTGCTGCTCACCATCGCTGGGATGCTGGCCGTTTGCAAGGCGGTGTTCCTGGGGCAGTCTCCCGAGGCGGCGCGCGGCAACCACAGCCCAGGAAATGACATCCGCACCAAAACGACACGAAGAACGTGGGCCGACGGCGCGCATGCACACATTTTTTCGAGATGGTCGGCAACTTTTCGTTGGCGACTACTTCAAGGCTGAGGCGATTGCCTGGCCTGGGAGCTTCACGAGCTGTTCGGCCTCGTTCCGGCCCGGTTGTGATGAGCAGTGTTCAGTTGGACGACGACGAAGCCGCGGCGAGTTGGCGGACGCGGTTGGGTCCCCAAGCGGATCGTGCGCCTCGATGGGCGACAACTTCTGGGTGTCGGGTCCACTGCGTCCCGCGGTTCCCTGCTCGGAGCTCTACGGGACGAGCTTCAAACCGAACTGGGCGATTGACGGCAATCGACGCTTGAGAACGACAGCCCGATTCATCAGTTCTACACCTCGTGTTCATGGAATTCAACCCGGAATGCCGCTTGGTGTGCTCCGCCGCTCGGCCAACCGCAACATCGGAACGGGCTGGACTCGAGCTGCATTGGCCCAGATCCTGCAGCATAGTGCCGAACAAACTACGAAAACCGATCTGATCTTACCCGCTGATCGAAAACGGCGCTGGCTCGCTGTGCCCTACCTATCCCGGTCCTTAATTACCAAGGGTTCAGACGTCGTTGAAGGTGGTCGGCGACCACAGCCGAGTCCCACAGCTGATCCGGCGATGGGTGAGTGCCTCGAACCTGGGCCGGGGCTACATTCCTGCGGCGGTCTGTTGCGCCGGGTGTTCGTGGCCACGGCGGCCGTGATCGGCATCGAGTCGGCCCTTTCCTCCACCGCGAATGGCGAGCGGCGATCAGCTTGATGGGGCCGGCTTACCCCGAGTTGCTGGAGCGGCCGGGAGGCGATCACCGCGGAGTCTGGAGCGGGGAGAAGGCCCGCTTTCTTGAACCCTCGAGAGGCGAAGAAGCTGCTGGTGAAGCTGCTGGCCGCCAGACCCAGCGGATAGCGGCGCCAGGCCTTCGAGCTCTACGGACACCTATGGGCTTCCGCTTGGAGCTCACGCGAAGAGATCGCCGAAAGAGATGGTCTGACGTGGACCGCGACGGTTTCGAGGCCAGCGATGGAGGGCCCAGCGGCCCAAACGGCCCAAGCGGCAGCGGTGAGCGTGGACTCACCGTCCAGGGCGCCAATTGAGGCGTCCGCCGCCGATCTGGCCGACACCGATTTTCCACGCTATGGCGCCCTGCGAGCATGCCCAGCCAGGTGATGGCGCTCGTGTGGTGAACCGGCGCGCCGGGCCAGGCGGGCGGTGGCCGGGCGACGCGGGAGCTGTGCTCGGATTGCCACGCCAGTTCTAATGGCGAATCCGGTGGCCAAGAATCGGTGACCGCGGCCTTGCTGTCGGCCAGGACTATGATCTTGAGATTCGAGGGCCGGTGAGCGCCTGCGCCAAGTTGTTTGTTCACCACGGCGGGATTGAGCGGGGCGTGCTGCAGCTGCGGTGACCAGCTCAACGCCCGGGTCGATTGCCGCTGCCGGCGCCGGCCCAGGCCCACCACCCGCCACCCACCTGCTGCAGGCGGCGCTCAAGAGGTGGTGGACCCGCGATCAGCCAGGCCGGCGTCCCTGGGGGAATTCGATCGGCTGCGCTTCGACTTCCATTGCCCGCGCCGTCAAGCCGCGAGATTGGAGCGGCTCAGAGACCTTGATCAACGCGTGGATTCGAAGCGGCTCACCGATGGAGGTGGCAGGGAGATGGCGCTGGAGCAGGCAGCCGCCGGGAGCCGGGCCATGTCGGCGAGAAATACGACGCGACTGGTGCGGGTGTGTGGGACGTGCCCGGTTGTGTCGATGGAACTCTGCGGCGGCACCCACGTGGCCAAACACCGCCGAGATTCGTCTGTTCAAGATCTCCGCGGAAGCGGCGTGGCCGCAGGCATCCGCCGGATCGAACGGTGGCCGGCCCGGCGCTGATGCCTTAACCTCAAGGCCCGCGAGCAGGTGGGGCGCGACCTGGGGCGAGCGTTTTCAAGGCCCAGCCGCGGCGAGATTGTGGAGCCGGAGGAGCGCCCTGCAGAGGAAAGTCAAGGCGAGCAACAAGGCGCTGGGCGCGCGTGCGGCAGCGAACTGGCCCTGGGCCAAGGCGGCAGCGCTGGTGTTTGAGGGCCGAAACGCTGGGCGCCTTCAGCTGCTGGTGGCCCGCCTCGACGGGGTGAGGGCGACGGTTTGCAGGGCGCCGCCCAGCAACTGCAGCAAGCAGCTCGGTGACGGGGCGGCGGTGCTGCTGGGCGGGCCTGCCTGACCCGGCTGACAGCTGGCAAGGTTGATCCTGGTGCGGCCTTCGGAAAGGCGGTGATCGCCAGGTCCCAAGGCCGGAGCTCATCGGGATGGTGTGGCAAGCGCTGTGAGCGGCGGCGGTGGCGGTCGCCCCAACCTGGCCCCAGGGCGGACGGCAAGGACGGCGCGGGCTCGATGGTGCGTTGGAGGCAGCCAGGGCGGAGCTGGTCTCGGGCGTTTGGCTGCGGCTGGTGCCTGAACGGAGCGCAGGAGCTGAACCGCGGCGGAGCAAGTCTGGGGTTCGGTCGCCAACCTGGCGATGCGGTCCCCTTCCTCCCGCAGTTGCTGGCTCTCAGCGCTGGGTCTATGGCCCTGTCCCTGGCGCTCCTGGCCCCTGCCGGCGCTCTCCCAGCAGGTTCAGCTACGCTGCGACGGCCACCCTGGCTGGAGGCGGCGCGGCAATGCCTGAGGTCAAAAACGACCAGCCGAGCGGCTGCGCTTCTCGCTGGGGCTGGAGGGCTGAGGCCGCCACCGCGAGCTGGCCCTGCCAGCCCTGCAGGAAACGAGCTTTTGGCGGCCGTGCGCACGGCTTGCAGCTGCTGCAACTGTGAGGCGAGCTGGAGGTGGGCTCCCAGTCCACATGGCAGCAGCCGCGCAGCAAGGACAGGCCCGACTGGTGAGCTAGCCTGCGCCCTGAACGGTCAGCTGCAGGCTCCCCAAGCCTCCAAGCGCATGAGCCGCCAGGTGGGCAGCCTGCGGGGGTTCGTCTGTCCCGGTGACCACCGAGGCCGACCCTTGCTGCCGGGACGCCGACGTACGCCGCCAGCTGTTGCGGACGGCCTATCAAGAGGCCCCGCATTTTCAGGCCCTCCATTGCGAGGTGATCGGCCTGCGGGCCCCAACCCCCTGGAGGCTGCAGAATCGAAGAGGATGGGGCCGAGGTGTTTCGCACACGATGGCTGATGAGGGCGGCCCCGTTTGATCCGGCCGAAACTGGCGGCCCCCACGACCGCCCGAACATGCTGTGTGCGTTCTTGCGCCAATGAATGGTTTCAGGCCCGTCTCTCGCCAGTCCACCAGCCGATCGCCAGCCAGGCTCAGGCAGTGATCGAGCGGGCCGGGATGGCGCTGGCGATGGCCGCCAGCTGGCCGATGTCGCCCCGGTGGGCCGCGCAGATGCCATCAAGGAGCAGGCCGATCACCCTTGTGCCCGACTGCAGCGCTGGCCTCACCAGCGACAGCATTTCTCCATGGCAGGTCGACGTCGAAGAGCAGGTTCTTGAGGAAGTTGTCGCCGCTGACCTTCAATTCAGCTCGGCCGGTCCCTCCAACCACCGCCACGTGCGGCGGAATGGATGCCGGTGCGAAACAATCCCATTTCACCGAGGAGTTCTTTCCCTTCGAAGCACCGCCAGGGTGTGGGCCTAGCGGCTCAAGCAACCTGGGATCTGGACCGCTACCTTGCCGTGGTGAGCCGAGCATCAGGCTGCTGGCGGGATCTCCCTGACGCATCAGCAGTCCCCCTGGCTGGCGAGGCGCTGGAACCGGCGCAGATCGGACGTAGTGGATCTTCAGCAGCAGCTTGATGCGCTCGCGCACGATCTTTCAGCTGCGAATTCATCTCCCCACATTGCATCAGCTCCAGTCAGTCTCAGGTAAGTGGTCTGAGCGCGAGGCTTGCTTCCAGGTGGGCCATCAGCCGCTGCGGCATCGCGGATTGGCAGGTCGCCCCGGTCGATGGCCGCCTCACTGGCCAGGCGCAGGACGCTCAAGCAGGTTGGTCGGGTTCGTGTTCCATCGCTCGAGCACCTCGGCATTGGGTGTTGCCTCACCACATGCTCGACCCCGGTAGCTGCCATTGGCACCAGACGGATTGGACTGCATTGGTGCTGCCGAACGAGGTGTGCAGGTTTGCCATCACCCCTGGTAGCGCGCCCGAGAAAACAGGCCGATCCAGTAAGGCTCATTCGGGCTGCCAGGTCATGCAACTCGAGCAGCGTTGCACCTGGCCGCATCGATGAAGCGGCCAGCTTGCCGTCGGAGTCACAGGTGAGGTCAGCGAAGCTGCCCAGGCGGTTTGGGCGTGTCGTTGAGGCGATGGATCGGCAGCACCGGGAAACGGGCTGGTCAATCGCCAGGTTTGGGGGGGCGAGCGAAACACCGAGAAGGTGGCGTAGTAGTGCTGCCCAGGCCGCCGGCAGGGGGGCGCAGCTCATCGGATCGCCGGCGCTGGCCGGCAGCGGCCAGCTGGTTGGCGATCGATTCGCAGCAGGCCCAGTAGGAGCGTTCGGCGGCTCCCCGCTCGGATGAGGGTAGGTAGCCGAGGACGGAAGGCGGAGAGGGCGTCAGTCTTGAACTTTGATCGCGTTCGTTCCAGCCCATCTTGCAGGTGGTCGGCCGTGCTGGCCTCGGCGCCGCCTCGATCGCCGAGAGGGTTGTCGTGCGCAAGTGCGCACAATCAGTGGTACGCCCTCGCTCAGCGGCGGCACCGCGCCACTGACCTGGCAGCACGGCACGTCGAACACAAGCACGCTGAAATGGCTGGCGTCGCCGGCCGCTCTCGCTCACCAGGGTGGGGCAGGGGATGCCGGTTGCGGGCTCGCAGCACTCGCGCACCGGTGCCACCACATCGTTGGCGTAGTCCAGCGAGAGTTTGGTGGAGGCGGCGGTGGCGGTTTGCGCTGCCGTCGTAGTCGATGCCGCAGGCCGCCGCCCACGTCGAGGAAACCGAGCGGAGCACCGAGCTGGGCAGCTTGCACGTAGATCTGACCGGCTTCCCTGACAGGGCGTCTTGAGCACGGCGACTGTCTTTGATCTGGCTGCCCACTGGAAGTAAGTGCAGCAGGCGCATTTCGCCAGAGATCCGCTGCGCAGGGCGGTGGCGCAGTCGTGGCCCGAGAGATCAAACTTGGCCCGCTTAGCCCACGAACTGCCAGCGGCCGTGCTGCGGCTCGAGTGCGCACGCGATCAAGGGCGTGAGCCGAGGCCGGCTGGCGGCCAATGATCGGCTCCGACCTTCGGCCTGGCTCGATCACCCACCGGCTGGCGGCCGAGCCGGCGGGCCAGGATCGCCGTTCGAATGTAGCGCTGTCTTGTAGCCTTAGCAGATCAGCAAGGCCTCGGGTCGTCGAGGCAGCACAGGGCGTCAGCAGTTCGGCCTTGCTGCCGGCCTCGAGCCCGAAGTGCAGCGGCGGCCGCCTTTCCATAGCTGGCCCACACGTGGCGCTGCTGGTTGCATTTCACCGGGAAAAGCCCTCGTAGCGCCGCGTGCCGTACTGGGCGATCGCTTCTCGTCAAGCGGCGTGGAGCCGCTCCAAGCCGGGTCTTCCGAGATGTCGTCGAGCGGATCAGCACGCAGGGAGAGATCGCGGCCCTGCAGCCCCCGCACCAGTTCCGACAGACGAGGCGCCGCGCGGTTCGCCGCGGGGCTTGCACCATCACATGGCCGCGCTCGCTGACACTGAAAATAGGGATCGCCCAGCCGTCTACGCCATAGAGAGCGGCGCCGTCGGCGGCGCACCAGGCGGACTGGAGGGGGAAGCGAATCGGCAAGCCCATCGGTGCGCGGCGGTGCGTGGGGAACGAACCCGAAATCTAATAGGCGGATCCGCAGAACTCGTTGACACGCTCAACGGGCCGCCCCCCTCCATTTCCCCGATATCCCATGGGTCTGGATTGGCCCCTCTCAGGCTGAGTGGCTGGGGAAGCCCTCGTCGGCTGCCAATGGGCGGCCCGTGCCGAGACGATGGGAGCTTCACAACCCGAACGCTCTTTCCATTGGCCGATCGAACGCACCTTCCTTGCCATCAAGCCCGATGGCGTCTCCAGCGGGGCTGGTGGGCGAGATCCTCGACGCTTCGAGCGCAAGGGCTTCAAGCTGGTGGCCTCAAGCAGCTGGTGCCCAAGCCGTGAGACTGGGCTTGAAAAGCCATTACGGAATTGCACAGCGAGCAGGCCCGTTCTTGCGGCCGATTGGTGGAGTTCACACCATGGTCCCGTGTGGCGTATGGTCTGGAGGGCGATGGGTGATCGCCAGTGCCGCAAAGCTGATCGGCCCACCAAGCCGTCGAGGCCGAGCCGGCACGATCCGCGGGATCTGGCGGTGACATCGTCGCCAACGTGATCCCGGCTGCGATGCCCCTGAAACGGCTGATTTTGAGATCGGCTTTCTGGTTCGAGCCCTCGAGGCTGATGCATGGACGCCCGCCGATCAGGGTCTGGCGCGTTGGAGCCCTGAGCGCTTTGCGGCTGAACAGCGAAGCGGTCGAAGCGGAGTGGCCAACAAGCGGCGCGTTGGCGGCCGACAAAACGCTGCGTCGCTTTGCTCGCCTGATCCATCCCTGGCTTGATCCGCGCTCACCTGGGCGGTGATTCAGCTCTGCTGTGACAGCCGGAAGCAGCAACACCGTTGCGGGTAGTGGCCGGTGGCCAGCCACAACCCCTCGATTCGGACTGGCAGCAAGGAGGCCTGAATCGGGCGTGCCCGACGAACCCCCCACCAGCGCTCATCGGCGGCCAGCTGGGCGCCGCCGCGGCAACAGGGCGGTGAGGCCGGCCTCCAGCGCTGCTGGCCGGGGCGTGAGCCCAGCGGCGAAGCCGGCCTCGGTTCGCTGGTGGCTCCACCACAATCGAGGCCGGTCCTCGCGGGGACCAGATAGGTCGCCGGCCCGAACAGCACCCGGCGCAGGCCCGGCGGGGGGCCTGCGAGGGGAGAGCATCTGCCCCTTGATCGCACCAACCGCAAGCCGGGGCAGCAGGCTGGCGCTCCAGGCCCGCAGGCCAAACACGGCCCGGCGACAGGCCCAGGCTGCGCAAGGCCACCTGCGCCGATAGGCGCACCCCGCTGAGCACCCGCTGGCCATCGCTATCCACGTCAGCACCTCGGTGCCCTCGCGAAGGGCCACGCC
>Ga0163217_1050055_pt1 | contig 11435 bp, 7 predicted proteins | sample SynspAceP_FD_185933 | JGI IMG/M metagenome (GOLD analysis project Ga0163217, IMG submission 185933) | Saline lake microbial communities from Ace Lake in Antarctica - Synechococcus sp. Ace-P (PacBio error correction) | ecosystem: Environmental > Aquatic > Non-marine Saline and Alkaline > Saline ... | reverse complement strand
GGTCGGGAGTTCAAAACCTGTCGAGAAATGCGGAACATGCGAAAAAAGATTCGCCGTCTGGAAAACCTGCTGTGTTTCTCGCGGAGTGTTGGAGCTCAGCGACAAAACCATCTTAGGGAAGGCTTTCTCAAATTTAAACCTAACAAATCCACCAAAAGTGGCAAGATGTCAATATGAGACCTGGGATTTCCTTCAGTCCAGGGGACTATTTTTCCCCGGTAATTTCCCCAAAAGGAAGGAAACGCGAACTCCTCCTTTCATGATACTGCCCTTGATGCACTTTCATATCAGGATTTGAATCGCTGTCCATTCGGGCCGTTATTCAGTTTCAGGAAGATAATAATGTGTGTTCCTCAAGGCCCATTTTCCTTCACCCTAGCGAGTAGTCGGGCCTATATTTGCATCGATATTACTCACCATTCGTGAATCGCCGCCAGCTCATCGAGAGGCCCATTTTTTTATAGGTGTCAAAAGTATTCACCGGGACTTTGATGTGGGCTATGCGGGTATTTGTAGGCCAAGGTAAGTGAAGAATGGTCTTGCGCTTATTTTCCGTTATTTTAAAAGGCAAATTGCTTCATCCGTCAACAACATCTGGAAGGTAGCCTTTAAACGGCTTCGTACACTTTTTCCATTTTTTCCATGCGTATCGAAATAATTGGGACCAATGACCAGCTAAAGCCGGTAATTCATTTCAAACCCCTGAGCGAGTGGATGATTGGGATAATTGCTGCCCATTGTTGCCCACTTGCCAAAGATTCCTGTTTGGTAGTCGGTTGTCTTTTAAAAAGTTCTGCCCAGGTGTATATTCGGCCGCATCCATGCGTCTCCAAAGCATTCGAAACTGAAACTGTTCCCGGTGCGCAAATGGTAGCGACCTGTTAAGGATACTTGCTCGCGTCGGGGCGCAGAGTGGGCTCACATGAAGCGATCAGCGAAGCAGATTCCATTCCCAATTGATCAAGGACTGGCGTATTTATGGAGCATTCCCATGAATTCGAAGGGTCGCCGAAGCCCTGATCATTCGGGTTAAGAATGAGGATGACATTAAGCCGGTTTTTCAAGAGTTTTGGATTGGCATGAAAAAGAAAAATCACTAGAGAATAGACGGGAAATACGAATAGGGTATTTATCACTTGCTTGGGCTTGGGTCTTAGTTTTTTTTAAGTTAAAATTAAACTGCAGTACAGAAAGAAAGCGTCTTTTAAATGGTCAAGGACTATTTTATATATTTTTTCAGCCAGTCCTTCTAATGACTAATTTTTCTTTATGATCCGCCTTAGGTTGCTCTGCAATATTCTTTAGATGGGCTATTTGATTCCCCTCTTTTTTTCCATTTCAAGTAGATTCCGAAAAAGAAGTTGGGTGAAACACCTAAGTCTTTAAAATGCCATGGAAAGCGTTGGCGATCATTTCTTCGAATCGGGTACTTCGATTTGAAAACTATATGATTATAGTCACTCGAAACTTTTCAACGCGGGCTTTTTGCTAATAGGCTTAGTTTAAATCCCGTTCATTTGTAATCGGGCAAAGAAATATTCGTGGTTCGAAAGGCTTTTATTCTCGTGTAAAACCCTTTTCGCTCTGGCACTGATGAATAATTGATACCCTACTCGCTTTGGAAATATGGAAAGCAATTTTTTTAGAATGGGACGGAAAAGCCCACTCTTGCGAAGGAGTCACAAATAAATCTTTCTCCATTTTCCAATCTCCAATTTTTTAGAACAGAATGATGAATAAACCAAGTGGAGGCATACTAAAAAATTGTGCGGTGAAAAATTGCCCCTTGAGGATGCACCGCATTACATTTCGGCAGCAAAGGAATTATTGTCCAGATCTTTGGGAGTCGAAGGAGAAATTTTTATTCCTGGAATATACCCAAAAACTAGCTTGCGATTCCCGCGATTTCTGCAAACATTTACTTTTAGATGGTCTTTAAAGTAGAGGTCATCCTGATTTAAAAAAAGTAAATGTATTCATCCTTTTATTTTCTTAGTGCCACATTGGTAGGCTTTGCTTGCTGACCGCTTATTTGATCCAAATTTGAAAAGGAAATCGGGGTTCTTCAAATCCAAGAAAACCACTGCCCTTCTGTATTTATCTGTACAGCAATCCCCGAATCACGTCATTTCCCAGTTTGATAATCTGAATTCCAGCACACTTTTGGAGCGGCCATAGCGAAGCACCGTTGGCTGGAATTATATTGTGGCGGACTATGATGGATATGAGTGGACTTTTCAATGGGAAATTTAAATAAGCGCGTTTTCCGAAATCTTGGTTCGCAATGTTAACTGCCAGCACAGGAATAATGGTTGTATTCCCGGTGTTACAGTTGTGGTAATACCAAAAGAGCGCATGCCCACCTCAAACCTGGTATGTAATTTTACTTTCTGCTGAATCTACATTCTTTATTGCCATGGGCATGATCACGCCACCCACTGGACTGATTGTCTTGAGGGCTCGAATTGAGCTTGTTTAAAGCCGGGAATACGAAGTGCGATTTCAGCCAAGCTTTTTTCGGATACCTCCATTCGCTCCTTCTTCAGAATAGTGAGAATCCCACTCGGAGCCCGATAATCTTTCGGGAACCCAGCCTGTTCTTCCGACTGGTACCAAGACATAAAAGGACCTCTGTCCTTGAAATTACTGTATCTCCGAAAGGACCCTTGTACAATGCGTTTAAGCGATGGGTAAATCATCGGTTTTTTAATGGGATGAAGACTTTATTGCCAAACTTGTAAACGGTGTGCCCATTTTGAGGGGGTTTCGATTCCCATTAGGGTCTTTATCACATGGCCAGTATCCGTTCCAAGTAGCATTGATCACTTCCGGATAAGCGCTCGAATCTGGAATGGAATCACGAATAAATGAACTTTAGACTATTTACCATGATCCGAAACGGCAAGTTGATTTTTGGTGTTGAGGAATAGGTTGACATTTGGATTGGGGAGGTAACCGCTTCTGTGAGTTTTTCTGAAATTATCCTTGGACTCAACCGCGTATCGGAAGTTCTGGAAAAACCGCAGACATGTATTCCGGATTGCAATATTCTCCGATTTGGGAGTTTGTAGTCTTGAGACTTCCAAAGATTCAAAAAGATCGAGGTAGTCTTTTTTGAAATGGTTTCTTAGCCGAGTAAAATATTCACTACAACGCTGATAATGCACGGATACTTCTCCGGGCTCATCAATGAACCAGTATGGAACCCCATAGTAAAAGGTGTTTGGAAATGATGTCTTCATGGATTTTGATTTCAATCCATCTTTTAAGTAGGAGATGAAATGTAATGCCCATTGATCATTTTCCTTAGCCGCTGTGGAGGTTCTCGATCCATAGCATAAATTAGCCAGGTGATAGTTTCCCCTCTTGGACATTAAACTAGCCTTTTTTACGGAGCCATTATTTTCTTCATAAAGATCAACTAGGATAGCCTCGATTAGCGAAGCTCCAAAAGCTGTACAAACACCTAATCCTCCAGCTCCTAGGGATTGCATTCTCTTATTTTCCAATTGGTCAAAGTCTTTTTTAGGGGAAAAATCATTCAATTACCTGAGGTAAAATTAGTGAGAATGAATCTGAACTGCCTTTAAATCTTTTAAAAACGTTCTCCTTTCTACTCCCTCCAAGAAATCTATCGGCGGTCAATTTTTTTGAAGCATTAAGGCCTTGCTTTCGAATTCAGGGTTAAGTCCAAGGAGACCTCCCGACATCAGCTGCCAAAATGATCGCCTATTTGAAATGTCTTACGGTTGATTATTTTTTCAAAATCAGGGAATCGGCCTTTCTTCCTTTTTCTTGGATTTCAACAATTTTTCGTTCCATTTCTGACTATCAAACGATTTCCATTTCTTACAAATTAAGCTATCTCAAACGGGTAATAATCGGGTAAATAGTCGGACGATTTCTCGGCCCCGTTATCCCTATAATTTAGAATTAGCTGACAAAGAATCGACTTTACTGTCAGGTGACCAATCGGAACATTTATCGAGCCTTTGTCCACCATAGATGTAACGATAATTCGAGGAGTCCCACCTTCAAAAGGCATAATTTCGCAGCAAACAATGCTATGTAAAACGGGGATGTCGCTTTGTGGTTCAATGTCCTTCGGAAAGGAAATAAAGTGCGATCCATTTTCCATCGGGGCTAACATGTGGGAAAACCAGTTCATTGTATTCATCAAAGGTCCAATTGAGCTTGATTTCTTCCATTGATCCATTCTCCCAAAGTTTCATTTTGCCAGTTCGTACCGGAATTTAAAAAGAAAATATGCTTGTCCAATCAGGGCTATTAATTACTGGACCATCATCAAGTGTCTTCAGGTGGTCAATTGCTTTTCCAGGCTGTTTTCACATCACCGGAATAAATGTTATACTGTCCATTTCGCTGTCCGGTAAAATAGCATTTGAGTATTGTCCGGGACCAGCCATGCAGTAGGATGCTCAAGGCCAGGACTTCGTCACGACAACGGGGGCTGGAGTCGCCCTCCAGGAAGGAAGATAATACAGCGTTGAATTCTTGTTATCGCGGGGTTATGATTGCTGAGACCCATTAAGTTAGCCATCAATGAACAGACATGATCATTGTTATTGTTGACGGCAAAACCTGTATTCATTGGGTAATACTTCTATCAGGGAGATGATACGTTGAAAAGTCTGCCTTCAAGAATTATAGATAAGTTGCGTTTCCATCAGGAGTCCAGTTAGGTGCCTGAAATTAGAATTGTCGTTGGTAAACAGTACTTTCCTGTGCCGGTTGATACATCCAATCACTTTCAAGCCGACTTCCTAAAATAGCTCGATTAGGGTTGAAAAATTCAGCGTGCGCAGGGTTGGATTATTTCTGACATTTTTCTTAAACTTGGCAACTTCACGATGTCTGCGTTGTGTGAGCAAACATAAAGCCCGACAAAAAAACCTGGTTTTTACAAGGCATATTTTCCAGTTGAACTTCAACGATGGCTCACCAAAATTTTGCGGTGGATCATGATTGAAAAATCTCCTCTCCCGTTCGAGCTGAAAATCACTTCGGGAGCCGTGTTTTTTCGAAACTATTTCTTCCTCGGGTGTCACAACCGATGGTTTTTCGATATTGCAAGGAGGTCAAATCCGTCCCCGTGCGTTGGAGGCATTGGACGTGTGGGGTTCTTCATTTAGATCGTTTTTTATAATCCAACCTATTTTCGATGAGGATCCCACTCCACTCGAGCCCATATAAAATTCCCAAACTCAGCTTCTTAAGAATAAAGTCACCTTGGACGGTAGTCCATAAATATTGAAACTTGATCTTGGTCAAACCACATGTTTATTACGCTTCCCCCGATTAGACTAAGTTTGATCTTTCCTCTTAGAGTAGTTAGCAAATCCTTTATCTTAAGGTCGCCTACATCAAGGATGATTATTCACAATACCCCGAGTTTTGGTCTCGGCTTTTGCCGGACGCAATGGGTTGAAATTCAGGAAAGTAGAGATTAGTACCGTTTCTTAGGAGGGAATCATTTTTTGGGGTTTGTAAAGGTTTTTCAAATAGGGTTGAATTTCCTTTAATATTAAAGGATTTATAGGCCGTGCGAGGTAGTTTTGAAATTTACTTGCTGCTAGTATTCAAAAAAATATTCTGTTCCACGCGCACAGCTATTACGAGTCATAGCTCTCATCTCGGTCGACTCTCTTTGAGTTTCAAAAACCAAAGGTTAATGTGGCCAGTGTTATTTGGACTACGCCACGGAGATTGAGACTGGCGTCTGTGTGGTGTAGTGAGAGAGAAGTGGTAAGTCGAAATGTGCGATAAGTCTGCTCTGGTGCACTCTGTTCTCAAAGTAGAAGAAATATGACTCGTGTAGCGGTCTCACTCAATCTGACACTATTCAACGTTCTCGAAAGTCCACAGAGCAATGTGTGGCGCGCGGCATGATTAGAAAGAAATTCTCAACGATGTTTGGATGGGCTTACAAAGACTCATAGTGCGCGAATAAGATGGTCGCGGCACTAGCACACTACATATCAAATAGAAAATACGACAATAGAGCGCTTGCGCTACTCGCATAGTGCTTCATTATAGATATGCGAGACGATGGATAGCCAGTGGTGTAGAGTGAATGATATGATATTGCTCGCTCAGCCGCGCAAAAGTGTTGTGTGAATGTCATGGTCATAAACCATCTCGGTTGCGCGCGGTGCGCATCCTCGCGAACTGCTTATGCGGTAAGCTCCATCGCGAAAGAATCGGTGGAAACCTCTGGTGTTTTCCGCGGAGTGTGGGACGCAGGATTATTACCAATACTGGTTCAATTAGGCCTACAATTAGACATCGTTTTGTCATACAATAGTGAATAGAATAAGAGCTGAGTGGTCAAATGATACTTGTCTGATAGTAGTTATATGGACCTGTGATCTCTCCTCTCCTGCTCTACTCACCAGCTGTCAATAATGTTGCAATTTCTCCTCGGTTGCAAGAAGATCCTCAAATGCTCCTACATCGCTCGCACGCTCTCCTCCATCATCTACTCACTTCAGGTGCCATTCCTATATAGGAATTACAGAGCAAGTGAGTATGCAGACTTGTCCTAAAGCGCTGCTTGTAAGTTGGTAAAAGATTCATACTATAATGCGCTCGATGATTTATTAATAGCACTTGGCCACTACTCAATTTCATCCTTACCTTAAGCCGGAGTGTAATATAGTCGCCATAAATAATAGTCTCAGACATCGACAGATAGTGTAAGGTGCAAACACTTTCAGTGAAATCGGCGAGTGATCATCCGGGCGCGCATCGAATCGTAATATCTTCCAATGTAAGAGGGAGTATTTTTCAATCGCGGAAAGCCGCATCTGCGGCATGCCAAGATGGAATTTAAGGGATCGAAAAAAAAGGCGCTGCCCAGCATAAAAACCTGCATTAGGGGATACAAAAAAATGGCTAAAAGTCCAGACAACAATAAACCAAGAAGTAATATGTATCGGAGTGACCCAAGTTTTCCTTTTAGCGAGTTGGCAATCCGCATCTAGCTCCTTGGTCTTCCATAATCCGATAATCAAGGAACTATACGGCTACTGGGTAATTTGGCCTGTTTGGTCTTTTTTCGTTGCTTTTCAATTATCACTTCAATGGAAAAAGCCCCTCCAATTAGATTGGGGATAAAAATTAGTTCAAAGATACGGATAATTTAAGGATGGAGGGAACGGCCCTCAGGAGTTTGTAAGAACGATCGCCCTAGCAAGAGGTGAACTGACGAAGGGGAAATTATTTTTTGCAGTATGCTCGAGCCTTAATTCGATTCAGTCAACTGGAAAAAATGAACTATCATGGACGCCCTTGTGGGGATTTCTCCTAGTTTGTTTAGGCGCTTCGGGAAAGGGCTATTAATTGATTAATGCTTAAAGGAGCGATGTTCATTCGGTTGGTAAATTGTTCAGTTGGGTAGTTCTACTCCAGGAGTTTATGAGTCACTCAATATGGTTTCAAAAGAAATATAGGAGATTTTCACTGGTTGTGCTGTGAACTCGGCAAGTCGTTCAATACTCTTTCTTAAAAGCGCCCCAATCTTTCACATTATACCTTTCCGGGTAGAACGTGTCACCGGTTAAAAGAATTTTCGCTGAGGGAATTCTATACTGCCAATTTGAAGAAGCTTGATGTCCAGGATTGGGAGTTGATTTTCATTTCAAACGGATTTGCCAAGATATAAAATTTACAATTCCGTTAGGGCCAATTGGATAGCTTAAAAAATTCTTGTACATGTCTCTTCACTTCCAAGCCCACGATTCGTTGTGTTGGCCTTTTCTATCAAAACCTGACCAATCTGCCGCATAGTTGATCACCTGCTTATGGGGTATGCGCCACTATTAATTTCAACTTTTCCATTTTTTACTTCCCATCATTTAAGTATCCCGTTGACTGTTTCATAAAGAGGAAGATGTCTTTCTTTTCAGGGCGCCAGTATCCATTTAATAATGTTGCCTTTTTCATCACGATTGATAAAAAACAGGAAAGGAGCTTTCGTAATTGGTGCATTTGTTTTGACGCAAATCCACGTATTGCTAGAGTGTTTACTGGAATTACCTGATGGTGGGTCAGTATTTTCCCTCGCAGTTTTCAGAACCATTGGAATCAATTTTGAGCATTTAAATCAAACGGTTCGTCAGTCCGAAGGCCGTGCAGACCAAGTAGGAAGAGGGTTTATACTAAAAGAATTAAATTTTGTTTTCACCGGTAGTTGTTCTTCGTTATTGGTTTCCTGATGAAGAAATGGCGGAAGGGATTCTGCCTACAATTGGGCTTTGAGTTTTGTCTGTTCTCAAATTACTAAATTCGGCAAGGCACACCAACGCTAGAAGTAGATCATTGATTTTGATACGCTTTCGTAAGGCAGCAAGTTCTTAACCATTGCGGGCACTTTTTTGCCCAGCCCAGTATTTCTATTTAAGTAAGCTTTCCTTCGGGCAAAAAAGTCTTCTAATTTCTTCTTTTATCCAAATTTTGCCAACGCTTGTTTTTGGACTTCATTGATGTACAAACATTAGTCTTTGGGGAATCTTGATATTTCACAAGTCTCTCGACAAAAATTCAATTAATTCTTCATCGGGGAATTTTATCTTCACTATTCATCAAGACGATTGAAGCAAAGGTTTTTCTACCCATTTATCGTTCAGTATTCGCAATTACAGGCAACTTCTCTAATTTTAGGATGTAGCCATTAATTGGCAGATTCCAAGCGCTACACTGGAGGATCCATTGCGCACCACTTTTTTTTTAAAGGTCCTTGTTCTATTCCTTGATCTCCAGTTATAGCCATCTGCATCGATAGTGCTCACATCCCAAGTTTTAAACCAACCATCTCTGTAAAACTTTCAGGAATTATTGTTTTAAAATAGGAAGCTTTATCGTCCATTGCTCCTTTTATCTGCAGTTCCCCCATGGTCTTTGCCATCTGTTGGAGCCAAAGCCCCATTCATCTGTACAATCCGCAATCACACCCGGAAAGGCAATAAACCTTGTTTTGGGCGCGAATGTTAGTTTTCGCTAGCTAGGATAGCTGGTCATGCTTTGGGCTGATTCTTACTTCGCGTTCCAAGTGAGATAGATGTTTTCTGTATTGGCCCCCAAGCCTGAAAACCTTTTTATTCCAAAATCCTTTTTCTAAACCTTCCAAGAAGACTCTTTGCAACTGCAGAACCGGCTACAAGATTCTTCAAGCGCTTAATTTTTCGGTTGGAGGGTTCTTCTTCAAGCATGATAAACGCCTAGCAAAATAGTAGGAAACTCCAGCCTTAGTAACTTTCTCTGCGATCAGAATTTTATTAATTGCTTCTGGCGGAGATTAGAAGAGGGAAGTACCATGTTTGATCCAGATAGAGGACATACCATATGGGAATCCCCATTGCCATGACATGAAACTGTGGTACAATCAATAAAACAGTTCTCTATACCTAATTTGCCGCATTTGGTGGAAATAATTGTAGTGGCACTGCTAAAAATGTTGCCGATGCCTCGAGTACAGGAACTCCCTTTGGCGCAAAAGGCCAGTTGTTTCCGCTAGTATAAGACATGGCGTTGCATTCATTTTCATTAAAGAGCTGGCTCTTCAAAGACCTTCGGATTGATCTGCCAGCAATCTTCATAGTGCAAAGCGTATTCGTAAAGTGGTGTTAAATCCTTAGGGCCCATTCAGTATCACATAATATTCAACCGTTTCGCAGTAATGGGGCAATTTTTTCCAAAAGGGAAACAAGTGTTAGCATCCACAAAAAATGACTTTTGTCTTTCAGAAATGTTGATTATATATTTGTTTGTTGCTTGATAACCTGATGTTGATCGTATTGACAAATTAGCTCCAATGCCTGAAATTCCATAGTATAATCCACATGAGGACCATGATTCCAGGCAAAAAGTTACCACTATCGCTTTAGTGGATTCCTAATTTTGAGGTTAAAAGCATTGCTAATTTTTACATCGTTTATACATGTCACAAAGAGATACTCATGCCGAGTTCCATTCTGGTTAAAATAGGTGATGATCTTTTTATGGTGATAAACGCTATTACCATACTCAAGGAATAGTAGTAGTCGTGAGGGGATAATTCATTATTAAGCCTTCCATACTGAAAATTTAATTGTTATTTATGATTAATCCCTTAACTTTTGCCAGTAGGCTTAGGAGGAAAAGGAATATAATGGGCAAAAAATCTTGATAAATATTCGTTTAGGTCTTCCCTGCCCACTGCAGGCAGGTGTTCTTCGGCTCCCAATAAGCGAAAGAAAAAAAAGTCACTGGCATCCACTGTGGATCTAAATATTACACTTATATGTTTGACTAACTATCCTTTTGAATTGTATCTAAATTTGTGAGTTAATCCAATTATCCAATTTTTTTATTCTAATAAAACCACTAAAGGCAAACTTCCAGAATTTAGCACTTGGTTGTGAAAAGGATCTAATACTAAAACTTACTACCCCAAACTTGTTTCGCCTTTAGTTCCCTCAATTCTCTGATTTTTAATTGTCCGATGTTTATAGGGAACCAAAGTTGGGCCTGGACTGGCCATATAGCGGTTCAATTTTCAGCAATTAACCGATTCCTTCAGATTTCTGCCTCGTTGGGCTAACGTATTGAATTGGCTTGCTTCACGTGGTCCCATCCTTTACTATGTATTTCCAGGTGTCCACTACTAAAACGAATGCACGATTTGCATTTCCATACTTAGCATTCAAAATTACTGAATAGGGGTTCTTCGTAAAGGCCAAGTTCAGCGGGCCTAATGATTCTGCATTACAAAAAAAGCCAGCCCTTCCACAAAGGACGCCCATTGCTTTCTGGATGTAAAAAATTCTGGCAACTCTGTATTTTCTGGTTGTAGGGATAATTGATAATGATGTCCCAGGAAATAGCTTCATGTAGGAAAAGTGCTTATCTGGAATATTTATTATTTTTCTCACATCAGGGTAGGGGGACATTAAAAAAAATTTTCCTGATCGTTTGAAGCCGTCTTTATTCCCAGGAAACATTACTTTCAGCACTTGCTGAGCTTCGCGAATGCTTCTGTCGTTTCACCACAAAATTTCTGCTTTTTAGGTTTTCATTTTCAAAAACCTGATTTAAGTGTACCATTCCCAATGGCTTTCCTTAATGCTGTTTAAAAATTGTCAATGGACTTGTTTGCGGAATCAGTTTAAAAGGCATTTGTTTTCTGGACTGGTTGCGGGATGGACTTCAAAAAAAAACGCTTTTGATGTCACCTTTAAAAAACCAATTTTTATTTTTTCGCCTCCCCTTCCATTTTCAAATTTTTAAATTCGGGAGCCACCTCACGTTTGCCCAAGTTCGTGGAATGGGGCAATCAGCGGTTCCATGTTTGGTGGTGTTTTATTTGCAAAGGGCTTTATTTCAAATTTAATTGGGTTTTTTTAAAAGTTTCTGATTTCTTCTCCTGCCTTTTTTGT
>Ga0163217_1046112_pt1 | contig 11435 bp, 8 predicted proteins | sample SynspAceP_FD_185933 | JGI IMG/M metagenome (GOLD analysis project Ga0163217, IMG submission 185933) | Saline lake microbial communities from Ace Lake in Antarctica - Synechococcus sp. Ace-P (PacBio error correction) | ecosystem: Environmental > Aquatic > Non-marine Saline and Alkaline > Saline ... | reverse complement strand
TGTTGACCTGGGCTCGATAGTAATTATCTTTCACCTTTCTCATACTGCCTTGCTTTGCCAAAGCAACACGCGTATTCGCCCACAGCACCGTTCTCAGTGGCGGGGGTACATTTAATCCATGACGATTCCAGAAAGGATCTCGTTGGGGGGCCTGAGGCCGGATAAAAATGATCAGCTACTTCGTACAGCCTTTGGGAACTTTTTCATTGAGCCAAACAACGACTGACTGAAGTAAACACCACACTTTTCAAAGGCCACATATTGCAGGCGGCTCCAGCTGCTTTGGAGTGAATACATTTCATCTCTGTGTACACACAGAACAGCGATCATGGCGGCAGGCGTTGAATCAAGGGCCCATACGAAGCAGCAAAATTACGCGGCAACATTGGCGTTTCTACCACAAAGCTAACATTATTGCAATGCCTTAGAATTTGGTTGCCTCCATCGGTTCTCTTATGTCGTTTTACTGATTGTTTTTTTTTTTTTTTCGTTGTGTCACTTGACACAGCAACTGAGCCTTAAGCGTGCAAATCAATTACTTGCCACTGAACATCTTCGGAAAAAAGTAAAGTAGGCCCTTTCGCGAAAGCGGAAGTGCGCATGCAATACCTCATAAGTCAGATTCCAAAGACGTTTCGTCTCGGCACAGATTTCACAAATATGGACAATCTTCGATCCTGATTCCTTTGGTTCATCAGAATCGTTGCCAACTATCCCTTTCGCAGCAAGGAGTTAGAAGTTTTTACGCTCCAACATTCAGCTAATGCCCTTAATCCCTGGCGGCAGCCTTGTTATTTGGTACACTACACAGGCGCATAAATAAAAGACGACATCCACTCACTTGCCAGGAACCAAGATACACATCAACATTCCTAATGAACGCCTCACCGCAGGTGGCTTGGAAAGTCTGAAAGCAAACCGTCAGTCTGCCAGGCAGTTGGCATAGCACCCGTCTCGATACTACTGACACACAAATCTCAACTTCGTAGGACACTGCCAAGCAGAGATTTCCGCGGGCCTCGCTCGCCAGGCCTTATCTCCTGCACCGCACAAAGGTCTGCTGGTGAGGCAACGTCTCCCGTGGGGATAGCATTCAGCAATATTCTGCTCTTCAGCGCAGCAACACGGAACGCCAAGTTCAAAGCGTGCTGTCCAGAGCCAAAGATCTGCTTCAAAGCTCCTGTTCAATTCTGTCGAAACAAGTCCCAAACACCGAACACAAGACGAACTCCACTGTCCAAGGACCAAGCTCTAGATTAAACTGCCAGACTTGAATCCCAAGGACATTACGGGGTTATACCCGATGCGACTTTTATGCCGCGTCCCCATCGGTGGCTCAACAGGCTCTGGTTTCTTTTGACCATACTTTGAGTTGAAGGGCTCGCTTACTCCGAATCAAGCGTCGAGAACGCCATGCGCCTTATCAAAAGGAGGGCGACAACAATGCAAAAAATACTGCCAAGCATGCAGCTAAAGGACAGTCTTTAAGAATTCTCAGGCAAACTTATCCAATTTCTAAGCAAAGTCTATGACCGTAAAAAGTATTAATCCGCAACACGTGAAGTCATTTGTTGGAGCTTTTAAGACCACTAACGAAATACGGAGGCCCTGGGACGCTGTTGACAATGCACATGAGATGTTCGTCAATGGAGGTTCATACGAGTTTTGAGCGATGCGGCAAAGATTTCATGCGTAGATTGCTCTAGACAACAAGAGAGCACAGGCAAGAACTAGCCGAGCTGATCCTTAGAGATGGGGAAACGAATTGCAGAGGTCTCGTGAAATCGAGCTCAGCGCCGAGATTTAGCAGTTATTATGCCCATTAACGGCTGTAGGAATCCCTTTTTCTCAAATCAAAACTTGAACTTGGGGGGTTCAGAAGCCTTACATCCAAACACGCACCGATCGGGCAGTGCTTATTGGGGGGGTTGATGCCATGGAACTTTCCCGTTTTATCAAGTGGTTCGATTCATCGCCCCCCAACATTATGGCTGGCAATACCACATTGGTCCGCCATGCCAGTATCGTGCCTCAGTGCGCAGAGCGGATTGCCACCTGGCTGCAGAAGAGCGTTCTGCCAGAGGTTTACAAATCTGTGTTGATCCCCCACGAATTCATTGGCAACGTTAACTCGCACACAAAGCCGTACCGTGTGTTGTCATCTTAAACAGGCAGAAAGAAAGTGCCGGCAAGTTCGGTTTTGCTTCGCTGGCTGGAAAGAATCTAAAGCCTTCCGTTCGGAATTGGGAGGCAAATGAAACTGCCGGTTTATTGTGCTGGAAGATGCAGACTTGCGACTTAGCAGTAGAAAACTGGCCATCATAAAGGACGGATTGGCTAAAGTCACAGGGATTATCATGTCAACTAACATTGTCGCCTCCAACGAGAATGAACTCTGTTTGTCCCAAACCGGTGCGCAGATAGCAGTCAGCCAAATGTGCCATCACCAATGGGCTTGGAGACAGTGGGCTGGCTCTCTCTCGCAAGCATCAGTTGGGGCCTCCCAATGGACCCCCTAAAACCGAATCGTCAGGCCCATTGTCGTCGAAAGGCACCGCACAACAACTACGATGCACTTCTCAGCTTAGCAGGTAAGGACCATCGAAGCAGGGGGGCAACGTCATTCTCGGTGGGAGGGCGACCGGATCGTAAAGGAGCATCTTTAATCCAACCATCCTGGACTTGGTGTAACTCAAGGATGCCAAGCTCATTGGACCAAGGAACTCTTCGGACCCGTGGCTTACGGTGTATTGTGGTGAGATCCCCCCCGACACCTTCCATGGAAGCCATCAAGTTAGGCCAATTCTGCAATGATATATTGTAGTACCGTGAGACTCTCCTGGATACTTCGGCTTGTCGCGGGCACACGCGCTCTCGTATCCCGCGGTTCGGCCGCAATTTCACGCTCCGGAACGTGCCCTGTGCCATCGCAGAATCCGTAGACACCGGAATTGATGTTTCATCAACCAGCCGACAAACTCTCAGGCTGGAATACTTTCCGTTCGGTTGGTTGGAATTTTCAAGAATCGGGATTATGGGCGGGAACTTTCGAAACACTCTCTGGGATTCTTGAGATTAGTCGTCAACGAACGACGTACCTCAAATACACATTACAGCAGGCCCTAATTCTCGGGCCACTGTGCCTGGCTTTTCAATGGCAACAAAGGGCATACGCTATAGCGCATTTCAGCAGCTTACAAAAAAGAAAAAGGCAGGCGAAATCGTTTCTGTGCTGATTCTTGATGGAGCTCGTTTGTACTGACTACCAATAAATTCCTGGGAATCTCAGAACACATAGACACCATCAATTCAAACGTAGTTGACAGAGTTCAGGGGTTTCTCCCGTCCCTAGGCGTTTCGGGATCGCACCACACATAAAGCACGTCTTTTCAGCCACATCTAGCAGGAAAATCTGGGCACAGAGCCAGGCAGGGATGGCTCCAACGGATTTGTGTTCTATGGACGGGAAAGGGGGCAAGAGCCTTCAAGGGCTTCGTCAAGTGGGGTACAGTTTCCTTGTGAATGGTCTACGGGCAACACACCTCCTTTACTCCAAACCAGCGTGGTTAACGACTTGGATTTTGAATGAGGATGTCGCGATTGTCACCGGGGGCAAGCAGCGGAATTGGGGCTGCGATTGCAGTTTGGAAACTCGCGCGTTGCGGGGGCAAACGATTGTCATCGCTTACTACTCCCGATCCGGGCCGGAGCAGATCAGGTCAAGGGCCAAAGTGACGAGGCCTTGGCGTACCCTTGCTTGACGGTTGCAAGGGCAAACGTTCGCAGAACTGGATGATCTCAGGAGGAATCTGTTGCGCCGACGATCAAAACGATTTGGACGATTAGAGGATGATTATTGTTGAACAATGCCGGCACAGATCCAGATAGTCCGCTTCCTTGAAACAACTGAGGGAGCTCTACGATAGAATAAATGGCAGTAAATTCTTAAAAGCGCCGGGTTTCGTGTTACGCAAAGCTCTCGCCAGCGAGGATGATCAGCCAGGGAAGCGGTAGGTCGTATCATTTAACATCAGCTCAGTTCATGGAAGAGCTTGGCCAATGCCGGGAACATTTCGGTCTCCTATTGCATCTCCAAAAGGGGGATGCGTAATGCTAACGCGGGAATGCAGCGTGTTAGAACTGCAGGTTCAAGATTTCTGTTGTTCCGGCGTGTCTGGGGCCTGGAAGCGTTGCAACACGATCATTGAGGATACTCTAGGGATCCTCAAGAGTTCTGGGGTTGAATCAATCAATTCCCAATCGGCCGCGTGGCAGAACCTGAAAGAAGTTGCTCGGATGGTAGCGTTCCTTGCCGGAGATGGCGCCAGCTATCTCACGGTCAAACAACGTCATGGTCGATTGCGGAAATTATGCACGAAGCACTGGGCTATGAACAAGTTCAGATGAAGGTCGATATAGAGATATACAAAACAGGCATCCCCAAGAGCGATTCAAACAAACGAAGCCCTGTCTCTCAGGTTTGGGACTTCATAAGCGAATGCCACATAGATCCCGCTGCTTATTGCACTGCCACGGAGTTTTCAAACTGGAGAAATGATTGACGTGCAAGAGTGGCCTCTCTCGCTAGGAAGAGAACTATCTGCCACGAATATATATAAGCAATAGTGTATAATAGTCATAGAAAACTGAGCACAAGGCCTCCTACCGGCCAGCTAGCCAAAGATTTGCAGGAGCGCGCCCATGGCTTTCGTGCACAGTCTTTACATGTCCAGAAACGAAGCGGATGTACCAGGCGCCCTCAACGACTTGGCAGGGCTGCGATTCGAGAACACGCCAGGTGGGTTGCCTCATAAGGCCAGGCAGAAGGGTTGGCCTGATCTGTGCCTGTTGTTGATGTGTGTTGCGTAGCATTTCCAGCCATTAGGTTGAAGAACCCCATCGCAATGGCACCAACGTCATCTAAGAAAGATGGATAACTGCGTTTTTATTGACATCACCGGAGTTGGGAAAGCCAATCCAAGGAGTCGTCCGTTTCGAATGAATCCTCAAGACTAGAGGCGCGGAATAATATTGAGTACGCATAGCAGGCTGGGGTTCGTGTTTCGTGGACTGACGATGCGGAAACGATCGCGATCAATGGGTCGCGCGTGAAAATTGGTCATTGTCGCTTGAATTCAGCACCCATATCTCAGCTTCTTATTCTCTCAGTCTGGTTTCGGGTGAATAAACGATAGGGACCACAATTATCAGGCCGATGCCAGCGTTTGCTCGGTAAGCCTGCGTGGGTTCGAGTCTCGTGGGTATGCGCTGGCGCCATTTGGCTTCGGTTTTCCAAGGCTTTCATGTCGTTGGGTCTCTAGGCCGTGCTTAGGTCCGATCACCTGGGCGTCACTCATGACGAGGCGTCGCATTCCCGTGAGTATCGTATGCGTCCAACAGCGGTGGTGATTGGCGAAAGTCTGTTTTGGGTCGAATTGTGTAGTGAAGCAGAAAAATGACCCATCAGAAGTGTGTGGGCTTTGTGCTTGATGGTCAGACCGGTGCTCGATGCATGTGATGGAGTCGCTCGCTCCTGAACATGCTGAGAAAGGAGAAGTGCGCAAGATAAAAAAGATAGAACATGGATAATACAGGCACCGCTAACTCTCGAGATAACTCGACCGTTGTGTTGTGTATGGAAAGGTCTTCGAATATATAGCGAATGCATATAGAGATATAGATACACTCAGAGATAGCAAGTGCATGTTGATCCAAAGCAAAATGCGAAGTTGGCTATCTGTGGGCGTCATGGCGAAAATTGGTCCAGAAGGCGTAGTGGGCCTGGGGGTGATTAGTCAGAACCTGGTTTTCGCGAGGACCTTGATATGGGCGAATAGCTGACGCGCAAGGAGACCTGGAGCTGTGTGCCCTCTCGGGTGGCCACTGACTAGTGGTACTCCTGGCATGCGACCGGCACCCGTCAGGAGTAGCGGCCTCGCATGAGAGACCAGCTAATGCATCGAAAGGAACACAATGTCAAGAGGGATTCTGCGAGCTCTGATGCCATGTCTCGTTGAGCCCGGGCGATCCCACGCCAGAAACCGAGGACTGCGGGCTCGAATGGTCGCCGTCAAGGGAGATCGGCCTGGGTGAAAGATTCAGAAGATATTTAGTGAGCATGTGCGACCGATCTCGCGGAAGTGGAAAAATAGATGGACGTGTGGGTTAATGCACATTAGTCGCAGTTAAATTGCTTGTGCATCGTGTTCCTGTTCGGTTTCACTAGTGTAGTCTCTCGAGGTCCACTGGCTTACCTCTGTCTTTCACGTAGGGCTGGCTCAACATTCTTGGGTACCGAGACAGATGGGTGGGCTGCTATTACCGCCTTGACAACCGCATGCTTTGCCTCCCTTGTCATGTGTCCGTTGTGTCGCTTGTGAATGTCTGCTTCCTGCTTTGTTGGTTGTGGGTTCGAACGTCTTGGTTGGACATCTGAGCGCTCGAATGACACCAGGGGTAGCTTATTCCTCAGTGCAGCTCTTATGTTAGGGTGACGGGATGGATTGTAGCACTCGCTGATTTCGTGGTGACTGGGAAGCCCCGCCTTGCCCTAGGGCCAATTTGGGGGTGGATATGCCTCAAGTCAGCTAACGCCGCGGAGTGTAAGAAAGATGTCCAAACCCCTGAAATTTTGCGATGAGGTAGTGTAGTTTGGTAATTACGCCGTCTTTTAGTCATTTGGGGTTTGTCACTGTTAGATTTTCATGTCCGACGGTGATTTCGAAGGTTTATAAGGAGGCTCTTTGTGCCCTTATAAACTGGCGAAAGCCAGATGGGCTTTTAGGAAGAATCATGATCAAGACATAGGAAAGAATGGAGCGAGTGGCTGGTATTTCGAGATAAGAGGTATAAGACGAACGATTTAGGTGAGCGAGCCGCCAGGGCACTAGCGCGCTTGAACGCAGTCCGTGGCAACCTGTGTCTGGTCCATTGGGGCTTGAGGCGTTGTGTGCGTGTTGCGGTATAAAGCTGGTTATTGTGGCCACTGGGTCGTAGTAGCTTTGCAAATGTTCTATCTTTAGCTTTGCCTTGTGCAATGGTCGTTTTGCTGTGGCTTGGAGCCTTGTTCAGCATGAAAACCTCGCCATTGTAGTCAATCTCGGTCGTGTTGGTTTGTGTGTGGTCGGCTTATACCTGGTCTGTGATGTGTTTATGTGGGTGGCAATGCAAATGAGTATGATCTATTGTGTGTGTGTGAGTCGCAGCCTTGATAGTGGCTGTTCGATATCTTCGCTTGAGGTAACGTGATTGCTTAAATCTGTATGTAGACTCTGCGTTCAGATATAGTTAAAGGGTCTAGACGCCGATACCTATACCGAATATTGATGGTTCCGTGAGCCATGTGTATTCGAGGTTATACGAATTCGAGCTCCGGTTGGCTTGCCATTTCCGTTTGCTCTCGACAGTACGCATTCATCCCGGTGTGAGCCGTCCAAAAGCTCCCACCCCCATTGGCATACCACCCGTTAGTCCGACGCTGTCGGAGCTTTAGATACCGCATCATAGGTGCCGTTCCTTTAGGCGTCAGTCAGATGATTGACGTAATTTCCTCTGGGCTGTCTTGGTGTCTTTCCAACGCTTGCTCGGCTTCCGGATTTCTTTATCTTAACGGCTCCCGCATTCAATCGTGGCTTAGGATAGGTCTGCAAACGTGAGGCACTGCTCGGCAGTGTAGCCGTGCACCGGTCAGGGTGGCTAGTTCGCGGGCATCAGTGTTTTGTCCTTTCGTCCGTGTGCCCGGTCTCTGGAAGCTCGCCGCCAGTGCATCGTTTTCTGGTCCATGAGTTAAGTGTTGGTGGTGATTAATTCAGGTGGCGTCGAATCTGAGGGCCGCATGGCGTCTTTGACCAGGGCGGTGGAGAGGACTGCGGGCCGCTCTGGGTCCGGCGTCGTGATATTGTTGTCGATGGTCTGGATCTGTAAGGGTGATTTGGTGTAGCGCATGGGACAATTCCGTGGCCGTTGTACTAGGGTTTTCGCCGGTGCGATAGAGCCATCCTCAGGATACAGTTCACGATGGCGCATTCATGCGGCGGGTTGTCGAGTTGAGTGTGTGGGCTCCGATGTATCACGTCTGAGGACAGTAATTCGCGTGTTGTCGCAATAGCGTCGTGGGAAATTGGTTCATTGCATCGTGCGCAACGAATAGGTGACGAGCTGAACGTGTTGGGGCAAATTTTCCTCATCTCATGACACCGGAAGCTTCGCTGATGTAGCGGTGTCCATTTGTCGGGCGCCTCTTTACTCCATTGCGAAATTGCGGAAAATGTGATTGCGCGAAAAGCGCAGGGTGTGGTCGCCGTGTGAATGTCATATGGGGTCGCGAGGCAGATTCGGCGTAACGTTGCTTTGCGCTGATAAGACGGGCGCACTCCAACGTCTGGTGTGTGTTGGTTTGTTACCAGGCCCCCGAGTCAATTGAGGACGCTTGCCGGCGCGAACCTTTGCGCCAGGAAGCAGATCAATTTGTCTTATGCGCTCCGATAGGGCGCTCTCGCCGGAACCCCATGAGGTAAGGCTTCCCCAAAACAGAAAGACGACCTTTATCTCGCTAAGGAAATGTTTTCCTCATCGGCAATCAGTCTCAAAGGAATTACCTGGTCTCGATGGAGCTCTCTGCGGCCCTTACTAACAGGTCAGAGTGGGTGTCTGTTAGAGTCGCGTGGTAAGTTCAGATGGCTAATCGGATTCGGATGGAAAGCTGGTGCACGGTGCCCAACTGCGCGCCGAGAGTCCACAACAGCTGGCACAGTACCGAAATGAATCACGATTTAGGCTTTAAAGGGGAATAGGCGGATCAAGTTGCGGAGGGTCAGCGATCAGCAATCTTGACGGCGTGTTCTCTTGTCACACTCAACATCAAGATCAGGGTGTGGGGCTGGGAATTGTCATAGATCAGTTCGTAGCCGATGCGAATTTCTCATAGTGAACTACCTTTCTTCCTCAAGGCAGTGAGTTGTGGAAGTGCTCGGAAGTCTGTTGGCAAGAAAGGCATGTGCAGAAAACCCTCAACAAATCAGTGTGCCATTGCAAGCGCGGTAGTGAAGCGGGGTTATGCCCCATTGGGTCAGTGTGTCCGGCCATGGATCTGGACGTTCCATGGCGGACCAAGAGAGTTCAACGGGGGACTTCAGGACCTTTGGGAATCAGATCCCGATTGGACTTTAGCCCAACCGGTCGCGTCCTTGAGTCTTCAAACGGCATTTGCGGACATTTAGCTTCGCTGGCTTGGCCAATGCCAGCGAGACGGTCACCCGGATCACCCGTGCTTTGCCAATTTGATTCCTGGGTTTTTCCTTGAGCTCCTTGGATGCAGCCGTGGCTTTGTTGAAATCCGAACAACATCAACACACGTGGCTGGACTGATCGCCAGCAGGCTTGGGGGCTTGCTGAGACACTGGAGCAGGTATGAAGCTCAGTAGGGCCGCGATTGAGAGGGATGGCCGGCGAGACAGGAAACTTCATCATTGACTTTGACGGGAATTCGTTGGAATGGTTTATCATTTGGTTCTCCAACTGGTGGTAGGTTTAACGAAAGCATTTTTAGAACTTTGAATGACGAAGATCATTCAATTATGGCTTGTCTATCATGTAGCTAGGTAGCGCGGTTCGAGCACATGGCGCGCCAGCGGCTGGTTGCACGACCGGCAAACGCGCAATGGCCTGGATTTGCAAAAGCAGAACCTGAATGGATTGGGTTTCAGGGCCAGGCTGCGACGACCCGTAAGAAATGAGATCAAGGCCGCACAATGAAGGACCAGGAACAGGATTGGGCGATGCCGGCGGCTGACCAGCGATTCCCGCCAAAACCAAGGACTGCGCATATGACCGCAACGACCAGAAAGACTTAGAGAGAAGTGAAGCATAACATTGCTTCGAATAGTGTGCGGGGAAATTAATATTGGAGATTAGTGGTAGTCAGTCCCTGGTTAGCACCCGGATTGACTCGCCTAGCCAGATACAAGGATTCGTGCCAGGGCCAGGTCAGTCTTTGGCATCCTCGATAGCGTGTTTCACCTTTGGCTTGGCTTGCTTCGCTTGCCAGCTAGTTTGTTCTGCTCATTGCATCGGTCACTTTGCCGAGGGTTTCCTGGCGGCCTTCCCTTTCAATGTCCTTGGGCAGTTGCTTGCAGCCTTGTTTTCCTAATCCATGGGTTGATTCCGTAGTCGTGGGAATCACATCCGAAGGTTTTGGATGGTGCAATCACCATAGCCAGGAAACCAGCCCAGTTTGAACAAACTCAACCGTTTCATCTTCCTTTGAGCTTCCTGTTATAATCTGAAATTTTCTGCAAAACCTGGCTGTTTAGAGTAAATTAAAGACAACACAGAAAGCGTTTATTCTCAGATTGGTGGATCTTAGTGAGACAAAAATTGGCCGAATTACGCTTTTTTTGCGTCCTTATTTTGCCGAGAAACTCTGCCTACAAACTTAAGGCGCATTACCAATCGGAAATCGGAGTTTGAAGAATATTTCCTCGCCCCATCGGCCTTGAATGTTTGATTTAGCAAAGTAGAGCTACGTCACAGTTATGATCGCAGTAAATCCATGGATCTGGTGCGAGGTGTGATCGGCGCGACTCTCACGAGATATCCGGGCTGATTTCCAAAGCCCCTCGCGCGCTCTTCTCATGGATAGCTGCCAGGAGCGGCTCGCTCTCTCGGCGCTCCAAGGTCACGTTGGGTAAACACCAACTTGAAATACTTGGCCATCGCCCAAAGGAACTATTAAATGACACGCCCGCTATTTCCACTATATGCCTTCTGGACTCCCGCAGATTGCTGCTATTCAGCAATGGCCCTTCATAGCGAAGTTCAACGGAAAAATGTGATCCATTGGATAAATTGCTATTTCCTACAGAGCCGCTGTGATGTTCCCGATCCTATACTTAACAGTGTGATGTCCACCACGCGTCCTTTGCCTCACACTTAAGGTAATCCCCTAGCCGGTTGATGTCCACAAGGGACTTGGTGGACACGGGCCCTGGCGCGTGCTGGGCGGGCCTCGAAGAGGCAGAGATCGCCAGCGGCTCATGGGTGGCCTGGGACCAGCGCCGACGCCTTCCGCGCCCTGCTCGGCCCCCGCTGACGGAGGCGGGGGGGCGGTGCCGGCGAGTCGGGCCCTATCACCTTCGATTCTGCCAGCCCCCTTCGCATCCGGCCCAGCTGGAGGCGTTTTGGGATCCAGCCCAGTGGCGGGCGGAGTGGAAGTGGGGGACGGGCATCCGCGGCCAAGTTGATCCGCCGGGCCGGCCCACCAGACTATTCTTCTGGAGCCGTGGCGAGGAGCTGGTGGAACGAGAGCTTCCCAGAGTTGGTGAGCCATGGGTGAGCCCTGCCGGAGGGCACCGTGCTCGATGGCCGGAACCGTTGAATCGTCTGGATGCCGGAGAGGAGCGCCCCGCCAGCTTCGCCAAGCCTTGCAGCGGCGGCTG
>Ga0163217_1031171_pt1 | contig 11436 bp, 9 predicted proteins | sample SynspAceP_FD_185933 | JGI IMG/M metagenome (GOLD analysis project Ga0163217, IMG submission 185933) | Saline lake microbial communities from Ace Lake in Antarctica - Synechococcus sp. Ace-P (PacBio error correction) | ecosystem: Environmental > Aquatic > Non-marine Saline and Alkaline > Saline ... | reverse complement strand
TTAGCCGCATCACCTCACTTGTTTTTCACTAGTTGGCATTAATTGTATTAGTTCAGAGATCTTATTCTTTTTTCGTGTGGTGTGTCTGTTGAACATTGAGTGGAGAAGACATATTGATTCTCGAAATTACACATTTCTAATGAAACTCATCAGATCTATTTTAATATATTTCCCGCCCATTTAATCAATTTAAGTTACTGTTAGAATTTTCTTTTAGATTTGTGATCATTAACCACTTTATTTTTGGTAAATCCCAGATATAATTATAAATATTAAGATAACGTATGGGTTATTAATTAATTGAAATGTAGGTACATAATTCAAAATTCATAACGTAAGGTAATTATAATATAAATGTTGATAAATTTTAATTTAGTGTCTACTAAATATAAAAGAGAAAATTAAGATTATCCGTTTGTGTATTAATTAGCTCGGTTTGAAAATGATCATATTTATGTTCTGATTACTCTACGATGAAAATTTTATCAAGATTGAATTTCTTCTCCAATAATCCGTTATTATTAAAAATGCAAAGATATTATCAGACGTTATGGATTATTCGTGTTAGACAAAATGTTAGAATACTCTGTACACTCACGAGTACTTCTTAGTTTTTAAAAGCAGTTTAGATATCACATGCCTTTTTTGGAAAAGAAATTTTGGTCCACTGAAATTTAAGTTATTTTGAAGCAGTTGTATAGCCGCTCAAAGTGACGCTAATATCCCAAATGGTGAAAGGCAACATATGCTCTATGGAATATTTAAAAACTCAAATCATGATCCATTTTGCAGTTTTAATATTATTCGAAAATCGTATTTCTTCCTTATTTCTATTCAAGGTCATTTTTATTTTTTTGATTTCCCATAGTTTTGTGTATGATTGAATCAATTTGTTCGAGAACTCGAGACCATTTTTTTTAATATCACTCTTGAACAATGGAGTTCAACAATTACTAACAGTACTCGGAAACTAGCAAATACTTCACACCTCGATAATAGCTTAGTCTAACAGCTCCCAATTCTCACTACTAAATAAGTGGTGGACGTGCGAAATATGATTCTTGCTGTGCCCAGTTTTACCCCATTTTAAGTACCTTATTCGGTATATCGATTTTTTTGTTATTTGAATTTGGTGCACTTCCCGTCCAAGTGACTAAATCATCTTATTTGTGTTTTTCAGTTATGATCGATTAGAGTATTTGGAGGGTGTCGGTGCAATAAGTAAGAAGATCATCCAGCACTCTTCAACCAGTATGTAAGTAGAGAGAGCTTTCTTTGACTTAAGGAGTTAGATTTTTTCTTGCGATGTTATTCGATGTTCTTGTTATTACTAGAACTGCCCCATGGAATAGATTCCAGATTGACTTTTCCCGTGATGGGCACCTTTCTGACGCGGGCGCGGGATGAAAACGACAAAGTATTGCATCACCTAAGATCTCTCTATTCTTTTGGAAAAGTTCCTTCATCTTAAGGAGGTTGGAGGACCAACAAGCGTGGTCAGATTGTTAGTTCTTTTTATGATCCGAGGTCACGCTTTGAGCATTTACATTGTTTAGATTCATAATTTACAGTTATCGATTTTATCATGATCGAATCAAATGTTCTAAGTGTCCAAAGACGCTGAATTTAATTCCAACAGGAAAACAAAGGAGTATTTGTATGGCGGCTATCAGTTATGGGCCTAGAAGCGAGGCAGTGCGAGAATTATAGATGCATTGGGATTGATGGCACATGGGGCCCAGGTTGTGAATTTGGAAGGGATTATTTAGCAAGTCTTTCCCATACAATTCGACGGCTGGCTCGTGTCCCTATGAATGGGATGCGCGATCAAACATCTCGGACAAGTGAGCAGAAGGCGCTCATTTATTGTAGCATATTCATCGAGTGGACTGGAAAGGCATTAGATGATTTCGCTTGGAAACTGGGGCGGATAGCGTTTACAAAAAAATTTTAGGATTTAAACTCATAAATTAGGATTAAAAATGAAAATGAAAGATTCTTTAGAATTTTGGGAAATGATGGTTAGCTGCATTGACTTTTGGTGCGGGGCGGAGAAACCAAAATGAAGCAAGTAGGGAGAGCAGTGGTCGCGCTCTGTCAAGGAAGACCTAGAAAGAGGAAATACAAATGATTTTCCACGGTCTATAGAAAGGACTCGTGTAGTTAGTAAGAGTGGATGGTTGTTTTGTTTCTTGTTCATATGGGTAGCGCGAAGATGTAGGACATACTATGCTTAAGTGCTTGCATTTGAAAAAATATGAAGAACGGAAGAGGAATATCTCATTTGCTCGTCAAAAGTAATTAATGCGGGCGTAGGCATAGTGGGCCGAGTTGCAGATGCTGCACATGGCCGTTAGTGAGAAATGATGCAAGGATATGGTGGTATGAATATATATTGACTTTTAAAGAGTACAAGATGGAAGAAGTCAGTTTTAATATTAGCCTATGCGCCGGATGGATAGTACTTTCATTTTTTGTCTAGGTTTGAGGAAAAAAGCGGATTTAGTAGCCAGAAATGACTATGGAAAATCAATGATGAGTGGAGTAATTGTGAGTTGGCTCCAATTGTCATTTAGCGGTGGCATTAATTATCGGGGAGGAGAAGGTCATGGAAATGCTGGAGAAGGCCAGAGTTTATGTGGGATTGATTCAGGGCTATTTACCTAGATTCGTCTAAAGACGGATGGCCGAGAGACTAGTGGCGTTATGGATGGAGATATTGTTTACTGTACTCGTAAGACGGAGTTGGTTCGGTAACTTTTTCGATCTTGTATATGGGGTCTGGTTGAAGATTTGTGCGCAAAACCCGGAAACAGTTAGATAGGTTGTATTACGATCGGTTATACTGGAGTCCAGTATCCATATCCGTCTTGGCAAATGGTCCAGAGATGCAAGTTTGGATAACCCGAGAAGGTACCAGAGTAAAAGTATCAGCCCTTAGAGTAGTGTGTTTATCGGACTGTGATCGTCAGTGTGAGAGAACGAGTATAGCGTTTTGGAGATGAGGGAGGCAGAGATAATTCGCTGAAAAGGGGAGAAATTGAATTGATATCTTTAATGGGAAATTCGTGAGTACGTTAGTGTGTTGTACTCACGGAGTGGAGGTAAATGGAGAGAGGCAGTTTAGGATGATGCCAGGTTTTGGCAAATTCAAGATAATAGGGAAAGTTTCTAGAGATAATGTGGGATTTAGTTCCTATTATCTACATATTAGAGTCAGAGGTCCTATTTGCTAACAGGTGCTCATTCGGATCCTGCCTTTCTTTTTATCTTACAAGTTATTTGAATTGATATTAAGACTATATTTGATTTCGCATTCGATTTATTTCTTTTTATATTGATCGTGAACATTATTTTTCTTTGATATATATTGGCAGGCTGTTCTTCCATTTATTTTTATTGCGTACAGTTGTCTTTTTACTTGACTTTATTCTAACGATGTCAGCTCGATCGCTCACAATTCACACCTGAAGTTGGTTGGTTGATACATTTGGAGAAGTTGGGCTACTTGTGGTGTCATCTGTTCGTAGGATCTTCCAAAAATTAATTAGAACTCGAGATGACTTATAGAATTAATATACCGGGGACAGGTACGATCTCTCTATGTAATTTTCTCTTCCATCCACTCCAATTTTGATCAAAAGAGTAAGATTTAAGGACAATTCAAGACTCCGACCGAGTGTACTCTTTGTATTCTTTACCAAGAAATCAGGAATTCGCTGAGATCGGAAACCTTCTAACTACAGTACATCCTGCCTGTCAACTTTTTGTATCTTTGGTATCGCCTGAGGTTTAGGAGGACAGGTCTGAGTATTTACTTGGGAAATAGTGCTGTTCGTTATCACCCTATCCTCTTCGATACGCGCATCTCAAGAGCAGATAGCTGGGAACTATTATTCCCTATTTATAATTTATGTCTGATATATTTTCATGGTATTCTCCGTTTTTCGTGGTGTATTAATAAAGGGAAGGGTTATCAGCAACGACATCAGTTTTTTATCTGCATGTCTATATTAAGCTTTATTTATCGAGAGTCGGGAAAAGTATATAAAGTTTTGTGTTTGAGAAGTGTATTGTGATTTCAGGTTTGGATTTAATGTTTGAGTGCTTATTTTTGGCTTTGTTTTTCAGATGGCGGATTCTCGTATATGTGGGGGTTAATGATGGTCAATATAAGCAAGCGGTAAGGGAGGATTATGTTTTAATTAATGGTATTTTTAGTTTTCTGATAATGTGGGTTTAATTAGGTTTCTGTGAGAATTTCAGGATTTATAAGGGATGTGACTAATGAAGACTTTAAGCTTGGTAGAGCCATACAATGTTATGTCTGGGGGTCTGGGTTTCGAGCCCCAGAGGATTCCGATTATTGAAAACAATTGGGATTTTAAGGCGGTTAGCTTTGTTCGATGGAAGTAGTTAGCGAAGGTCAAGACATTATTGGTGGAAGCCTCAGTTGGGTGATCGGAAATTTAAAGATTTTGATTCGTTTAAGGGTGAAATAGGTAAGATTATCGAGGGTTGTAGTGGTAGTCGCTGTTATCGCGCTCGTTTGGCCAGAGGAGGTCGTTAGGTTCTGAATCCTGCCACCTCCGATTCCTTATATTACGGTGTGAGATCGATTGTTTTTAAATTCGATCTTTCTTTTTTTCAGGTCAGTGTAGTAACGTGATTAGTAGCAATGCCTTTCTAAGCGTAGGGTTTCAAGTAGTTTCTGGAGTTCTGACAGGGATCACTTTATTAATTCAAGCCGGAATCACGTTCCGTTTTTTAATTTTTTGGTTATCAGTTCCTTAGTCAGCTGGTAGTAGCATACGCAATTTTAATGTATGGTTGGTTGGTCCAGGAGGTGATTAACAAGTAAGCAGTCAAATTGGGCTGCTATTTTTTATTTTTAGCAATTTTGCTCAGAGACCCTAAATCTTGCTTCGCGGGTGTTCATGGATTATATCTTGGATTGTGTATGGATTAGATGAAGCATGAGAAAATATCAGTCTTATTTTCTATTCGCGCTATGGTCTATTGTTGCTGCATACCACTTTTTTCTGAGGATTTTTTTTATGGGACCTGGTGATTTCTTTGGAAACTAGCAAATTCTAGAAAACTATACTTAATTTGCATTTGTGTTGCTGGGCTTGTTCGGAATTCCGAGAAGATTATAAACGAAGAGATAAATTCTTATTAAAAGTAGATTTAATCTGTTTCCTCATTCTTTGAACACGTCCAATTATTTGGATTATTTCAATTGTGAAAATGGCCGAAACATAAATCTAATTGTTATGGGAAGCCAACTGAAATCAAAAACCATGAACTAAGAACACATATCATAGATGCCGAAAGATTCTAAAATCAGGGGTATTGCAACTGATAATCGTATTCTATTCGCCTTCTCGGGTGATTACCCCTTAAATTCGAATATGGATTTTGTTAGCGTATTGTTCTGACATGCTAGACTTATTTTCCTTGCTTTGATCAACCTTTCGATCTAGAATGGGTGCTATTTACACATATCTATAGTAGCTTCTCTAATAGTGCTGGCTTAGTTACTGGAGGGATGCTCCTGGGATAAGAGTGAAGAGGGAGTTTCACATAACGAGTTTAAGATGGTTATGTACTTTGGAGTTCTATATTTCTTTCTCTTTTTGTGCTGGATGTATTTAAAAACTGCTAACTCGAAGGGATTCTCAAATGCTTTATCGGGAACAAATTCAGATAATAATGGAAGCAAGTTATTACTTGAATTATTTATTTTACATTTAAATCAGTTGAGTGTTTATGAGGGATTTTACGGATTTTCTTCCCAAAATGGACTTTGCCATATTATTCCTATTTCTTAATATGGAGGAATGGTCATTTTTTTGGCGGAGTATATCTCTCATTTGATATCTTCGAGAATCAGCGTTTTTTTTTGAGGATAGCTATATTAAGATCTCCATGAGTTTTGAGAGAGTTTAATTTTGGATATCGGACATGATAAAGCCATATGTGGTTTTTGAAGGATTTAGCTGTCCATCTAATGTGTTTATATGTGTTGGCTATTGAAGGAGGTTTTTTGCTGGGTGTTGTATGGCTAGTGTGTAATATCTATAAGTATGATTCTACGTGAATAATCATTATATCTGATTCCAATCCATTGATGCTTGCATTATTTAACATATTATTCAAAACTACCCTCTGCTTTGTGGTATAAGAGAACAGAGGCCCACCCATAGCAAACGCTACCCATTTTAAAAGCGAGGTTCACTTTTATGGAGTATTCTACAATTAAGTCCTTATGTGAGGCAGCTAGAGAGTCAGTGAAGAGATAGTTGGGCTTTTTCAAGGCATATATACCTTTCTTGTATTAGTAAGTTTTGGCAATGGGGAATGGCTATTTTGATGATATAGATTTGAATTTAATGGAATAAGAGAGCCTATTAGATTTACAGAATGGGAGTTGAGTTTGGTGGTCAATCAATCCAGTGCCTTTTTTCAGAAACACTTCTATGACCAATGGTTGTAATCAACTGGAATTTTTTTCAATTCTCTCAAAAGAGAGATGGGCTTGGGAAAATATGCCTCAATTATTTGAATCACTTTAGGTTATATTCTGACATAAAAAATATCTCTATTATCCTATCCGAATAAGAATTGATTAGATTCGTGAACCGGCAATGGCTAGAAAGCAGATCCTTTCGAATAGCCCTAGTAGGTGGTTTTGGGATATGGGCGTATTCTACCATTGATATAATCATATGGACGTATCAAGTTCTTCCCCGAAAATTATGGTGAATTGGTAGATCAGCCCGCTACATTAATTTACTGCGGAAAAATTAAATGTTAGGAAATTGCGACTAACGGCTCTTAGTTTTATGATGCTTTAGGGGATGGATTAATTGTTGAAATAATGAGATCTTAAGAGGACTCTATCCTCGCTGGAGAGAGTTTAGGCGAGTTTTTTCTAATGTTGATTGTTTAAAAGAATAATTAAGGAGAGTTTGGTTGTGTATTATCGGGATTTTGGTATTCATATGGAATCTTGTTAGTTTCGGTATTTTACCCCGAAACAATAAAAAAATAGTCATGTTTTTTTACCCAGTGAGTTGTTGCTTATGGTAATGGGTGAAAGTATTAATGGCTAATTATTATAAATTTGGCATCAAGGATACTAGGATTGATGCTTATTATTATAACTCCTGAGGCGTAATCAAGATTAGCTCATGATTCTCTGTGTTTTCTTTTTGTTGGATCTCTGGTCCTTGAATATTCTTTATGTGATTTATGAAAGTAGGAGTGATAATTACAGTTGGATCTGCTAGGTATGATTGATTCGATTCGATTTCTTGCCGGCCTGCCTTTTTACCAAATGGAAATGTTTTCGAAACGAATATTGCGTCTTTCAAGGAGAAGCTTCTTGCAACGTGTGATGAAATAAGTTAGTTCGTGGAGTTTTTGCTGTATGTGATTTTTGATCACCATTTAATGCTTAAGAACTAGATATCGCTGGTCGCCGTTTTTTGGGCTTTTTGGATGTGAGATTCGAAATATTGTGACATTGTCTTTTTTCAGAAGAGTATGGATCTCTCAATTACGTATATTGGTGCTATATAACCACTTTTAAAAGAAGTAGCTGTTGGCTAAACCAGTAAATGTTTTACTAAAGAGAACGGATTTTAATCCAATTCTAAAGAAATAAGTTATTTACCTACTAAGGCACGGATGTTTTATGCTGAGTTCCAGTATTTGGTTGACAATTAATTAAAAAGTCTCCAAATTGGATCCATGTTTGTTTTATTGAGATTTAGCCATTGTGTGGGATCTATGTTTTATTGGGTAATTAAAACTTATTGTTTTTTAATTGGATTTTTATTGGGTGAGTTGAGAACAGATACGTAGACGTCTTTTCAAGCGTTTGATTGCAGGATATCTCGCTCAGAGTAAGTGAATTATCAGATTGGAGTTCTCGCTTTTTTATGCGAGCATTTTCTTTATAGATTGCCAACTCTCTTCTTCTCATAGAGAACTGGTGGTGAGATGTGTGTGTGGGTGCTTGATTATGGAAAGGAGTTCGATTCATCAGGGATTAGAAGTGTTGGTTATCATACTTTAATATTTATTTTTATCTTCTTCAGTTCGCTTTCGTAAATAAAAAAGATTTATCTTGGTGAAGATATCGTCAATTATTGATTTGTTTTGTGTATGTGATCGCACTGTTTCGATTTCTGCGATTCTATGGCTTACGGGATGTGGGTTATACAAGATGAGATTATTAATTGTGGTGAAGTCTATTCCGTTGTCGTTTCCATTCTCTTATTTTGGTACCGCGCCGTTCTTGATTGATCAGGTTGACCAATTCGCGTCGGCAGAAGAACCTTTAAGTGTATTTTATTCGTCAAGGGAGAAGTAGATGTATATTCCTATTAGGTCTTGGAACTTTTATGTTGAGAGTGTTTGGTGGATTTCTTTTTCTTCTCACGCCGCAAACGTTATTGATTAATTCCCGTTAGGTTATCAGGTCTGTTGTCTTGGGTGGTGGATCTGTCTAGGATTACAGGAAATATTGAGCAGGATTTAGTAGTGTTCCTGGGGTTTAATGCCTAATTTAGGCAAATTAGTTAGCTTTGATGAAGGCCTTCTAGCAAATGTTCATGTGAAGGAATATTCATTGATGTTTGAGGTATATCGTTGACTTCGCTTTAGTCATTTATTGAGGTGATTAGTCGGTTGAATGTGTATGAAGCAGTATTGTGAATGCCCCAATATAAAAAAATTTGAGTCAAATGAGCATTTTGATATTAATTTAGCAATGATATTTTTAGTTTTTGTTATATTTCTTTTGGGTTGTTTTATTTATTATGGTTTATTCTTTTCTACCAAATTTTTCTTTCGGGATGGGTGGATAATGGTATTTTAGGTGTGTTTATTTGCGTACCGATATTGATTTTTTATATGCGGTGTTGTTAGAGAATTGTCGGACGATCTGTTTGGAGGATTAAGATCAGGCTTATTGAATTGTGTAGCTTATCAGTGAGAGTATGATTGTGTGACATCCGGTAATTGATTTGCTCTTGGTATAGCGGAGCTATAGATGTAGATTTTTAGCTTTTTATGGAGTGATTCTCTTGATGTATTTTTTTATTATAGTTCAAATTACCAGAATTACTTTTTATAACTTATGGTCTCGTATTTAGATGTTTGGTGTTGTTAATAAAGTTTCCGTTAGGCAGCGTTTAAAGTTAAAGAGGTTATTGATCATAATAGTTGTTGTTTTTGAATTTGGGGAATCGTGAGGGTTTATTTTTTTTTTTTTTATATTTTTGTTCTAGGATTGGTGTGTTGCTAGATATTAGAAATAGTTGTTAGATGATATCTTTGTTTCTTTGTTGGTTGTTGTTGGAGGTATGTAAAATATCTATCGTTTTTCTATATAGTGCTTTATGATGTATTGTTATTTAGGAAATCCTTATTTTCGTAGTTTTTTCTTGAAATTTTTTCGTTTTTAGATGGCTTTCTTTCTTTTTTTGGCCACAACTCCCATGTTAAACTTTTCCAGTGTTTTTTAATTTTGTTGCAGAGGGTTCTTTGGCTGTTACCAACGGTCAAAATCAAAACAGTACATTGGAAGTTTTAGGCATCTAATGCTTAATTGTTCTATGTGTGCCAATTTCATTCTTCTTTATTCTGGTTTAGATTGAACTTGATTTTTTTAACATCCCAATCATCATAGGATCCATAGGCCATATTTTGTGTATCGATCAATTATTTTTTGTCTTTTATTAAGAAATTTGTTTGTGGCTATTGTGTTTGGAATTATGGTAGTCAAGCTTATTATTGAGTTAGTTAGATTTGGTTTTATTTAAAAGATAGGTTCCAAGTTTTTAGGGATATTTGGTCTTATGGGTTATCTATGTTTTTTCGTGTAAGCTGGTCTAGATTTTTATATTGAGGGTTCTATTGGTCTAGTTGTTTTTGTAAAGGTACCTTCGCAGGGTAATTTGGTTATTGTAGTTAGTAGGATAGGGCATGTCGTTTATTTTGTATAGGTATTAGTGAGTAGAATATAGAGTCATTAAGCAAACAAATGATATGGGTATTATTAGTTTTATGTATGAATTCTATTTTGGAAATCCCCAGTAGTTCGTCACCTTCTCCCGATTCTCCAAGTATTACGTTGGTTAATATTTTGCATAATTGTGTGATTAGGATATAGGTGGATTTAGACTAGTTTTGTTTTAAGGATCAAAGAAGTCATTTGATACAATAGCCAAATTATATACAGGTAGGTAGAACTTTATTAGCCGTTATTTAACCTTATTAACATTGGTAGATGTTATCCTTATAATTAGAAAGGATTTTATGTTTTGTTGTCTGACTTTGAATTTCGCCATTTTTTCTTTATCTTCTTTTTGCAAGTTTGTTGACTTAATACGAATGATTGGATGTTATTGTGTATTAGAGTTGGGTTCCTCTTTTAGTGGTGTGTCCTTAAATATATATGAAATTCGTGTGTAGGATCCCTCTTTTACTCTTTCTAGGGTAGTATTTACGTTTTTCCCGGTGTGAGGGTTTGGTGGTTCTTTTTTTCCAGAATTTTGAAATGGATTGTATTGTCGTCTTCCCTGTAGATCGATTACCTCTATTTACCGAAACCTGTCATATTAATAGTGCTTTATTATAATATCGTCTGTGGTTTGAATATATTTTCATAATTTTATTTCGAACATAGTTGTGCATCCAATGACTCGATGTAGTGTGATTGCGGGACTACCTGAATATTCTATTTTCCCCGATTGGTTATAGGAACTAGAATTCATCGAAGTGTTTGGTAATCTGATGTAGATAATCGTCCATTTCGTTAGTCGTATCCCGTTTGTATTCCAAACCGTTTATTATCTTGTTCTGATTTCTATTTAGTTTATGGATGTATAGCGTATTCGATCTGACAAAATTTAGACTCTTTAAGTTTTGTATTTAAATCTGTGAGTAGTCTTATTTAACTGCCCGTTAGTAGTGCTATGTATATTATATATTTTTGGGTAGCCCAATACTCAGAGTTAGGATCAGAGAGGGTTTCCCCCCGCATCTTGTGTGAGTGTTCCCGCAGATGCCATTAGTTTTTGATATATCGATTACTCTCTCTTCATAGCCCCCATGCTCTGGTCTCTAACTTTCAACTTTTCCAACTTATGTTTTATAAATTTACACTGCAATTACCGAAATCACGTATAGTTTTTTACTATGGCGATCCGTTTGGAAAAGTAGCAGGGTTGTTGGTGTGTCGTGCAATCTGTGATGATATTAAGGAATTTTGGGAGTATGAGATCCAAAAGGTGCCGACATATTCTTTGTAAATCGAGGGTTTGATCTTACCTTGTAAGCTGTTGCCCAATGGATACACCAAGTGTCAGATTCAACCGGTATTGCAGGCAGTTAAGTAACTGAGGGCAGTCGAAGGACATT
>Ga0163217_1098285_pt1 | contig 11437 bp, 16 predicted proteins | sample SynspAceP_FD_185933 | JGI IMG/M metagenome (GOLD analysis project Ga0163217, IMG submission 185933) | Saline lake microbial communities from Ace Lake in Antarctica - Synechococcus sp. Ace-P (PacBio error correction) | ecosystem: Environmental > Aquatic > Non-marine Saline and Alkaline > Saline ... | reverse complement strand
TGTACTATGTTTCGGATTCGGACTGAGATGGCTGGTCAAGCGAGACACGGAGAATGCCGATCCGCGGTATTGGGGATATCGGGACTTACGGCAAGTTTCAAATTCCGAAGGCAGGAGAAAGAAAAGGGCCACAGAGCCAAAGAAAAATTCACAGAGGAATCAGGAGTGAAGATGACGCTACAAGATCGACTCCCCGACTACAGGTGCGCACAGCCAACGGCGTCGCTTCATCAAGGACGGGACAAGTCAAGTTGACAACGTAGAATCTTTCCGTTCGGGAAATCCGCACCAGCCGTGGTGACCAAGCGTTGTATGACATGGCCAAAACTCGAAGAGGAGCGTGAAGATCAGCAGGTTCCGAAGACCGGGAAGCCGCAACATGAGCATGTTCCTCACCCGCGCAAAACTCCAACTCCAAGGAAAGGTTGCCTGCTGCCATGCAGCCAAGGCGGGGGTGCGAGCTACCATTCCTCACCGGTGCGACGTCAGGATCACAACGGCCGGACCACGCCCCTGCGAGCGACTGAGCAGGCTCCTGGCCCCACCGGCACAGCCCCGTATGCCAAAGGGGAAATTGTCAACCCGGGACAGAGCTCCGGCATAGGGGTGGCGGCAAAGCTGCAGGTCACCCGGCGTGCGTTCCACATCCAGCAGGGAAGCGAACATCCCGGCGTCGACCAGCTGTACAACCAGATCTGTTTCGAATCGGCGCGGCCACTACCCGCCGGCACGGCTGCCCAGCACCCGCCAGCTGGCGATGCAGACCGGCCTGCACCGCAACACAATCAGCAGATTACGCCAACTTCGAAAATGACGGCGTTGTTGTACGAGGCCATGGCTGCGTTCCGGCATTTAATGTTGCCGCGACCAGCAAGAAGCCCGCGAGTCAAGGTGCCGCCGGGACTGCGCAATCGCTCGCCCGACATTGACCGGAGAAGTGCGGCAGTGGTCGCGGGCTGCTTAATGCGGTTGCAAACCTGCAGCAAGCCGCGAGGCTTGATCACCCGCGAGATCGACTGGCGCCTGCGACTGCGGCGCCGTTGGTGTGGTCTCCACACCCCGGAGAGGGACTCGCGCACTCCCTGCTGATCGCTGAGGAGCTGGAAGCCTGTTCTGGACGTGACGGCTGGATAGTAGGTTGCGCTCGAGGAGACTCGAAGCGGTGCGTCGAAACTCACAGCAGACGGCACGCGTGAGTGACCAGCCGCTAATTCATGCAGACCGTCGAAGAGTCTGGCCCTCCGCTTATGGGGTGCGGGCGTGGCGTCGACTCAAATGATTCCGCCACGAGCTCGACCTGTCAATGGAAACTGCGCACCAGGCAGCTGCGTGGGGTGGTGAGCATCAGCCCCGGATCCTGCGGCGGCGAGCAGGTGATTCTGCACGCAATGCGCTGAACGATCTGCTAGGTGATGAGGGACCGCAACCCGGAAGTCGGCAGCGACTGCTGGCGCTGCTGGTGCCGCAGCATGTGCTTCTGGACGGCCCAGTTTTGCGCTGGTTTGAGAGACCTGCGCAGAATCGGTTCCAGCTGATCGCCTGCCCCAGGATGCACTGTGCCAGAGCTACTGGGGAGGCTGCGACCATCGAACCTGCTGCGTAAGGAGATCGGCCTGACTTCCCCCGCCGGACGCCTCTGGATCGGGAGTCGCAGGACGCTTGAGCTGCCTCGCCCCTCCAGCAGGGCCTTCCCGCTTCTTCTCCGGTCCACGCTTTTCCCGTCTGCTTGGGTTCCTCGTTCCGGCATCATGAGCACGTTGGCCGCCGATCTCCGGATCATCCGCGAGCGCGACCCTGCGCCCGTGGGCAACCTGGAGATCCTGCTCTGCATCCGGAATTCCACGCCTGGTGCTGCATCGGATTCAGCACCGGCTCTTGGCGCTGGCCAGATTCCTCTGCTGCGCGGCTGCCTTCCCAGCTGGCCCGCAGCCTCACCGGGCGTGGGATCACCCCGGCGCCAGGATCGGCTCCGGGTGTTCATCGACCACGGCATGGGCGTGGTGATCGGCGAAACTCGAGATCGGCGCTGCCCTCTACAAGGCGTGACCTGGCGGCACGGCAAGGCACGGGCAAGCGTACCCACCCTGGGGGAGAACGTGGGTGGTGGCGCACGGGCGCAACGTGCTCGGGGCATCAGCGTGAGATTCGAACACCGCATCGGCGTGGATCAGTTGGTGCTGGCTGCGTTCACCCGACGCACCGTGGGGATTCCCTGGCGGGTGGTGCATCAATTCGGGGAGTGCGCATTCGACCCCCTGGCCCCCCAGCTGCCGGATGCGGAAGCCAGGGTGATTCGACAATCTGATGGAGCGCATCGACGCAGCTCGAAGGCGACTCAGGCGTTCTGCGCCACTGTCTGCGCGGTGGCGCGGGCGTCCGTGCAGGAGGCTGCGCGGCACCTCCCAGCCTCAGGATTCTGCGGAATCATCAGTTCTCGGCGGGGATGTGCCGTGATTCCGCCGCCACAGCCAGCATGAGCGGGGCGGGGCCGCTGGCGGGCTCGGGCTTCGCCGGTTTGGCCACGCCGGGTGTTTTCATGCGGGGCTGGAAACGCATGACAGTTGTAGTCACATTGGGGCTCGATATATGTCGGGGACATGTCGTAGCCTCGTTCTTGTATCGATCAGGGATCTTTTGGCCGTAGCCGCGCAGGCCCACCGATTCACGCGGGCGTCCATGGCCTGGAGATGCTTCGCGCCAGAGGGTGTTTCGATCTGCTGGAGGATAGAACGCTCGCTCGGCATCAAGTTGGGACGGGATTGAAGTTCACTGGCTTCTGGAGGTCATAGGCAGTTGCGCAATGCTCGGAAGAAGGGCTTTGACTCCTCCATCGAAACAGGCCCTGCAACTGCTCAGGGTGAGATGGCCAGCAGATAACGATTCTGCACCTTCGAGGACCGCCGGGCCCCAGATCCCACTCCTCGGGGCAGTCGGGGTTGACGTGGGCTGCGACGTGTCCCATGGTGCGCTCCCCGTAGCGATCACTGCAGCTTAGCTCCCGGCCTCCAGAAACACGGCGGCGTTCGGGCATACCGGCACGCGTGGTTGTTCATTCACTTCGTCGTGACTCGAAACTGCTTGCGGATGTCGTGTGTAGGTTGCGACTTTTTCTGTGCTCCTGAGCGAGGGGTGAGCTTGCCGATTCGATCCGGCATGTTCCTCTTCCACCGGAGGCATTCATCGGACGGCCACCGATCCCCACGAAGGATGGCAGGAGGTTGTCTTCCAGGAGAGGAAGAGCGGGTTGCGGGTCCTGGCGGCGGCGCGGCCGCAGTTGGTTGTCACGCGTCGCGATTCATGGCGTTCGGTGCCGATTCACGTGCAGGGCGGCCGGCCTTCCGCACGTTCCTTCTTCCTCTTGGACCGCCATGTTTCGGCCCGCAACACGGGTGATCAGTGGGCGGCTCTGGATTGGGCGTCGTCGGGTGGGGGCTTCTCGGCCGCCTGGCGATGCAGGTTTCGAGTTAAGACCGTGAGGGCCCGATCGCCCAGGCTGCCAGTCTTGCCAGCTCCCACAGTTGTTGGTGCGGTCTGGTGAGGCGCGGGGTAGAGGCGCGATTGGCGCGGGCCTCGTGGGGCATGGGAGGCGGGGGCTGTGCCGGAGGCCGCCGGCGCTCCGCGCAGTGGAACGGGGGGATGGCCCTCCTCGGACGCACAGGGGGGCGCAGCACCTGCGCCAGTTTGAGGGCGGGCCATGTATCCTGTTTCCAACGAGGATGATGTCGGTTGGCCGCGTCAGCATGTGGTGGCGATCGTGACGGCCGGCCGGCCGGCCTGGGCGGATGATGCTCAGCTCCCGCTCCACGTTTCCTGGTTGGCGTTAAGGTTGTGGGGGATGCTGTTCCGGCAAGAGGGCGAGCATTTGATTTCTCCCCGTGGTTGGTTCACCAGCGCCGGCGATCGGGCCGGGGAGCGCGGTTTCGCGGCCACGGCGCGCCATTTGGGGCCCTCGTTCGTGTAACTTATCCCGATCAGGGTGAACGGTGCGGTTGGTGGGTACAACGGTCACTTCGAGGCTTGGTAGTTTTCTCGAATTCCACTTCTTCGGTCTTGGGCACGGTGCGTCATGCGCCAGACGCGGATAGAGCAGAAGGAATTCTTTGTAGGTGATGCTGGAAGGTTTCTGCGTTTCCGTTGAACGCCAGGTTTCCTTGGGCTTCATCGCCTGGTGTTGGCGTCGCTCCACGGCGACCAGGCATTACCCGGACCAGTTGAACTCATCGCGACGCCATTCCTCGCGCGCCGATGTAGTTATCCTTGTGCAGGATTTGCTTGAGGGCCGTTGGTATTGTAGGGGCCAGGATTGCAGGATCGAACAGATCCTGGAAAATTTTAGCGCTCTTTGCTTGCGTAGCCCTCTCGGGTGAGCGGTCACGTTGCTGTTTTTAGTCTACCTCGTATCACTTCGGGGTCGATTCCGTCTTGGAGTTCTTCCGGCCGCAGTAGCTGATCGGCGATCTCGCAAGCCCGTCGATACTTTTCTGGGCCTCTCGTCTGGCCTGAAATGATTCAAGGGTGTGGGCGCTTCATCCACCGAATGGAGTCGACTCTCGATGATGCAGTATTGAAGGTTCGTTGTACTCCTCTTCGATGTCGTTGGGAATGTTGTCGCGCGAGATAGTCGAAGCCAGTCATGTTGGGTGGCCTAGGTGATGTACAGCGTAGTTGCGGCCGTCGTTCGGACGGGCTTGTGCTGTTGGATTCAGCCCGAGAGGAGGAGCGATTGCACTGCCATCACTCGGATGCGGCGGGCCAGGTAGGGTTCCGGGTCACCACTGCACCCGGGCGAGTGAGGGGGGAGGTAGGCCGGCAGGGTGGGGCCACCAGGTTTTGCCTTCGCCGGTCTTATTTCGGCGATCTGGCCTTCGTTTGGGGGCCAAGGGGGCCCCCCACATTTTTGCGCCGATCAGCTTGCAGTGAGTGGCGCATGCCAGCAAGCTTGCCGGCTTCGCGCACCCCGCAGGCTTCGGCAGCAATATCAGCAGTGGCGGCTGCTGGCGGGTTCCGCTTGCGCATCTCTTGAAGGGCTGGCAGTTGGCCAGCAGCTGGTCGTCGCGTGTATGGGCGATCTCTCTCCGCAGGTTGTGTCCCGACAAAGGGGCTGAAAGCGATTCAGCTTGCGGGCATTGGGATCACCCAGCAGGGAATTTGAGATTGCAGCGGGGCCACGCCCTTATTGGCTTAGCTTATACCGCTGACCTCTGAACGGTTTGCAAGAAGCAGGCAGGGCAAGGGCGTTTGGCCTCACAGCGTCCGCTAATGAGGTCAAGGCAGGGTTGCCGGCGATTGGGAAGGGGTGCGGTGAAGTGAGGATGGGCAGCCGGCCTGACGCCATTGCCTGCCGCCCACCCTCTGTGAAGCTGTGTGGCTGCGGCTTTCAGGTGATCGCCCACCGACCGTGAGCTGCGGTGCTTTGGGTCTTTGCGACCTGCGCAGTTTCTCCCGATGCCCAGCTTCTGGCTGCGGCCGCAGCCGGCCACGACCTGCGCGCATTGTGGGGGGCGCAGGCCGTGGTGAGTTGCTGGGGAGGGCGAATGTGGCTTTGCGCACGCGATGGGTGTTCCGAGCTGTGCTCTGGGACGTGGTGGTGGGCCGAGGCAGCAGGGTCGGGGTGGGCCCAGGGCATCGTCGGGAGTTGCTGCACGCGGCCGATCAAGCGGGCCGCGGATTCTATGACGACAGGGAGATTGGCTTTAGAGGATCCCCCCGGTTTCAGCTACGGCAACGCCCAAAACTTGTGAGTGCGCGACCGATTGGCTTGATTCAAGCGGATGAAGAGATTCGAAACTCTCGAATTTCTCTTGGCAGGAGTGCTCTCTGAGTACTCCGCGATTCGACGCTTCGCCGAATCAGGAGATGCTAAGGGTGCCCCAGTCAAATCAGAGGAGCTGGTTTGCCCGTCGTCGGTGGGTCGTCTTAGTTCCGTCCATGACAACCGCTGTTTCGTCCAGAGCCTCTGGAAAATCGGGAACTTGTGGACCTGCAAAGGGCGGATTCGTCTCCCCAGCACACGATTGGTTCGCTGTTCCGTACCTTGCCCAGAGTTAATGATTGTGGGACGCTGCAGCGGCTGGATCTGTTGAAGCCGGCGCTGCAGGTTGGCGCTGCTGTTCCCCAAAAATTCGCAAGGCACCGCCCTTAGTGGTGACATCAGTTAGGGACGAACTAGTCGATCATTGAAGACCTATTGCGTCTTCCGCTCCATCTATTGCCATATTTCGAACCAGGGTCCGAAGCTTTGCTCTAAGGCTAAGCAATTAATTGCCCGTCAGTGGATGGCTTCTGTAATTGGACCTGGAAAACCCACTCTGAAAACGCATATGTCCATCAGGGGACTAGAAAACGTATTTGAAACTTTACAAAGCCAGTCATTGAGCTGAATCAGTAATTCCACAAAAGCTTGGATTTTTCTTAGTGGGGAACACTTATTCTGATCTATATACAACATTGGCACACCGCACTCATCGCCGGCATGCCGGCAAGACCGGGGGCATATTTGGCTCGCCATCTTACTTGAGTCGGGTTACGGTAGTGGGCAGTGTTGAGTCGCGATGCAAAGTAGTGATACAGTCGTGCTTGCGCAGGCTCGGCGCGATAAGACATTAGCTCTTCATTGGCCCACGATCCCGAAGCGTGTTAGCATGTTATCTTCGAGCCAACTGAGGTATATACCTTGCGGGAACCGGTGTGGGGCTCTTGTTTGAGCAGCCTGTTTGAATGCATGGAGTCATGCGTGGTACGTATTTTTTAGAGGTGCTGCGCTACCTGGAGCCAACGTCTCTTCCGTGCTGGCCGTCGGGTGCTTCGGTGTATCAGCAGAACGGAAATGAGGACAACTGGCTTCCATCCCAGAGCCCCTATGCCCGTCGCAAGAACCTGGTTGGCGGTGGAAATATCGTGGGCTTGGTATTTTCTGCTGCACGGTTTCCTTTCAACACGAAATTCACGTCAGCCTTCCGCTTGTGCCCGAAGATTATTGAGGAGTACGAAGCAGATCAAGCGGGGAGATAGCATGAGTTAGCTCGGCATCGCGCTTTGGCGCGACTGGGTTGGGCGTGAGTATGTGCTGGTTGACCCAGAGTCAGCCCAGAGCAAGGACTATTAATGCTGGTTGTACACTCAGATGCGTGAGTTTGTCGTGGCCCTTTGTTGCTGTGGGGCGGAGTAGAACTACCTGATTCGCGGACGCACTTCGCGCCGTGATCTTAGATTACTTGCATGGTCTAGTCATGCCGCCGATCTCCGCTTGGAGGTAGGTGCACCCGGCTGAGATCGTCCACGAGATGTCGAAGAGGATATTTAACACCAGAAAATACGTTCTGGGCCCTGCGTTTTGGTGACTTCTTTCAATCTTTATTCTATGGCCAAAGATTGATCACTGGATTCCGGTCAAGAGGGTTCCTGTCTTGCGGAAACTCTGCACTAGAAGGTTTGTGAGGTACAGGGCTCCAGGACAGCAGCTCACCCAACGCTCGAACCTCCTTAGGCTCTGATGCTCCCATTCTGATATGCATATGGCGCAGATCTCACGGATGAGTACCACTTGATCCCGTCATCAAGGTGCCAGCGCATAATCCTTTTAATCAAGGGGAAAGCACGGGCTGTGAATATGATACTGATAAGCAATTCGGCTTGTGAACCCCTTCGCTCTGAGCGTGTGGTCTTGGGCTCCGAAGGTCGTTTATCCGGTCTTAAAGTGTATGTGTTGTTTGGCTTGGCTGTAGAAAATATCAGAAGGGAGGGCTATCTTTTTTCCCTGCCGCACTATGGTGTTGATCCTTTATGCACTGTGGTCGGGTCGATTCTGTAGCTATTAATGCATGCTTAACGGCTTTGTCGCATGTCACGTGGAAGGCGAAATTTTCCGTAGCCCGCAGATTAACCGAGCTTGCCCGCATTTGATTGGGGCTTCGATTGCGATCTTCGATGGAACCAACTTCGGACTCGTTCCGCGATTGGGGCCATTCCCAGTGATTATGTGGAGATTGCAGTGGCTGATGTTGCAGCAGGAGGGGCTAGGGAGATTTCTATCGCACAGGGTCCAGGAAGTGTAACGCGGTTCATTTAACTCGCGCACCTGGGATGGAATGGTATATTGGGCCCCAGGTGAGGGCCTAGCCGAGGATCAGCTCTGCAGTTGACCCAATGGAACACCATGAGAGTTGTCGCTACTTCCGTAGCGGAGTGGACGCTCTGCGGTGTCAGAGCGCAGGAAGCTGGGCTGACGCACAGGAGAGTGGTGGGCAGAATGGTCGCTGCGACAAGGAGAAGTGCCCGAAGGACTTTAATGGCGGGGGGATTTGACGTTGTGGGATCATGGAACCCCGCGAACTTTGTATTAAACAAGAAACAGTGAGTCTGAACCGTGTCTTCGTTGCTGCCTTTGAGGGCACAGCAGGATGTGAGCAAAACGGGCTAGCCAAGGATGTTGCAGCCCAAACGAATCATTTCGTAATGGCTGGCTAAGGACGGTGTAGTCAGAAGAGGCCGATGGTGGGGGTGTGTCAGCTTTCACCCGATCCCGAGCCCAGTCGTGTGGCATTGGGGCGACAAAGGTCCGACCTGAAACCTCCGTGCAAGCTTCAAGTTGGAAGCTACCCGGGGTCACAAGCAGCTCAATCGGGGTAGGGGGCTCGGCAACGAGGGACCAGCACCGCGCTCGCTGCGATGGCCAGGCGAGATCGGGTTCAGTCCACCGGTGGAGGGCTGTGGAGAGCGTGGGTTGGCGATGATGTGTCTTTGAGGGGTTCAGACGCACTGCCGGCAAGGAGCGGAAGATCACGCTGCGGCAACCACGATGCAATATGTGTGCTGTAAGGTCTACATTTTGTATGGCGTGGGCGTGTACCCAGTCGCCAGAGGCCGTCACAAGCCATCCAATGTGGGGATGTCATGGCGTAGCCGATGTCCTGGACAGGGGTCGATTACGGGGTAAGATTGGGTTCAAACAGATGCTGATGAGTGATGATCAAATAGAGGAGCAAAGCGTGGTTGTTTGCATGGGGGAGCCGCCCAGAGCTGGAAGAAGAAGTGTTGGATGCTCGCTCTGGGGTATGTCAAAGGGAGTCACAGCGCTGTGCTGTGTGCGGTGGGCCCCGGCGTATAGAGTGGCATGAACCATCGCCGGTTTTGATGACGGGTCAGCAAGATTGGGTGGCTTGAGGACGGCTCACGCATAACACGCCTGCAGAAGCTCAGCCGGAGAGATCGAATACCCGGCTGATACCCTGCCCTCTGGACGGAAGATTGGCGTCACCAATGTGCAGAGATCAAGATGACGCGGTTGGAAGGTAAGGATAACGTTGGATGAAAGGCGGATTGGCTACATCGACCTGGAATGATCGCTAGTGGAGGCTGTGATCGTTCGTCCGCCTTGGCCAAAGCTGAGGGCGTGACTGTGGGTAATTGATCAGATGCCGAGGCGTGGCGATCACAACGTTGATACGTCTTCACCTGCCTTGATGCCGATTGCCACCTTGCCGTAAACTGAGGTCCTGGCCGGGTGAAGCTCTGAACGGAGGATGGTTCTGGACTTCATCTTGATGGTGGGCTTGACGACGGACGACCGAACTGGTGGCTGAGTTATGCGGAAGTATTCTTTGCGTGGATCGCAACATCGAGGCCGCCTATGCGGCTATGATGCAGGGCTGGGCAGGCGCGGCCATCACCCACGTGTGAATTCCGACAGTTGCTGGTGGATCAGGGCTATTGCCGCGTTCTTAGGAGGGCAGGGAAGGGGGCACGGGTACTGATCCCATTCCATCGGTTTCTTCCGAGACCGATCGTTCAGTCCAAAGTTGGTGTGATCTTGCGGTGAAACAATGCGAGATGGACGCAGTTTCGGGGTGCCATCCAATCGGCTTTTATTTCAGAGCCAGAGCTATCGGTGAAGCTTTGAGAAAGAACAGCTATGGCGATACACTGATGGCCGACTTCTGTGGGGCCGCAGCCGAAAACGCTGCTTTTCACAACGTGTGGGCCGATTGGGCGGAGGAGGGACAGGAGCTGAGAGGCATCCTCAAGGGTGGAAGAAGCGGCATCTCCAGTGGGATCCAGGGCATCGAGCTCGAAGCGCTATTGAAAAAAGCGACGTGGGTTACTGCCCTGTGAAAGTATGATCGAAAAGTGGAAGGCTGGAGCGATGAGTGGATTTAAGGTCGTTTGATGTGAGTAACGGTTGGGGCCGGTGGATGCCGGATTTACTATTTGCCCGGCTTGTTGAGGTTGGCTGACCTCAGGAGTGCCCATGAGTTCCTTGCTGACTTCGGTGTTTTCCATGGACCCACACTGGCTTTTGCCTGCCCCATTCCGGCAGGTATTCCGTGTGGCCACGTCTTCTGCGCAACAGAAAGCAGCAAGATCTTTTGGCGGCCGATGACAGGGGTGGTCACTTTCTGGGCCCAATTTGAGTGTTATGCCACCAGTTTGGTGGCTCCTGGCCCGTTGCCGGAAGCATATCTTACGCTCTTTGACATGAGGTTTCTGCACGAATGAAACAACCGAAAGAAGCGGGGTGCTTTGAGGGGCGTTGAACGGGCGTCCGTTGGCGACAATTGAGTGGCATTTCGAGAACCAAAGCGGTTCTTTCAAGCACTTCCACAGTAACGAGAAGTGCATGTGATTTTATCGCTTCGTTTTGGTCCTGGCTTCAATGCAGCCCAAAGGACCCCAAACAAGGAGTCTTCGTCGGGAACCCTTTTTCTATCCATAGGAACCATTGAGGCCAAGGAGAATCAGTTTCTGGACGTTTCCATCTCGGGACGAGTGGAGAGCCGACTTTTGTATGGGCTGGGCCAAGAAGGATGTCCTAATGGGTGGACTTTGAAGAAAGGTTGGTCACCTGGGCTGCGAATTTTTCTATTGGGCTAGTTGAGCGATGGTGAGTTGGCTTGCTTTACAGGCATGTTCTTGCCAACCTCTACCCCAGTCCACTATGAGGGTTTGGTTTGGCCGTTCTGAGGGGGAATGGCCTTTGGGAGGGTTGCAGCGTCTGTTTTGAGTACGTCCCATGCCAGAATAGTGGAGATGCAGGGAGTCCTTGTCGCAGTGATTTGGAGAGTGGGTTCACCGCTCTGGTGGAATCGTGTGTTCTTAGAAACCGAAAGGCATAGCCCCTTAGAAGAAGTCTAAAGCTCACCCAGCTTCAATGGACAAGTATTATGCAGGGGGACTTTGAGTTCTAGTTACGAAAAAAGCAACAACAGGTTGATATCTTCCTCAAAGCCCAAGTGTACGATGGCCAAGAACTCAAACGGGAGGGCAAGAATTATCTAGGACTCAGATAAAAAAGAGCGTTTAACATGTACCTTCCCGAAAGGTTTAGCTGGAAAATGGGAAACGGGGGCTTTGTGATGTCCGAAAAGGGAAAGGACTCCTGATTTTGGAGGGCTAGTAGAAAGGCCCGTTTGAGGAGGGGAGCAAGTTCAACTAACGGGCC
>Ga0163217_1034001_pt1 | contig 11437 bp, 5 predicted proteins | sample SynspAceP_FD_185933 | JGI IMG/M metagenome (GOLD analysis project Ga0163217, IMG submission 185933) | Saline lake microbial communities from Ace Lake in Antarctica - Synechococcus sp. Ace-P (PacBio error correction) | ecosystem: Environmental > Aquatic > Non-marine Saline and Alkaline > Saline ... | reverse complement strand
GGTAATTTTCTAGATTCACCCAAAAATAATTAGGGCGCAAATGGCAAATCGTTTTTCGTTAGAAGGCGATCCAGAGGCTTTTACTAATGTTACAGAATTATTGCACATACCGAGGAGGAAATTAGAAAAGGCAATTGCGTCATTAAGGTTTAAAAACAGTCGAAAGATTCAGGTTTTAAGCTATGCGAATGCAACTTTGGTTGTGATAACATGCCAAAGGCAATTTGAAGCTGCGTTAAAGCAGGATTAGGACTTTTGGGTAATATTGCTTGAGACGAGGAAACGTGGCCATGTATTTAGAGGATACTGCGTGGCATACAGATTTTAAAGGAGTTTATCGCGTGAGTTCACCTTAATTATGAAAGGGTATCCCAAAAGGCAGGTGTAATTATGCGCATGGCTGGTGCTGGTGAATTACATTTGAGGCCTATACTTAATCTAAAAGAAATCTTTCAGATGCCTTGCTTTATTTAGAAACGATCACCACAGCATGTGCTAAACTCACAAAAAAATAATATTAGCAGGCTCTTTAGTGGGTGAGCATGGTGCATTTGCGATTGTTCGGCAGAGTTTATTCCATTAATGATAGGGATAAAAACTATGAACTTCTTAAGAAGGATTAATCTTTACTTTTGGATCCGCAAGGATTTTTTTTCAGATCCAGGTAAAATCGTAGATGCTTACCCGATGGATAAATCGTTTCGATATGAAGTTGACCGTCTGTTAGAGCCTGAGATTAAACACTTTTAATTTTTCTGAATAGTTGAAGGAATTTTTAAAAGCCGCTGAAAAGTGTAATGGTAGTGCGATTGTAGAAAAACACACCATAATGAGTGGGTGGTATGTGCCGAGCTACCATACTTGCCACAAAAAAACGAAAAAAAAGATACACACGTGGTCGAGCGAATGCATTACGAGAATTTTTAAACGAACCAAAAAAAGCCTCTCTAAAAATGGTGCTTTGATAGTCCAGAAATAAATGAGGCATTTTGATTTATTGCCTTAAGCTGTAAAGCGTGTGCTAGTGAATGCCCTAGTAATGTTAGATATATCAACCTTAAAAGCTGAATTTTTATATCAATACAAGAAACAAATGGGTACCATTTTACGAGGTTAAATTTGTTTGCTTATAACACCAAGCTAAATAGATTTAGCAGTAAAGTGCTGGTTTAACTAACGCGGTTTTATGAGTCTAAATTATTGGGAGTTGCTTAAGAAAAAACACAGCGGAGTAGCTTAAAAGAAAAGAGGCTTACCAAAAGTTACAGTTTTAATTTTTAATAAGTATCTTCAACGTATTGTTTGGTCAAAATACTACGACAAAAAAAAAAAAGGTTTAATTCTATTTATTGATGAATTTTACTAGGTACTTAGATTGTAGAAAGTTGGTAAAGATGCAATAAAACTACTAGTTCGTTTGGGATATGATGTGGAATTATTATTTCGCTGAAAGTGGACGAACATTTCTTCTAAAAGGATTTTTAAAAACAAGCCACAAAAATTGGCCATAAAAAATTACAAAGGAAGTTTAAAGAAATTGTGCCGACTTAGGATTGCCCAATTTTAGGTTAAGAGCCTTCAGCGAATACTTTCGTTTAGGATGGAATACCAAACGTATGACAAAGGCCGATAAAAGAGATAGCTCAAAAAATGCAGACTATTTCATTCTTAATTGAAGGAGTTTTGGCAAAAGAAATTCAGATGGACGATTGAAGGTTTACCGATTTTACTGAGGAGGCTTAGGATATTAAAAATTCATTAATCACTTGCCATCAAAAGCATTAAGAACCCAAAAAGTACTTCGATGTTTTAAAATCTTTCCTATAATTATTAAAGTAACCATAATTTTGTCTGGGTGCTTGTGGTTTATGGCTGGTTCTTTTGCGTTATGAGAAGAGCATATGAAAACGAGTATGAAAATCGGCGGATTAAAAACTCTTTCCTGCAAGTTAAACAATCTGCACTAGGTTACAATCATCGCAGCAAACGGTACCAGTTGCCAGAACATCAAATATTCGACGGTACAAAAAAGATGGCAAATAACATTCCAGTAGTATTTTGAAAGAGGCTTTGGTAAATTAAAAATCTCCTTCGGCCTCAGTTTGTTCGTTTTCTTTAGATTTTCGATGAGTAAGATAGTTATGTTTGAGCTCATTGATATCCATTTGATTTAAGTTTTCTTCATCCATGTAAAATGAAGTGAGTTTTATCATTCTCGTTAACGGATATTTTCCAACGGCTTTAAAAGGAGTATTCTAATTGCGGGTCATGTGTTCACCCATCCCCTGAATTTAAATATAGGCATTCCCCTTTAGCAGGTTTTATAATCGTTTTGTTTGGGAAATGACTATGACACATTACCCACATGATTATAATGTTGATTAATCGCCATTTTGGCTACAATTCTGTTCGAATAATGAAATTTGTCTGAATCTCGTTCACCAAGTGCACTTTGTCTAGATGGTGAAATGGCATATTCTTCTTTCCTATTAATCTAAGTGAATTGTGTGCAGCTAGAGAGTTTGAGTAGTGAGTTCAAATCCGAAACTTCCGAATTTTAATAACCAATGGGAAAGGTTTGGAATGCAGAAATCAAAAATATTTCCATGAAAAAAAATAAAGTATTCTTTCTCCTCGTTTAGTTTTAAGGTTAAGGCGATTTAGAAAACTTTTTATTGCCCCATAATAAAGACCATCTCATCTTTCGGAAAAGTTTTCATCGTGTGTACAGTAAATAAAAATGACTTCAGTTGCCTATTAGAGGCTAAGGAAAAACGTTTTTTAATATAACCTTTAGGTGAGAGGGAGGAAAATAAGTGTTAACGCATCTTCTTAGTTATCTAAAATGTCACCATTTAAAATTTTAGAATTTTAGGGCAATACTAAGATAAATATGTAAGTAGTTCTTCTTGCATGACAGGCATAAGAGCCTAAATAACATTCAGAAAAAGGACCTGCTATTTCAAGACGGGCGTTTTTTCAAAAGGCGTTATTTTTGATTTGACAAATTAAATCTAACAAAGATTAATCACTTATAACTTAGGTTCAATTAATCCATCAACATTAGGTAATTAATTATATCATAATTGTTTGAACGTGTATCTTCATTATAAGCAGTTTTTTTAAAATTTTTCTTTCATGCATTTAACATTTACCTTTGGAATTTTGCGATAAGTAAAGTATTGCAAGCAGTATCAACTAATTAGAAAGACATATTATGGCCGGTAATACCTTTGGAACCATTATTTAGGGTAAGCACTTTTTTGGAGAATCACACGGAAAAGCAACTAAGCGAGTTATGATGGGTGTCCGTCTGGAATTGAATGGATTTAGAAGCTTTCAAACACGATCTAGATCGTTCGTAAACCAGGCCAATCTGCCATGTTACGCAACGAAAGGGAAGCCTGATGAGTGGAGTTTTTTCTCCGGAATTTTGGAGGTAAGACAAACTGGCACTCCTATTGGTTTTCGCCATACATTAATACTAATTTCAAAAATCTAAGGATTACGGTCATATTAAGGTTCTTATAGACCATTTCATGCCGGATTTATGTTATGATAAGAGTATGGTTAGAGATTATCGTGGTGGTGGTAGAAGCCCCCGATCAGCAAGAGAAACAGCTAGTAGGGTAGTGGCTTGGTGCCATTTGCAAAGCAGTTTTAAAAGGTATCGAAATACAAGCCTATGTATCTTCAAGATTGGAGATATGAAGCTAGATAAAAGACTATAAGGATTTTAGATTTAAGCTTACGGAAATTCCAAATGCAGTACGGTTGTCCTGACCCAGAAATGGCGATGAAGATGGAGGAATATTATTAGTCTAGTCCAAAAAAGCAGGGTGATTACCATTAGGCGGATATTACGTTGTGTCGCTAAAAATTGTACCGATTGGTTTAGGAAGAGCCTGTATTTCGACAAACGTCATGCAGAACTGGGTAAAGCAATGCTATCCATAAATGCCGTCAAGGTTTGAATATGGCAGTGGCTTTGAAGGAGTGGAAATGGAAAGCAGCGACCATAAAGGACAAATTTAATAGCGAGGTTTTCTACCATAACCAACTATAGCGGAGGTTATACAGTGGTATTAAGTAATGGAATTGGATATCTGATTATTAAATGTTGCTTTCAAACCAGTTGCCACTTGCTAATACATGGCCTATGAAACACATAGATAAAGAAGGTAAATTTAAAGTTTCCGAAGCCCCAGGTAAGGGTAGGCATGACCCATGTGTTGTACCAAGAGCTGTGCCTATTGTAGAAGGCAATTGACTGCTATGGTTTTTGGCAGATTACGCCTTATTGAATAGAACATTAAATTATAGGTTTTCCTTTTTAGCCACTTTTCCTATCAAATAACTATTCTTACTTCCCTAAACCAATTATATATGAGGGAACGCTAGAGTTGCTTGGCAAATTCCTATTGGGGAATGTTGGGCGGTGTTATTATTCGCCTTTGGCTTATGTTCAATTAGAATGGGGACCTAAATTTATTTCTGATTGGATAAAGCCTTTTGGAACCATTTTTATAATTCTCTAAAAACTCATGCCGTTTCCTTTGATATTAGCCTCTTTTAATTAAAGGGTGTTATCTGATTTAAAGGATTATTTTCAAAACTTTTCTAAAATGGTGGGCGAAACTATAGCCATCTATTATTCCTTACTACTGTTAAGCAGGTTACTATGTTGGGATGGTTAAATATTGTAAAGCCAGGTGCCTTCAATAAGTGAAAAACAAAGAACAGAAAGTTAGGAAAACTATAAAGGCGATGCCGAAGCAATAAAAATCTAAAGCAGATAAACCAAAAGAGTCCGGGTTCCTGTTACAGGCGGTTGGAAGATTTGGTGCCAGGTATATTTTTCAAGCAGCTTTCTGATAATGGAAAATATGCTGCAGGTTATTTTCTTTTGCCTATATTTTTTTGGTATTGGTCTAATGGTCTCATACCGGAAGAACAATCCTCCCCGGTTAAAGGAAATTTGGGTTGATGCGTTTTAATGAAGTTATTCTAAAACTCATTGACCTTATATGTTAGCGGCTTCCTTTTTTGGTGTTTTGCTTATTAGCTGCATTGGTTGTAGAATTCCTCCTACGGCCTGTTTAGATTTATTTTAAAGCGTTGGCATGGTATGCTTTCTGCGTAGTCTTGGCTGACTTTCATGTTAGGTGTTTATTCGGCTATTGGTTTGGGTAGTTACAAAACCTCTCCAAGTACATTATGAAGGGAATGTCACCTGGCTCAATTATTTGGCTTTTTCAACAAGTTCGAGTGCGGCTACTTTACCTGTAACTATTGAAAGGTAGAGTGAGGCGAGTTTAGGAGGGTAGAGGTAATAATTGTATGGGGAGGATATAGGTGTGGCGGTGAAGAAGTAAAGAATGGGAGGGTAGACAAGTTTTGGGTGGCGTTCCTACTTGTGACTTACACACATCCAATATGGAGTTGAGGAGAACCGAGCTGGGGAGGTAAGATGATATTTGGGATATACCTAAGCAAGAAGGTAGGGGTAGCAGCGCGTTTTTATAGCACGAGAGCGTATGGTTGCGAAATGGATTTAAGTTTTATGGGCCTGTGTGGTCATCACCTTAGGTTGATAATTGATGGAGGCTATCGTTAGTCAATCTAATCTGGTTGGGTAGTGCGCATGTCTCAGCTGCAATGGGTGAATGGTTATAGTGTAATACGTGTGTCTGGCACAGCGCAGTGTATAGTCAGAGATATGACCGGAAGCAGCGATCTTGGACAGTCAAGTCGTGATAATGGATTGCGGTTATAAGACTTGTAGATAAAATGTGTTCGTTACTGCTAATTAATGTTCTCAGGAATGAAACTTAGGCGCAAACAAAGGTTTCTCTAGTTGATGAGGAAGGTTGTAGAGCCAGTATAGAGAGTCTATGTTGGGTAAATTAAGGGGCATAAATCCGCAAAAATAAAAAATTGCGGCTTTATCTGAGGAAAATAAAGAAATAATTAACAGTGCAAACTGCCTTAAGTTAGTGTAAGTAGGAATGTATGAGGTTAGAAGATCTTAACGAGGGTGAATATACTTTATGCAGAGCATTTTTAGGATAAATGCTGACAAATCTGAGAATAACGACATCAGCCTGTTTCCTCGTCATATAGTGGCCTTGGTTAAAAAAGATACTTTTGTCGCAGATGTGTGATTTTCTAAAAGGAAATTGTGTTGCTCTTTAGTTAATTCATCGGGTGTAATTAAGGTGATTCTATCGAGGAATTCTGTGTGTTTCTGTTAGAATTTCCGTAATGCCATTGAAAGAGATTATAGCGATTCTTCGCGGTACCAATAATTCGTATAATTAACTAAATATATTTGTTCTAAAGAGAAGACTACATGGTACCATAGTAAAAATAGTTAAGGATAGTGTCGATGGTCTGTCTTTTATATTCTGATATTCTCAATTTCAATAGCGCTAGCTGATCACGAATTAGTGTGTACTATATAAGCGCGACAGATTGGAGACGTCTATTAAGTGGAAAATTATCCGGAATCTAAAGTGATACTGTGCATGATGATCTATAGTGTTTCTTTTTCGAGCTCTAGATCAGCTTCAAGATCTATCCGTGCACATTTGTAAGAGAAAGCGTAATCAAATAGCGAATAGATTATATGGACATAAAGTGGCATCTCTTTTTGATTGGTAAGAGTGGAACTGTACTTGGCACCTCTGGCACAATGGAGTGTGGTGGTGACTAACGCCGAGATCAAAAGGGATGAATTTTAGCTGTGTATATTAAGGTATGTCCACGTGTAACTTAATTCTAGGTCTTCAAAATAGAGTCTGAATGTTACCGAGACGATGATCGAGACGAATATTTATAATGTATTAGAGAAAGTAGTACATATTCCGTAGTGGTCAGCTTAGTACGCGATTAATGTGCATATCGTTTTTTCCCATGAACGGACGTATGTTTTGCATTTTAAGTATAAAAGTAAGGGAGTTTAAATTAATGACTATTTACTAATATCTAAATATCAAGATCATGTGATAGGCGCGGCAAAAAGGTACGTCAATATAAGCGTGTTTATAGATCAAATTCGCCAGAGAAATGCGTGTGAGCTCGATAAGTCTTTTCCTATGTCGCTTGTAAATTCAATATCGGCATAAATAGTAGGCCTTTATAAGGATTTAGCTTCTCATAAATCACATAATGTGTTTGCAAACAGCTACGAGAATAAGTTAATATATGGGTAAAGATTCCCAATCCCTATGTCAGCTATGCTTGTTCCTTATTAGTTATATACAGAAGATAAAGAGTTACCAACAAGGACCAGCGATACAGGTCATCACGGAAAATCTAAATAATCACCGAATGTGTGAGAGAATTAGCAGACAGAGAGAAGATATTGCAAGACATAAAATTGATGAAAAGACGATTATTGTTCGAGTGATATTATGGACATCGATAGGGAAGGTAAGTCAGAGAGTAGAGTTGCTTTGTTGTCCTCTTAAAAGATGATACATCAGAGGGTTATGAGAGACGATTGGAGTGAGCATTCTGGTGAAGCGCTGATACGATCCTGCAATATGGCTGTGGATGAATTATAATATATAATTGAGTTAGAATAGTTATTGTGGAATTACCATATCACATATGATATATATGGGTGTTATCAGCATATGAGTTGACTAATTGTTGTCAGGGAAGTAGAGATGGGTATAGTGTAAACAATTGAAGATTTACTTTTGAGACGGAAGAGCAAAAATATCCAAGTTAGACTTTCAATGCCAGAAGAGTAATTCTGCCTCATTTAAAGATTGTAAGAATACAATAGTAAAAATGCCAGCTGGCCGCTCAGGTTGGATTTCAATAATTGATCCCGTCTGCCTTTTTTCACAATAACGAATATCGTTTTTTTATATCTTCATAGGGAATCAGAAATGGCCAAAATAATCCAAATCACACCTATTGAACCTTTAAGAGTTATACCACGTCATATAGATGGCCAAACTTTGCAAGTCGCTACTTTCGGCTTTATATGGCCGTCCTTACTCTTTTTAATATCGTATTACGAATATTAATTCAAAACTATATGATAATCAATAGTTATTGATGTGTTGTTATTAAATCATTCGTTCAACCAACTCTAATGGTTCCACACTGGACATTTGTGGTGAACATTCCATAATTTACTGTTGCCTTTGCCCTTTTCAAGGCTTGTCGATACTACCAACGCTTTACCAATCTGTTCATACGAACCCTGTCTCCGATATTAAAAACAGGTCTTTGGTTTGTTTTCTTTTTCCTTGGTATGAAATAGCTTTTTTTTTTCAACCTTTCCTTCTTTTCTCGAATAACTTTTCTACTTCTTTTTGTACTTCTTCGGCAACTTGTACTTTTTTGACACGTTTCGGCGTTTCGCTTGGGTTGGCCGTTTTTCTTTTTACGCTTGCTATTCTCCGTTTCTTACGATGGCGTAATAGCTTCAGAAACCAAGGGCGTTTCTTATTGTCTTGAAAAATTATTTTGTCTGCCGCTGGGTACTTTGTTCCCTATTGAATATGGCGTTGGTCGTGGTTCGTACAATTCTGATAGTTCTCTAGTTTTGACTTGGACCCTTGGACATTAATTTCTCTAATCGACCGTTTTCTCACGGGCTTTGTTTTCCTCTTCTTTTCATATCTAGAGCCAGTTTCAGCCATTTTACTACCGCTCTTTCTGCAATTTAGCTTTTATTAAGTGGCGTCAAATACGGACTTTACCACGCTCAATCTTCTTCTTAGCCTATTTATAAGAGAGTAGGGTTATACCATTTTTCTGGGCACTTCAAAAGTAAATTGAACTACCAGCTGCCCTAAAAATCAGCTGGAAAAGTTGGTTCAAGGGTTTTTCCATCAAAAAAGGCATGTTAGCATTTGTCACATGTGGAACTCATTGGCAAAGCGCTTTTTAGATTCGCATAGTGGGTCGTGATTACGCCAAAATTAGAAAACCATGTTCATAGAATACTCAAAAAACCGCTTCGGCCAATTGCACCCCCCCAGTTCGGGATCACTTCCGGTTACCAAACTCCACCAATTAAGGAATAAAAGTTTGATTATCACATCGTTTCAAAAATTGGTTTCATGTTTCTTTAAGCGATAAACTATATGTACTTAAAATGATTTTCAATACTTGGTGTCGCTCAATATTCCGTTTAATATCCTTTTGAAAAACATACTTTCGCTACGTCATGAACGGGAATTCAAAAGCCACTTGCAGCCATGACCTGTAGTAAACCTCATTTGGTTTTTTAGCGTTAATACTTTTACCTCCTGCATTTTGGTCGGAAATAACAATCAATTTGCCGATTTTCAGTTGTGTAGTTCTATAGTCTGGCGGGAATGTCTGTTTTCACCCTTGTTGCGTTTATTATTTAAAAAAAGCAATGCGATGAAATGCATCTCGAAGATATAAGCGATTATTGTTGTTTATTGGCGTAATAAAGCATCTATATCTTCCGGCGTATTTAGCTTTGCCAGTTTACATCTTACTTGGCGTTAATATTATTCTTTTGATTAATCTCTTAAAGGGTTCTAAAGGGTTCTAATTTGGCTTGTGAGTTGCTTGAGGAATGCGTTGAACTTCTTCCTTCTCATCAAATTGTCTAGATTATTTGAGTTCGCGAACTATATTTCAAGGCCGCTTCTGGTTCGATAATATACAATGCTACCCGGTTTTGGAGGCTGCCCATTACAGCTTCCTTTCAACTTTTTTTACGGTGCATTTGCTTTTAACGCTAACCCTTCTATTTTCTTACGACGGACTCTCGAATTTCGTCTAAAAATTAATCGGATGCTTGGTACGTATTTAAAGAGCCGAGGCAAAACTTTGTGTGATTTTGCCCACGTTAACCTGATTTAATTTTGTCTTCGGATGCTAAACAGTTGAATCAGAGCATTGGTCTTTTAACCTCTCCGAAAACGTAAATCAATTACGTTATGGGATTAAATCTGGTATTTGCGAATTGCGGTTCTAATCTAAAAAACGAAATCATTGAAAAGCGGATAATAATTTTGAATTTTTAAAAAGAACTTATGGTCTCTGGGGTTAACGTAGTACATAATACTTGGCCCAATACGTTTAAACCCTTGTAATTCTAAGTGGTGTTCTCTATTTTTAGAAGTCTAAGCGTCTGAATTAATACTATTCGAAACCATGGTTCGGCGAATACGATTTTTCACTAATTAGCGAGGAAGAAGGTATTCTGCTGTTTTTCCTAGTTCTAATTTAATAACTTCATCTGTAGCTAAAGTCCGGCAATTTCTAATGCAGCTTCTTTTACCCAGTCAGATATGGCAGCGAAGCAGATACTTGCTTTAATACAAGATTGGAAATTCCAGGTCTTGTAATGTTTCCGAATGTATTGTTCGCCACGTTTTATTTTAATAAGCGGCAAGGTACGGATGGCTTGCGATATGTGGAAACGAGATGGCCGACATAGATCAAATCATGCCCAATGTCATAAAAAAGATTATTTCTATAGCAATAGAAACAATTATTGTCCAAAGGTAGGGTTAGTAATGAAACAAATAGTATAGTAATTGGAGTTTTTGTTGATGTTCAGACGTTTAAAGCTCGTTGGATTGTATTTGAATCCACATTACATTCATCCAGGCTGGAAGCAAACATTTACAGAAAGTGAATTTGAATATAGCCAATTTTAAGAAACTAACTTGGAGTTTTTAAACCAAAGAATATGCACAGCATACGGTTACCCAAAATATTCAAATATTTTTTCAGCTTTAATCCATAGCCCTTTTGATAAAACAAAGGTGGTCATAATAGGACAGGACCCATACCATGGTCCTAACCAAGCGAATGCGATTATGTTTTTCGCGTTAAAGATGGGATATAAAACATCCACCTTCATTGGGTGAATATTTTTAAAGAAATTGAAATAGATTTAGAGCGATTTATCCTAAAGTGGAAATTTACAAAGATGGGCTTGACCAAGGGTTGGTTACTATTGCTAAATGCTAACACTTTTACTGTTAGAAGCATGGAGAGCCAGGAATGTCATCAAAAAAAAAGGTATGGGAAAAATTCACAGATGTTAGTAATGATTCAAAATTGTCAGATGGAAAGGTCTGATATTGTGTTTATGCCTTTGGGGAGGTTCGCCAAGAAAAAGGACCAAATTTAATAGATTCCAATAGCATCATATTCGAAACATCAGGGCATCCGTCTCCCTTTAAGCGCTAAACGTGGGGATGGTTTTGGAAACAAACATTTTTCAATATGTAATAATATATTGAATTGATTTAGGCAATATTAATCTCTTATTTTGGAAGTGTATTTTTTAGATTTTCTTAATTTAAAGGATAAAGAATTTTTTTTGGAAAAATTTAATATACACCTCATTACTAACAAAAAACAAATGAGCAATTTAGGTAGATTGAATTTCGATATTATTTAGTAGATGACGTGAAGCCAA